>MDTC01235261.1_pt1 | contig 17055 bp, 16 predicted proteins | sample 811181 | NCBI WGS metagenome assembly MDTC01 (sample SAMN05326644, study PRJNA326480) | marine metagenome | isolation source: seawater | place: Pacific Ocean: North | collected 2011 | reverse complement strand
TGTATTTGATGAAAAAGCTAAGATGTTGAGGGAAATCGCTAATTACATAATCAATCGAAGCAAATAAGAATAAAATTAATTAGTTTATATTCTATGATAATTACTAAAAGATAAAATCAATGAATAGAACAGCACCCCTTATTTCAAATATACCTGATATTCAAAGTAGTAAAGATACCAGGCATATTCCTATTGATAAGGTAGGAATTAAAGATATCAAGCATCCTATTGTTGTTAAAGATCGATCTGGTCGAGAACAACACACGGTTGCAAATTTTAACATGTATGTAAACTTGCCCGATCATTATAAAGGCACACACATGTCTCGATTTGTCGAAATTCTTAATAATCATGAATATGAAATTACTGTTAAATCATTTAAACGTATGATTGAGGAAATGACTGAATTACTTAATGCAGAATCCGGTAATATCGAGATGACATTCCCTTATTTTATTAATAAAGCCGCACCAGTTTCAGGTGTAACAAGCTTAATGGATTATATCGTATCATTTATTGGAAAAATTGAAGAAGGAAAATCTAAAGTTATCGTCAAAGTCCAGGTACCTGTCACTTCGTTATGCCCCTGTTCTAAAAAAATCTCAGATTATGGAGCTCATAATCAACGTTCGTGTATCACAGCGTCTGTTAAAATGCGTGACTTTATCTGGATTGAAGAATTAATTGAGGTAATTGAAAAAGTTGCTTCTTGCGAGCTCTACGGGTTACTAAAGCGCCCAGATGAAAAATATGTTACTGAAAAGGCTTACGATAACCCAAAATTCGTTGAGGATCTTGTCCGTGACATAGCTATTGAATTTAACAATGACGATCGCATTGCTGCCTATATTGTTGAATCAGAAAATTTCGAATCTATACATAATCACTCTGCCTATGCGATGCTTCAATTTGATAAAGACAAAAAAGCTAAATAAGATTTTAAGTACGCCATATAACTAACTATTATTATTTAATAATTCACTTCTTAAACCTAACAAAAATAAATTATTATGTGAATAGATGCTTTGTCTAGATATTATGAACTTTATATTTAGATTTAAATCTATATAACCATGTAGTTATAGTTGGAATAATGATGAAAAAAATTATGCTCCTCCTTGTTTTTTCTGTATATAGCTCATCTCTTATAGCTGATGCTATTGAAATGCGTGATTATATAACAATAAGAACTGGTATGAGTGAAGGAGAGATTCTTTATAAGTTTGGTCCCTCAGATCATGAAACAATAAGAAGCGATCGTTTAAATTTTGTTCTAAGTAAGACTTGGTTTTACATGCCGGTTCGAAGCAGTAATGATAAATGGATTACAGAAATAAAATTTGATTCAAATGGCAAATTAATAAAACGAGACCGTTACCGCGTCAAATAGTATCTTTTTTAGCCTCTTCCCAAAGCCTATCCATTTCTTCGAGGCTTATATCTAATATTAATTTATTTCTTTTTCTTAAACTATGCTCGATGTAATTAAAACGCTTAATGAACTTATTGTTAGTTTTATTTAAAGCTGCTTCTGGATCAATCTGATAATGTCTCGCTAAATTGATACAGCAAAACATAAGATCTCCTAATTCTTCTGATAAATTGTCTGAAGATAGCTTATTATTTAAAACATCTTGAATTTCAGTTAATTCCTCTTCAATTTTTTTTATAATATCTTCACTGTTTTTCCAATCAAAACCAACGCTAGCCGCCTTTTTCTGTAGTTTTAGAGCTCTCTCAATTGCTGCTATATCATTAGTAATGTCATCTAGTAGATTTTTTATCATATTCTATCTGTATTTATTTTATTAAAATTTATATTCAGACTTGACCTCAGTGCTAGTTTCACATAAAACATATCTTTAATTAGAATTATAATATGAACTTTAATAAAATTTCATAAATATCAAAAGTAAATTATGGCGCCACTTATATTAAGACTTGATATTGCAGGTTCACCAATAAGGTGGATTCCGTGGCAACTTGCAGTAAGTCTGTATAGCCGCGAGATGATTGCATGGACCGCTGGCGATAGTATTTTTACTTTTCGTGGTGGTATAAGTCGTTCAACGGGGTGCCGTTCAATTGTAGAGATCAACTCTATAATCGCGGTTAAACGTTCAAGCCCATCGAAATATAATGGGCGAGGTACCCCCCCTTTAACAAATAGAGAATTATTTCTCAGAGATGCTAATTTATGTATGTACTGTGGAAACAAAAATCACACCACATTATTAACTCGAGACCATGTAGTGCCTTTATCTAAAGGCGGAAAAGATTTATGGTCAAATGTTGTAACTGCGTGCCGAAATTGTAATATACGAAAAGGAAATCGAACTCCTGAAAATGCGCATATGCCATTACTAGCTATCCCATATATTCCAAATTGGGCTGAGTACCTTGCTCTATCAAACAGAAAAATTTTAGCAGATCAAATGGATTTCTTAAAAACACAATTCTCAGGTAGAAAAATATCTTTTATTGGCAATTAAGATAGATTGTAAAAACTCATTTATCAGGTATTACTTAATTTCTGTTTAAACCATGTCGATTAAATTATTCAATACTAGTCAGCGCATGAGTAATGTTCAGTTACCTATAATTCCAATTATTTCGAATTTAATTAAAAAAAATCCTGGCACAATCTCGCTTGGGCAAGGAGTTGTTTATTACGGGCCGCCACAAAAAGTATTCGACGCAATTACACAATTAAATTATTCGCCAGACTACCATGTATATTCAGAAGTCGAAGGAATATCTAACTTAAGATCTATAATAATAGAAAAATTATTATGCGAAAATAAAATAAATTTAAATAATAAATCAGACCTTATTGTGTCGGCCGGTTCAAATATGGCATTTATGAATGCTGTAATGGCAATAACAGATCCTGGCGATGAAATCATCCTATTACGCCCTTATTATTTTAATCACGAAATGGCTATAAATATGATTAGCTGCAATGCAATAATCGTTGATACTAAATCAAATTATCAACCTTGCTTAGATAAAATAATGAACGCTATAACACCTCTAACAAAGGCTATTGTTACAGTATCACCAAATAATCCATCTGGAGCTGTATACACTGCAACAGTTTTACAAGAAATAAATAAATTGTGCAAAGAAAAAGGAATATATCATATCTCTGATGAAGCGTACGAATACTTCACTTATGGTGAAATTGAGCATTTCTCGCCAGGTAGCATATCAAACTCTAACGAATACACTATTTCATTATACTCTCTATCAAAAGCTTATGGTTTTGCAAGTTGGCGTATCGGCTATATGGTGATTCCAGAACATCTATCTCTCTCTGTAAAAAAAGCTCAAGATACTTATCTTATTTGTCCAACGCGTATCGCACAGGAAGCTGCAATAACAGCATTAAAAATTGGGCGTGATTACACGAAATCTCATTTAAATCAAATTGAAAATGCTCGGAACAGGCTTTATGCTGAATTACAAAGTATTAACAATATTTGCGTAGTTCCGCTTACAATGGGTGCTTTTTATTTTTTAATAAAACTCAATACAACATTAACCGGTATGGAGCTTGTAGATAGATTAATTAATAAACATAAAATAGCTGTTATTCCAGGTGAAACATTTGGAATGAATGATGGATGTTATTTGCGTCTGAGCTATGGCGCATTAAATAAAGAAAAATCTGAAATGGGAACTCAACGACTAATTAGAGGTCTTAAAGAAATTATCGCTTAAAACTGTTTTTTATATTTTAAAGAGAGGACATAAATGAAATTATTATTAATAACTCTTGGTATTTTTATCGCGCCTATCTCAGCAGTAGCTGTTGATATAACTGGGAATTATGCTGTATGGGGTATCGGCACAAAATCTTGTTATGCTTTCAATCTGGTAACCGTAAATTATCTTAATTCGGATAATTCTACTCAAAAAAAAGATGAAAGCTTAATATCTAAATTGAAGTTTTGGGAAGGTAAGAAGAATAATGAAGATGAAGTTGAAAATTTCGATGCCTATCGGAACTATATTAAAGGTTTTCTTACGGCTTACAATATTTTCACAGAAAAAACATTCAGTATCACCGGCAGTATGAAAGAAAAACAAATCGTTGAATGGCTGAATAATTACTGTAAAGAAGAGCCAATGTCGACTGTAGAAAATGCGCTGACAAGCTTCACCTTTGAGCATTATGACAATCGCTTGAAAACATCGTCACGTACTAGAAGAGGTCGTTAAGATTTAGTCACTTTCAGCTTATTATAAGCTCAATCAGAGTTATTTTGCCCTGTTATTTCGTCTCTTTTTTAAGTAGAAAAATTGATTAACCACCTGAAATAGGTCATGATATGCGAACATTTTTGGAGAATCGGGGTTAACCCTAGTACTAGATTTAACGGGAGAACAAGCTATGCAATCGAAAATAATCAAAATTTCCATACTCGCACTCTCATTAGGAATGCTTGGTGGATGTGCTGCGCCAGCTGTGGACAATGGCGTTGCTGAGGCTGCTTTAGCTAAGGCGCAGGATGCTTATAATCTTGCAACTGACGCAAGACAAATGGCATCTGAAGCTTCTTATGCTGCTGAACAAGCGCAAAACACTGCGGATTCTGCTATGGAGTGCTGTAACCAAAACTCACAGAAGCTTGATCGCATGTTTGAAAAAGCAATGATGAAATAAAAAGCACTAAAAATTAAGCATTATAAAAACCCTAGCTAGTATTTTTAGTTGGGGTTTTTTTATAAGCAATATTTACTTTGCTTTATATACTAGATTCTCTTCGTTGCCCATATCTAATCTGTTTAAATATATTCCTACGGCTATGGGTAATCCAGTTGGATTTTTAATTGCTTCGTAGGCTGTTCGCATATCAATTTGATATTTACGATTGTTTGAAATTTTTATAATCAAAGCAATAACGCTTGTTAAATTATTCTCGTATTCTTCTTTATCCTCATCTAAAAAAGGATGTGCTTCTAAATATATAACATCATTTTTAACGCCAATTTTATAAGGCTGATTAATTATATTGACCGGTGTCTTTAAAGAAATCTTTGAGAATAATTCTTTAATATCTTCCGGATACAATCGAATACAACCATGACTGATTCTCATACCTATACCATTTGGTTTGTTAGTTCCATGAATTAAATAATCTCGTTTTCCTAAGCGCATGGCATAATTACCTAATGGATTTTCTGGTCCTGGTTTAACTATTTTTGGCAATGGATCTCCTGCTTCTTCATGCTCTTTTAAAATAGATTTTGGCGGATACCAATTTGGATTTACTTTTTTCTCAACTATTATTGTTTTAATATAAGGCGTATTCCATCCTGCTCTTCCCACACCCAATGGATAAGTGAAAACCTCTTGCAATTTACCTTTCTCTTTTGGGGGATAATAGTAGAGACGCATCTCAGGGACATTTAGTACAATACCGTCCATAGATGCTACAGGAAGAATGAACTGTGACGGCAGTACAATTTTCTCACCATCATCTGGCAACCAAGTATCGACATCAATATTAGCGAGTTTCATGTCTTGATAACCGAAACCATGATTACGCGCTATGTCTAATAATGTATCGCGTTCATCGGCATAAATAATCTTAGTACTACCAATAACAGTATTACGATTGGAATCCTCTATAAAATAACGAGAGGCATAAGTATTGGTCGTACTTAAAAAATGCAAAAATATAATGCAAATAGTTAAAAATATTTTTTTCATATCAAAAATCATTAAATTTAGTTATACCCATATTGCACTTATTAAAATAATATTCCATAAATATTAGAAATGACTCTTATTGTGCGGTTGCTTTATCTTCTCCGATACGTAAAAGACTTGGTAATAGAATCAATGTAAATAATGTACTTACGATCATTCCCCCGACAATTACTCCAGCTAACCCACGATATAACTCAGTTCCTGCGCCGGGAATAATGATTAATGGCAACATCCCAAAGATACTGGTTAACGTGCTCATCATTATTGGCCTTAATCTCAAAAGTACTGCTTCTTCAACGGCATTTTTTCTTGAGCGCCCTTCTCTCTCTGCGATACGCGCTTGATAAACTAGTAAAATTGCATTATTAACAACTAAACCCAATAAAATGATAAATCCAATCATAGTTAACAAATCCATAGGTTGAAAGCCTAATAAATTCATTAAATTTAATGCCAAAATACCTCCAAATGTGGCTAAAGGAATTGCTAACATTACAAGCAAACTATCCTTAAATGACCGGAACATTGCACTCATTAATAAATAAAGAATTGTAATTGCTAATAAAAAACTCCCTTTCATATTTTTTAATGCAGTAGTTAATTTGTCAGCTGTGCCTGCATAATAAATATTACCATTATCTGGTAATTGTTCTAAAATTTTTGGCTCAACATCTCTCTTTATAACTGTTAATGCTTCTTCCAATGAAACATTAGGCGGAGGTGATACCTCAAGAGTAACAGTACGTCTTCGATTTACCCTCCTAATTTCTTCCGGGCCTGCTGTACGAACAACATCAAGCAATTCGCTTAATGGTAGCACTTGATTGTCTGACGTTACTATAGGGATGCTTGCTAATGATTCTGGTGTATTCCAAGAGATTGCCCGTAAAATTACATCAAGCGTTTCTTCTCCATTAAAGTAGTCTCCAACAAATTTACCATCACCAAAAGTTTGTGTTAATGAAGAAACAATTGATCGGTCCCATCCAATTTCAGCGATTCTTCTTTCGTTAGGAACTAATCTTAATTCTGGTTGCGCTAATTCAAGGCCTGGGCGTGGTCTTGTATTTGGATATATTGATGATATTTGAATAAATGCCTGTAAGGCAACATTCATTAACGATGGCAGATCTTTTGACTGAATATTAATATCAATTGTCCTGCCTGATCCAAAACCACGAAATAATGAAGATCTTTTTGCAAACGCTATTGTATCTGGAAAGCCCTGAATTACAGAATTGACTAATGTAACTAATTCATCTGTCTCAGATTCATTTTTTGCACTTGCCCCCATAAATACTCCTTTTGAGAAAGCAACAAAAAAATAATGCTTAATAAAAGGTTCTTTTATTTCATCGATATGTGGTTGCATACGATTTGCAACAATTTCTCCCATTTCCTTTTCAATAGTTTCAATATTTATGCCTGGAGGAGGGAGAATAAATGCAAAAGCAAGATTTCTATTCCCATCGGGCAAATAATCTGCTTTCGGTTTTAAAGTATGCATAACTAATATAGGGATTGTAATTAATAATATAATCCAAGAGACTCTTCTAGTGGGGGTGTCCGTCAATTTCATTATTAAAAAACTAAGTTTTATCCATATTCTTTTATAGGGATCAATAAATGTTTCTTTTGCTAAAAATATTTTAGCGGCTGTAGGGACGACTGTTATTGCTGTTAACAACGACAATAAAATAGCCGACGTAATAGTAATGGCAAGGTCCGAAAATAATTGTCCTACTTCATCACCAAGAAAAGCTACAGGTAAAAATATTGCTACAGTTGTAGCTGTTGACGCAACTAATGCCCCCCATACTTGAGTCGTGCCCTGATTCGATGCTACATCAGGTGGCGAGCCACTTTCTCTAAGACGTATGATGTTTTCAAGAATTACTATTGATGCATCGAGCACCATACCTACAGAAAACGCTAAGCCTGCAAGTGATATAACATTTAACGTTCTTCCTGTTATATCCATAATACTAAAGCTTGTAATAAGACATAGCGGTATAGACATTGCTACAATCAATGTAGCTGGAAATTTCAGGATAAATAAAAATAATATGGCGATTGAAAGAGAAATACCTAAACCAAGATTATTGCGGAGCATTCTAATTGACCGATCTATATAAAGTGTTTCATCATAAACCTGCTCAATACTTAGATTTGCTCTTTTTAAAGGCCCATTATTTAGTTCCTCAACGGCATTTTTTAACCCAGACATAACTCTAAGCACATTAATCCCTGTTTCGCGTTGTGCATTTATTGCAATTGATAGGGTGCCTTTTGTTAGAACAAAACTATTTTTATCTGTAAGTCGTTCTTCAATAGTTGCTACATCGCGTAAATATATTGGACGATCATCACGCCATGCCAAAATCATCTCTCCTAATTCTTCGGCATTATACTTGCCAACAAATCGTAGGCTGTATTTACGTTTTCCAATATCGACAAAGCCGCCCGAGATATCTCTGCTAGTACCAGCCAATTTAATAACTTTGCTTATTTCGATACCAAGATTTGCAGCTTTATAAGGGTCATATGTAATTCTTAACTCTTTTTCTCTGCCGCCATATATTTCAGAACGTGCTACTCCAGGAATTCTTTCGAATTTTGATTGAATGATTTCTTCTACAAAATCTCCATATGATTCAATTGATCTTTCATTTTGTTTGTCTGTTTTAATAATAAACCATGCGATTGCACGGGCATCCTGACCAACAGTACTTATTGATGGTTCCTCTGCATCAGCTGGATAGTCGGAAACTTGATTTAAACGATTCATAACTTCGATAAGAGCTCTTCGCATATCCATATCAACAGCAAATGTTAAATTAATTTCACCTCTACTCTCGAAGGCTTTAGCACGAATTTCAGTTAACCCAGGCAAACCTCTCAATACGTCTTCCTGAGGTTCGAGTATTTCTGTCTCTACTTCATTTGGGGATGCGGAGCGCCAATTAGTTGAAATAGTTATTTCTGGCTCTTCCAATTCGGGGGTTAATTGAATTGGCAGACGTGAAAGACTAATCGTACCAAATATAAATAATAAAATAGCACCAACAAATAATGCTATTGGGTTAGCTAGACATGCGCGTGTTAAGTACACTAGTAATCCAAATCGTTAATTACTTTTACTGATTGATTTGGCCGTAATCGCTCATTTCCCCTTACCACTATTTTGTCGTTTAAATTAATGTTACCAATCACTTGGATGTGAGTAGCATTTGATATGCCAGTATTTACTGGAATAAGCTCAGCCCTATTTTGTTGATTAATCCTATAAATAACTACGCCTGACTGCCTTATTACAAGTGCATCACGCGAAACGGCAAGAACATTTTGTCTTTTATTGATTGGTGATGCTACCTTTACTGCTGTTCCGACAGGCCAAATTTGATCATCAAATTGTATTCGTATTTCATAAAGCTTCGATACACTATCTGCTACGGGTATGACTTTACTAACGACACCATTAACTATTGAGGAATCAACTTTAATTTCTAAATTATTGCCAGTTTTCATGTATGCAAGCGATTCCTGTTGGATATAAGATTGAATTTCTAGGCTTTGTGTATTAACTAATCTGACTATTTCATCATTAAGATCAACTCTTTCACCTATAGATTTATACCGATCTGTAATAACTCCATCAAAAGGAGCCTTAATAATTGCTCTATTAATTAAATCATAAGCTGTTGCCATTTTTGATTTAATTAATTTAATTTTCGCGATTGCCTCATCTTTATTTGCTTGGATCTGCTCAAGTTGATTTTTTGCTGCATTATTCTTTTTAGTGAGTTTGTTTAGTCTCTCCGCTTCACTTGTATAGAATTGAAGTAAGGATTCTATTGGCTGAATTTCAGCTTGAATTTCAGCATAATTAAGTTGGTATCTTGTGTTTTCAATTCTACCGATAATATCTCCTGTTTTAACATAGTCTCCAATTTCAAGTATATTGATGATTCTCCCTTCTACTTCAGAAGAAATCTTTGAATCATATTGACTAATTACATTTCCAGAAACCCATACACTTGGAGAAATTTCAATATTAATGACTTCTTCAATCTGAACAATGGCTTGAAATGGCTTATTTTCAGCAATAACATTTTCCAATAAAAATATAAATTGGAATATAAATATAGATATTAATTTATTTATCATAATTGAATATTAGAATGGTAAAAATTGATTGCTACTTTTCTTTTAATCTGGGCATTAATTCAACTAAATTACATGGGCGTGTTCGATAGTCCAATTGAAATTTTATTATTTCATCCCATGCTGTAACACAAGCATTTACAGATCCTGGTAGACAGAATATATATGTGCCATTCGCAACTCCTGCGATAGACCGTGATTGGATAGTTGAAGTTTTAATTTGTTGAAAAGATAAATGGCGGAACACTTCACCAAACCCATCGATTACTTTATCAAATAGAATCTCAACAGCTTCAGGAGTACCATCACGACCTGTAACACCAGTTCCGCCTGTTGTCAAAATAACATCAACCGTTGAATTAGAAATCCACTTTGATACCCCTGCGCGAATCTGATAGATATCATCCGGTACAATGACTTTTTCATGTAAAGTATGTCCGTTAGTTACTAGTAGTTCTGTTAAACGCTTACCAGATATATCGGACTTCTCCGTCCTAGTGTCAGATACAGTTAATACGGCTATATTAAGCGCAATAAAATCTCTTTTTGATTTATTTTTATCCATTCGTTATTTTATTTACCTAGAAAGAAGAATGGGTGCATCCCATGTCCCTTCAAAAAAATTCATATCAAGTGAATTGCGCACTCTATCACTATATTCCCTCTCCTTCATATTCTTGGGAATTTTATTTTCAACCAATTGATAGCCAACAGTAATTATGGCCATTGGGATAAAGCGCTTTGGTATATTAAAATAATTTATAGAATTTTCTACGCTAAAACCACCCATTTGATGCGCCATTAGTCCTAAAGCCGTGGCCTGCAAACATAAATTCTCTGACGCAGAACCTGTATCATATACTCCCCAACGATTTTCATCATTATTTCTATTTTTTGAATCAGCGCATGCCAAAAGCAATAAAGAAGCATTTTTTGCCCACACTTGATTCCCTTCTGCTAAACATTCAAGAGCTTTAGACCATGATGATTCATTAGAAAGCTTATCACAGACAATATATCGCCAAGGTTGATAGCCGTAGCAAGATGGTGCCCATCTTGCAGCTTCCAGCAATGAAATTATTTGTTGTCGTGATAACATTCTATTTGGATCGTACGCGCGACCACTCCAGCGAGTACTAATTAATTTGTGGATCGGCGCATTCGTATCAATACTTTTATTAAACATAACCTTCCCCTAATTCCTATTTTAAAAATCTTAAAAATGAAATATTCAATCGCGTCGTAATGAATCATTAGATGATATTGGTGTTGGATACTTTAAAACAATAATATATGAAGATAATATAAATGATATTAATACGGAGAACTGTATTAATGATGAAATATGCTCTCCAACGAAACCCGATTTAACTGCAAGCACAGAAATTAATAATGAAAATTCACTAATTTGGCCTAATCTAATACCCGATTCGTCTGAAATATTTTTTTTCTCACCCTCAAAACAAAGCAAACGAGAAAAGACTAAAGGTTTAAATATTAATGCCATTAAAGCAAGAGTTATAGCAGGCAAATAAATTTCTGAAACTATTGAAATATTGAATCCCGCTCCAAGTGAAAAGAAAAAAATAATAAGAAAAAAATCACGTAATGGTTTTAATCTTTCTGTTATAAATAACGCAATTGGACTTGAAGCTAATGTAACGCCTGCTATGAATGCTCCGATTTCATGAGATAGGCCAATTAAATTTGCAAATTCAGCGACGCCTAAACACCAGGCGATTGCTAACAGAAATATATACTCGTGAATTTGCTCAAACCGAATGATTAATTTAAATAATATATAACGTTCAAATAGATAAACTAATATAACTAAAAACGGCAAGTATAATAGTTGACTTGCAATATCTAAAATAAGATTTCCACCCTTACCATATCCCTGCAGTAATAATAAAACTATTATTGCTAGTAAATCTTGTATCAGCAATACACTGATAATAATTTGACCAGTATGTTTATGGTGTAATATTGACGTTGGTAATAACTTCAACCCGATTATTGTGCTGGAAAACATCATGATTGCGCCAATCAAAACTGACATTAATAACTCGTATCCAAAGAAAATCCCCACGATAAAACCTAATGCAAAGAAAATAATAGAACTTACTAACGTTACAATTAATGCTTCTCTTAGCATTTTCCATAATTGCTGCGGTAATAAATCTAGACCTAATAGATATAAAAGGAAAATAATTCCTATATTAGAAATTTCAGAGATAAGTTTAGGATCTGAAATAAGTCCAACCCCCCACGGACCCAATATAAGACCCAAGAGTATATAAGCAACTATCATTGCTTGTTTTGCATATAGCGCAACAGTTGCAAAAATAGCGGCGCTTGTAAAAATTAGAAAAATAGTAAATTCTATTGATTGTTCTATCATTATTTTGTTGCTTTAATTTATATATTGATTAAAAAAGATATGATTTCCTATAATCACAATAATTCACTAAACGCTCATATTTATTAATCACCACCATCTTCTTTGATACGTCAAGTAACAATTAAAAAATTAAGAAATTTATCATAACCAATCTAGTAAAATTCAAAACGACTGGTATTATTGAGAATATATACGGATTTATAATGCTTGGCCAAATTAAATTTAGATATAAAGATAATAAATAATATAATAATCAATTACTTATAAAAATATTCTTATAATAAAATTATAAAGGAATGTGCTCTTGAGCGATAAAAATATAGATAATGATTTTGATGTCGGTTCTGTTATCAGAGGACGCTTCAAACTTGAAAAAGTTCTTGGTGTCGGGGGTATGGGTAAGGTTTATAAGGCATTAGATTTATTAAAAGCTGAAGCAAAAGATAGAAAACCCTATGTTGCAATAAAATTATTAAATGATAATTTCAGAGATCATCCTGAGTCATTTATTGCGCTTCAACGTGAAGCAAGTCGACAACAAAAATTATCACATCCAAATATAGCGACAGTACATGATTTTGACCGTGTTGGAGGGGTAGGAACAGCTGTCTACATTACTATGGAATTGATGGAAGGAGTCGAAATTAAAGACTTCATAAGAAAGAAAGTGCGGCCAAAAAATGGACTACCATTTAAACAGGCCTATGCAATAATCAAACAAATCGGCAATGGTTTGACTTATGCCCACGAACATAACCTAGTGCACTCTGATTTTAAACCATCAAATGCTTTTCTATGTAATGACGGTAAAGTAAAAACTCTTGATTTTGGTATTGCTCGTGCAGTCGAAAATCCAATTACTGGAGATTTAACAAAAACTTTATTTGATCCAGGCAAACTTGGTGCGTTAACACCTGCATATGCAAGTCACGAGCAACTCGAAGGAAAAAAGCCAGATATTCGCGATGATATCTATGCTTTAGGTTGTGTTGCATATGAACTATTAACCGGGGAACACCCGTTTAAGAAAGTACCTGCCAATATAGCGAGAGAAAAACGTCTGGTTCCTCCATATATAAAATCATTAAACAAAATACAAAATACGGCATTAAGAGGTGCGATTGCATTTTTTCGTGCTGATAGAAGTCCATCAGTAGCGCATTTCATAAAAGAACTTGAGGGAAAAGAACTCTTACCTAAACCAAAATATAAGAAGAAAACAAAGTCTAATATGAATCTCTATGTTGGCTCTGCTATTGCGATTGCCCTTGTCTTGGGATTGGGTGTTTTTTTTAGTATAGATAAAAGTGCTAAAAAGCAGAAAAAATTATTAGATGAAGAAGAAATATATGTTCTTACAGATGATGTGCCAGCAGAAAAAGAAGTGTCTATAAAAACTTTACAAGATAAATTACGATCAGGAAAGAAAGGGCCAGTTATGGTAATCATTGGCTCTGGAACATTTGATATGGGAATAACTAGTTCTATAAGAAAAGATGAGGGTCCTCGTCATACTGTTAAAATTAAAAAATTTGCTGTAAGTCAAAATGAAATTTCTTTAGAAGAATATGATATTTTTGCGAAAGCATTACAAAAAAATATACCTAACTCAAAAGAAAATGATAGAAAAAAATACCCAGTTAATTTTGTATCTTGGGATGATGCAAATGACTATACAAAATGGCTATCAAAAGAAACTGGAGAAAAATATAGACTACTTAGTGAGGCTGAATGGGAGTACATTGCCTCTACAGGTAGGAAATCAACATTCTGGTGGGGTTATGATGAAGAACCTAACCGCGCGCACTGTTTCACTTGTGAAACAAATCTCGATACTAGTAAACCAACAAAAATAGCTAGTTTCAAAGCAAATTTATTTGGCGTTTATGATACAGCTGGCAATGTTAGTGAGTGGGTGCATGATTGCTGGCATGAAAATTATAAAAATGCACCAAATGACGGCACTGTCTGGCCTGATGGTGATTGTACTATCCGTGTCGCAAGAGGTGGTTCGTTTGCGTCACCTCAACGATCTATTAGAAATACAAAAAGAGAACAATTTAAAGCTGGTGAAAAACTTAGTCAAATCGGTATACGAATTGCTAGAGAACTACCTTAAGAACTGCGGTTAACTCATGAAAAATTCTCTACACATAATAAAAATAAAACCACTAGCTATCGCTATCATCGCTATGCCCGAGTGAATAATCAGGATCGATTCTATCTCGAATCATTTGCTTCAATTCCTTTGATTCTGGAAATCTACCCTCTTCTCTACGAGAAAAGATTTTTATATCATCACAAATAATTGTAAATTCACCACCAGAAGTTGGTATCAAAGCAAGTTCACTAATTTTATCGCCAAACGTCATTAATAATTCCTGAGCAATCCAATTGGCTCTCAGAATAAATCTGCATTGCGTGCAATAATGAATTTCTATTCTTGGTGTGCGGCTTTTTTCCATTTTTAAATATCCCAGTGTAACTCGAAGTCATAATAAATAAGATGATATATGTATTTTTTATAAACCTTAAAAATTAACTGTACTATATTTTTATTGTGTTTTAGCAGATATTAAACTTTATATTGGGTAAACTGCAATTTTTACAGTAAAAATCTAACAATTTAAATATTCAAAAATGATAAATTGGCAGCAAAGTATTCGTGCTTTTTTACATCCGCGTGTAATTACTATGTTATTTTTTGGTTTTTCTGCGGGCATTCCTCTTGCGCTTGTATTTGGAACATTAGGAATTTGGCTGCGTGAAGCAGGTATTGATCGAGTGGCTGTCACATTCTTTAGTTGGGCTGCGTTAGGATATTCATTTAAATTTGTATGGGCACCAATAGTAGATTTTTTGCCGTTACCATTCCTTGATAAATATTTAGGTAGACGTAGATCCTGGATATTAGTCTCTCAAATTTCTATTATTTTATCTATTCTTCTAATGTGCATAATAGATCCAGCAGCTGGAAATACTCAATTAACAATTATGGCGTTAGCTGCAGTTGCGCTAGGGTTCTCATCTGCTACACAAGATATTGTTATTGATGCTTACAGAATTGAATCTGCTTCAATAAAATTTCAGGCACTTATGTCATCAACATATATTGCTGGATATAGAATTGGCATGATAATTTCAGGGGCCGGAAGTCTTCTCATTGCGAGTTATTTTGGTTCAGAAATGAATTCTTACGATTACGAGGCATGGCAAATCACATACTTTATTATGAGCTTTTTTATGTTAATAGGTGTTGCAACAACATTAATTATTAATGAGCCTAAAGAAAACAAAATAATTAAAAGAAAATATACTAACTATACATATATAAAATTTTTTATAATATTTTTAATAGCAATATTTTGCTTTATTGGGGTTTTCCTATCTAGTTCCGATATCTCGACATACTTAAAAAATATTCTGACTGAAATCCTGAATAACAGGAATTTTTCAAATTTCTTAATTGAATTATTAAGGCTGTTTTTTGCATTATTGATAGCTTCATTGATAACTACACTATCTATAAAAATAAAATTTATAGAAAAGAAAGTTTTTGTAGAAAGCTATGTCTCCCCTATTGTTGATTTTTTTCAAAGATACGGGATAAAACTTGCCCTATTTCTACTAATCCTAATTGGGCTTTATCGGATATCAGATATTGTACTCGGGGTTATATCAAATATTTTTTATTTAGATATTGGGTTTTCTAAAGAAGAAATTGCAACAATTGTAAAAATCTATGGCCCTGCTATGACTATAGTGGGTGGTTTTTTGGGTGGTATTTTATCTCTGAAATACGGTGTACTGAGAATTCTTTATTTGGGTGCATTCTTGACTGTTGCTACTAATTTGCTATTTATGCTGTTATCGACACATGAGAATCATAGCCTTTTACTATTATCTTTTGTCATTTCTGCTGATAATTTATCTGCGGGAATCGCCAGCGCAGCATTTGTTGCTTTCCTATCACGGTTAACAAATATCTCATTTACAGCGATGCAATATGCGATTTTTAGCTCACTCATGACGCTAATCCCAAAAATTCTTGGTGGTTACTCAGGCTCTATTGTAGAAAATATTGGCTATACTAATTTCTTCTTATTTGCATCACTGTTAGGCGTACCTGTATTATTAGTTATATTCTATATAAACAAATACTTAAAATTTGATTGAAACGAAAATTAATGTCTATTTCTGAAAATTATCACAATAAAATATTAATCGATAAATTTGATCGGCATATCAACTATGTCCGTATATCCGTTACTGATCGTTGTGATTTTCGCTGCATTTATTGTATGCCAGAAGAAATGAAATTTGTTCCAAGGGCACAGTTACTCACACTTGAAGAAACTGCAACAATAGCAAAAGCATTCACTCGTCTTGGTGTAAAAAAAATTCGTATTACTGGCGGAGAGCCTCTTATTCGACAAAATATTATCCAATTATTTGAAGATATTGGTGAATTACCTGGTCTAGAAGAACTCACAACGACTACTAATGGTTCTCAATTAGTAACTCTCGCTGAACCACTAAAGAAAGCAGGCGTAAAACGAATTAATATTAGTCTTGACTCCATAGAAACAAAAAAATTTAAAAATATAACTCGTACCGGAAAACTAGAAAATGTTCTTTCTGGGATTGATAAAGCATTATCTGTTGGTTTCGAAAAAATAAAAATTAATGCTGTTATATTAAAAAATCGCAACCATGATGAGGTTGTTAATTTAGTTCGTTTTGCTATTGGACGAAAAATTGATATTAGTTT
>MDTC01046548.1_pt1 | contig 17056 bp, 6 predicted proteins | sample 811181 | NCBI WGS metagenome assembly MDTC01 (sample SAMN05326644, study PRJNA326480) | marine metagenome | isolation source: seawater | place: Pacific Ocean: North | collected 2011 | reverse complement strand
TAGCAAGGGGGCACGCCAGCGAAGGCGGATTTTCTTTTGGAGCGTAATACGAAGGAGGCCACTCTGCAGGGATTTCACGGACGACCTGCAGGGTGTCTTGTGTAGCGTAGATTCGACCACGTGTAGCATGTGGACCGGATTCAATACGCATGCTTTCTGTGAATGTTGCTTTTCCTGGCACAACCTCGTACACAAACCAACGTGGCTCTCGGATGGCGGCTGGATCGTATCGCTTCTCGCTGCCAAGCAACAGGCTCGTGTCGATGTTCGCATCAAATTGAGCGGATGCATACGACTCGTACACGGTGGATGGAGGTTCGATGAATGCGAGACCGCTTTCAGGACGGGCGACGAACAGAGGCACGCCTTCGGGTGGACTTACCGTGTTGTCCGTTTTTTTGAACCAAGGAGGAGGGTTCTGCAATACCATTGTGGCAAAGGCATGGTGATTATGTTCTTTCGAATAAGCGGTTTCGACAAAGCCAAGCCGTTCATACCATACCTTAACCCAATTTGGCTCCAAACCAACCCTGCGCCCAACACGGAGGATGATTTTTTTTCCTTTGGCTTGAGGGAGACCCCTCAATACATCAAGCAATAGTTTTCCTATCCCCTTTTCTCTTTGATTTTCGTCCACCTCCAATCTTCCAATAAAAATAAACGGCTCACCATCTTGGAGGTCGGTGCCACCGATTACGCCAACATCTTGGAAGGCGGGCTCCCATTTGAGGAATCCTACATCCTTATTGCCAATGTGGGCACTTATCTTGTGTTGGATCCCGAACGCAAAATCGGACGACTCTTCCTTTGAATGGGTGATGGTGATGTCATCCGGCGGGTTGCCCCGCAGTTCATGTGGAGCAATCGTTGGAGCGATTGCCCACCACGGATAACCAGTCCAACCCCTGTCCATGGCTTTGATGTAGTCGTGCGGAATGATCGGATTGTCCTTTGTAGCGTTCCGTATTATGTAGCGCACTCGAGAGGTTTTTTCATACGCCTCTTCGCCAATTTGTCGGAGATACCCGCTTCTCAATGTGTTGGGATGAAGTGTTGTAGAAATCGGCTCGATGTCCGGTGTCATCCGGTGGTGAACGGATTCGGCAAAATCCTTCAAGAACTCAACTGCCTCGCGCTCAGTCTTGAAGTTCTCCCGCATCAAAATGATGTTTTCCAAATCGTCGTTAAGTTCAACCTCAATCGGCAAGCCCCCTGCCGTGACTCGGTTTTCAATATATGGAGGTTGCAAAGCTCCAATCGGAGAGCGATAACCTTCGTAGTCCGTGATGTTGAGGTAAGCACTTTCAGGAGGATTCTTTGTTCCGAAGGGCTTGGTGTTTGGGCGGAGTTTCTTGTACCACTTTGGCGGCTTCATTTCATCAAGTTTGATTTCTTTACGAAGCCTGCGGAGTTTGTAGTGGCGAGGGACACGAATTGTTTGAATATGCCATTTTCCTGTGTCATTCAATTTTCCAGCGATTGCGTGAACTCCTTTGAAATCATCATAACGCCGGTTCCACCCATCCATGTGGATTGCTTTCCTACGATCGTCCTCATCGTCCATGATGAAAGTCCGGAATGCGGTGCCATCGAAAGCGTCCTGGTCAAAATCCCACGGAACTCTTTGCCTGTGTGCGCTCCAGTTTTCTGTCGGCGGATTCAAGCTCAAGTCCAACATATCGGACACCTGAACAGGCTCCGAGCGGTCAAATTCCCCAACGATCGGCTCAGGTCCGTTTTTCTTGATTTGTTCAATGGGCACCGGCAGCGACAAAGGAGTTTTGCGCGTGCTTCTCACGCTGTACTTGTCCTTGGTCTTGACGAAGTAATCGTCCAATGAGTCAATCATTTCCCCGAGGGAAGTCACGACCGGATTCTTCAACAGGGGCATCTTACGCTTCCCAATTTGTGCAAGGTAGGTGTTTTTGGGAACTGAACTCGGCTTCCTCATCCCATCCACACGTCGGTTTCTGTCAATGTTCAGTTCTGTCAGCTCAAACCTGCCCATTCCTTTCGTGTGCCAAAGTGGAACTGCAGGGAACTCCTCTCGGAGTTCAGCCATTTCTGTAAAATGGCGGAAAACGGGTTGCTCCTCGTCCTTTCCCAACCCTTTGAATTCGACATTGACAACCAAGCCGGCTTCAACTGGGTCGATCATCAAGTAACCGTCAGCATATCCGGGGTGTGTTGCGTACTCCAGCAGGTGTTCGTACATTTTTTTCTTCGCTTCAACAGAAAATCCCTTGAACGAAGAAGTGACGCCGATGGGTGTAAACAACTCAACCCTTTTTTTTCTGTCTCCCGCCCTGATTGACTCAATTGAGTTCAGACCCAACACAACTTTGCCGACGATTCCATTTTGAGGGTTTTTCCCCTCAATATCAAACGCGATAATCGCCGCATCAACTGTTCGTTCGCCAAAAAAATTCAACGTGGCACCGTCTTGCACAAGCATCAACCTTGATGCATACCCTGTCTCCAATTCATCGGAGACCATCTCTTGGTATGCCAAATCGGGATTACGGCCAGACTCCTCAACAAATGTCTCGGATTGGTTTCGGCAGATTTTGACGGATGGCGTGGTCAACGCCATCAATCGTTGTGTCCGCAAGTGCTCAAAGTCCGGGCTTTCCTCAAGGACGCCAAAAATTCGCACCTCCAAATCTGCAAACATGGAAATCACAGCAAATTCGTTTTCAGGCAGTTCATCAAGTCCGACTATCGCATCCACGGCGGCGAAGTCCTTTGAGTCTCGAGGCGTCAAAACACCCTTTGCTACGAACGGAGCCAACGACATGTTTCGACAAAATAGTTCAAACTCAAGTGTTTGTGGCGTGTTGATGAATCCGACTCCCTCTTTCACCTGCAAGGTTGCTTTTTCACCATCAAACACCAAGACGCATTCGTGTCCGTAGGGAATCGAGAAGACTTGTTTGGCCGTCAAAAAGTCCTCAACCGAGGCCTCCTTTACACGGGCATTCTCATTCCTCGCTTCTCTCCATTCGCCGCCCGTTGGAACAATTTGTGTTTTTTGGTATTCGATGGGTTCTGCGACACCCAACACCCGGAAGTACTCAATCACCGAAGGCAAGTACATCCCTTTTTTGTACTGAACAACCATGGGGTGATCGTCGTAGCCCGGGTCAAATCTTTCAGCGTCGAAAACAGGCAGAATGACGAGCCCTGATTGGCCGTACACGTCATTTGAACCCTCGAACGCTTTTGCTGTCGCGGTTTTGGGGCGTGCAGGTTCGATGTCGAGACTCATGGGGAGTAAACTGACATCATCTGCACGTTCTGTAAAAGATTCCCTGTCAATCACGACCCCGTATAGCTGCAAGTCAATGTCCTTGTACGGTATTTTGCTGTTTTTTGCCCCTGGACCGACCTGGTTCCCGATTCTACCGAGGTAATCGTAGAGCTCGTTTTTGGAGAACGTGCCGACAGGGCCGCCCCCAACATAGAGAACTGCATTTGACCCTCTCGAACACACGAAACAAAGTGCCTCCAAGTCGTTTTCCATTTTGGCGGACAACATCAAAGCGCCATCCAACGCCTTGTGAATCGTTTGAGCTTTGACTTGAAGTGCGATTATTTTCACTTGGTCGTTCCCACTTTTGGAATCCAATGCAAGGCCCGTGGCCTTGTTTCCGATGCCAATTGAAACCTTGTCACTCGTGTCCTCATATCGGCCCCGAACAGAGTCAAATATTACGACTGAGTTTCCGTCAACAATCGTGTCCAAAATCGGAAGAACCGTGTTTGCGTATCTCGTCCTCATCATTTGCTGGCTCGCCACAAAGTCTTGTTCCACTCCTTCTTTGGTTGAGTTTAACGTGGTAATCGGTTTGGGCTTTATCAGAGCGGTGATGTTTGGACCGATTGACGAAGATCGCAATTCCGTTCGAAACAGTTCAAGGGCTTGAGCTTTGAAGATGTTCGTTGCTTGTTCAAGAGTTGCGCCTGGGTAGTCCCTCTCAAGGATGATGGGGGGCTGGCTTTGAGTGTTGAACTCCCTCGCAAGTTGTCCTTGGATTTGAACGCCGACGGGAAGCAACTGTTTTCCCTTCCCACCAGCGCCTTCAAGTTTCGCTAACCAAAGGTGGATTGAACGCGTCAACAGAGCGCCCTCCCGCTTTGGTTTGTTGGCCCTGTAAAACAGGTTTGTCACGTACTTCATGAACTCAGGTTCGGTAAGGTTTGGAATCCGCTTGATGTACTGCTCCTCCAAAATGAAGGAGGCGACAGGATTCATCGGAGGAATCTCAGTCACAGGTTATCCCTCACATCTCTTATCAAATCAATTTCAAGGTCGAGGTCCGTGTTCGACGCATCTCTGTCCACAATGTTGGCAAGGGCTCGTCCAACCATATCCCAATTCAGTTGTTTAACTGCAGATGCATCCCTCAACCAACTTTGGAAAGCCCCGCCGGCGTAAGTACGGTTTGCGATGTCCGCATCGCGAATTCGCGTTTCGTCGTTTTCTGCTTCAAGCAAGGTATCAATTTGCTGTAGCAGTTTTTTGTATTCTCTCTCCTCGGCAGACGGACTGCCGGAAGCATCGGCACCCGGTTCGGATGTAGGTAAGAGCCCGCCGCCGCCATCGCCGCCGCCATCGCCGCCATCGCCGCCGCCATCGCCGCCGCCATCGCCGCCGCCAGCCTCTTGTCGCTCACTTTCTTCCTGTTTTTGCTCGACAACCAACCTTTCGAGGCCCGTAATGGCAAACACATCGGACGGCTCAGGCGCATCCGATGTAGGAGATGGTGCGTTAGGTGCAAGCAAAATGGCGAAGAGGAACGCATGGCCCATATCTTCATCCACGGCATCCACGAAACGCTCTACGAGATCAGGATAAATCTGCGAGTAATCCTTCTTTTCAATGTACGACAGAGCCTTTGCGGCGTGGTATGCAGCCGACACCTCGGCAAAGAATTCCGTGTTAATCGAGTTCGTGCTGTACGCCCACTTCAAGTAGTTGACAACATCGTTGGCGTTCAGTTTCTTGTTTTCCTGACGCATGTTTGATGGCATGACGGGCATCCAAATTGGTGTCTGCAACACGTTGTTTTCTGCTTGTGAAAACCAGCGCAAAATAAGCCCAAAAATATCGGGCGCTGGCGTGTTCTTCTCGGCATCCGCAATCATTTCTCGCCACAAATACGCAACGCTGATTGTGTCAGAGGATGTTCTTCCCTTCGTTTGGGTTTTACGATTGACAACCATTCTGTTTCTCACTTGAGCAAACAGAAGACGGTAATACGAGATGACAACCAAGGAAAATGAGTTCAACAACCCGGTGAATCGAGCGTCAAGCATTCTCGCACTCGCCGGTGCTTGGAAAAATCTTGGCCTTTGTCCTCTAAAATCACCAAGGTCAATGTAGCCCAAGTCGTTGAGGAGGTAGTACAGCGTTTTCTTCGCAGGTTGGGAGAAAAATGACTCAAGCGCCAAAATGTTGCCCTGTTGAAACAACGTGGCGTCAATCGCCTGCCAGTTTTTGATTGGGTTCATTGTCATGGCAAGAAGGTACTGATAGTGGACAATGGAATGAGAGACTGCCAAACCAGGGTATTTGTGAGTCCCAATCAATGACAGCACGATGTTGTCAAAATCCGAAATACTGGTCACGTTTTCAGCCTGAGTCGCCCCTCGAATCGCAACATCAACCATCATCTCCTCGATGATGTAGCCGAGAGAGTTGAATGTCCTTGCATTTGCTGGGGACAGCGATTCCATCGACAGCCCTGTGTCAGAGGCATACGCAACCATGCCCGTGCCCCCATCGTTGAAAGTTTTGAGGGTTCCATCAATCTCACCCGATACGGGTTCAATCGTGTTGACAAAATCGTTTTCCGACAAACCCTTCATCAGCCTCTTCAAGTCCAAACGAAAAGTGAACGCTGGATCGTCAACGGGCGATGCCTGCACCACGTTGTTTTCCGTGAACACGATAAACGAATACTCTGCATTTTGCGCCCCAGCAAACGATTCAAGGTCAAACAGAGCTTTCCCGTCCTCATCAAAGTACGTGTTCGTGTAAAGTTCAATCACCTTACCGATGTGTTCAATCCCCTCGTCATCTTTCATCAAGGAGCCTCGGACGATTTGGTAACCATCTGCGTAATTCGGCAAACCTGCTGAATAAGCTGCCCACCTGTGAGAGCCACCCAGCTCACTTGCCAACACAAGCCAACCCGGAATCGAGACTTCGGCGCCATCGGAAATCAGTTGTCTTTCTACATTTGTCGGGTCCAAACGCAGTTTCAACGTGTCAGCGTTTTTGTCCGTCGGGTCTATTTCTGAAAACGCCTTCATTGCCTCCCCAATCAAGTACGAACCGTTCAGAATTGGAAGATTGATACGATTGCCTGCCAAATTGAAATCGAGCGTATTCGTAGCGTCGCCCTTGCGAGTCGGTGAAGGCATTACCATCGTGGTATCTGTTGGCACTTTGTCGAGCACGTGGTTTACGACAGCATCCATGAAAAGTGTGCGATCGTTCTTTTTCAAAGCGGTGTAAAATTTCTGCAACAGCCCGTACCTCAGCGAATCAGATACTTCGGCGGCAAAAGGCAACGGTTCAACCGCTGTTCCAATGATGGTTTTTTCGTTGGGGCTGTTCCTCCATTCGTGGCTGTAGTCGTCAGGGTATCGGTAAATCGTCCTCAATCTTTCGAACGGGAAAATGTCGTCAATCTTCCGATCTGCAACGATACCCTCAATCAAGTCCCGCAATGTCGATTGCAAATCAATCCCAATGTTCCTTTTCAAGTTGATACGCGATAACTCCATACGGCCTGTGGGCGAAAGCGATGGGAGTGATTGTTCTGCAATTGAAGGCTCATCCCCATCACGTTGAAGCAAGTAGGTTCCAAGGTATCGCATCAGGTAAAATTCGGTAATCGGAGACAAACCGCCCTCGGCCGACATGATTTTGTTGTCTTTTCTGCCTTTGTTGTCCGGTTTCAGGTCTATCATCTTCTTCAAGCGTTCCTTCATCTGCTTTCCGAGCGCCGTATCAGGAAGGAAATTTCCCCTGTTTTGGTCGGAGGCAAACACTTGAGGGCTGAAATATCGCAAAGACCCCTGCTGCCGGTCTCTGTTTGAGTCGAAGATTTTGAGTTTGGATTCACCAACCGTGTATTCTCTGTTCAGGTCCTTTACATCGCTGTAGAGTGCAACCGCACCAAGGGCATTGTTTTTCCGCCGGGCATCCTCAAGAACCCCGAAACCAAGATCTCTGTCATCTGTACCCAGGTTCGCAGCATGAACTGAAAACAAATGAAACGCAATCGTGTCGTCAGACGACGGAAACACGATTTCCCCCGCTTTGTCTTTTGCCATTTGCTCGTATTTTTCCTTGAACACAGGGTTTTTCAAGTCAATCGGGAGATGTTTGATTTTGTCCCCTCCACCGGGCCCGGCCATCGCAAGAAAAGCTTCCACGCCCGTCGAAGCATCCTCAGCACCAAAAGTGTGGAAAAGGCCCTGTTTCAGCGCTTCCCTGATGTCCCCTTCCTCGATGTCATCCTCTCCTATGGGGATGTGGCGAATCATGTCCAGCACAATGATGTGATCTTTCATCATCTCAGCCAGCGCTTGTGCAAAATCGGTGGCAAGATCAACGGAGGTAGCCGAATCAAACTCAACCTGGTCAATCGGAGTTGGAGGTTCGCTCGGCTCGGCCACGTAATCACCGCCGAATCAATCTTCATCCATCGCTTTGTTGATTGCACCATTGAAGACTTGTAAAATCAGCATTTGCGATGCCCCCAAAACGGCAGCGTAGAAAAAGAAGCGAATCGGATTGCTGACAATCCCAACTGGTCCATAAACAGCATCGCTGGCCATCTCTGCGATGTTGTCCCGTAATCCTGCTGATTCTTTTTTAATCAAATTCCATGTCTTTTCCATTTTCAGTTCACCAGCCATTTCAATGTCTTGCCCGTGTTCGGGTCCTCTCGATCTTCAATATCGAACACGCCCCCGATGATGAGCAGAATGGGACGATAACCAGGGGGAGGGACGGTCACGTAGATGCGAGGGCGCTCCATTGTAATGTTCCCGTCGTCGTCCTCCCCAAAGTGGTGGATGTACGAATCAAGCTCGCCTTTGGAATTGGTTTTGCCCGACGAGTACCCAACGAACGGGCATGTGCCCTCCCCGATGGCCACCAATGGCGAGTGGGGCCCGCCCGAGTTATCGGGAAGCCAGACCTCTTGAGTGATCATTTCCTTTGGTTTCACCCCATTGAACTCTTTGTAGAGCCGGATGGCGTGCTCAAAGTCATCCTCTTCTTGTCGTTGAATCTTTTTTGATTTGGCGCCTTTCTTTTTCTTGCTTGGGTTCAGTTTTGCTTTCACTTTGGACAAAGGCAAGAACCACTTTTTCGTGATTTCCTTGGGAGCTTTGCCGTCCTGGAAGTTCACGTCGCTGTCCCACGACCTCAAACCTCTCAGAAGCACCTCAAGCATCATCAAGTCGTTGACTTTAGCAGACGGGCCTTTCAAATGCACTTCCAGCATGTCGCCCTCGTCTTCGTGTATGGTGATTTCCCACTTGGAACTCTTTTTCGGCACGATCACACCGCCCTGTATTTTGCCTTGCACTTTTTACATTGATAGTGGCCGCCCTTGTTCATCTTCACGATGGTTCCTATGCACCTGGTTCCAGCGACGATTCTCACGCATTGCTGATTCGGGACCGCAGTTCCTTTCACCTTCTTCGAAATGAAATCCCTGGCTTCTTTCAAGGTCTTGAACACTTTACCGTAGGCATCAACTTCCCAGCCATCGTCAACCTTGGAGATGATCATGCCCTTGTACTTTCTTTCTTCCTTCTTCGGAGGATTCTTCTTGCGGGCTTGACGCTCCGGGTGATACACGTCCAGGTTTGACACCCCGCCAATTTTTTTGGAGTCTGTCGTGAGGTGGAATGCCCCGTGGTAGTCGCCGTGATAATCGTCCCATTCAATGTCAAGCCACGCCACATATACCGTCTTTCCAATTTGATTTGCAATTGTTTGTGCAATATCATCTGATTCACCAAGGTTGGTTTCGTCCGCTATCGGTGTCCATTCGTGGTATTCGTCGCCTTTTGGATTGGTCTTTCGTTTCTTCGGAGGGTTTGCATCCCCAAGTTTCTTGATTATGGTCAATGTTCCAATTTGCCTGAACCTTGAACCATCTGCAACGAACACATCAATATCATTGGGTCGTCCCGGCATCTGCATGTCAAAGTAAATGTCGCCCCTTTCGTAGTTTTGAGGTGCGTTTCTTGCATTTTGGAAGACTTCAAAGATGCCTCCGTGGTTAGTTTGCCCAGGGTACACCCAAGGCTGCTCATTTCGATACTTCTTCATGCTTGCTTTTGCTTCTTTGAATCTCCATACTGGCGGTGGTGCCCGCTGCCACCCGTCATGGAAGGTCGTATCAATCGGATTTGGATGGATTGCAGAAACCTCACCGGGAGGAATTAACCCTGGGAAGAATCGGCTGACTTTGATTTTACCATCCTCACGCCAAAGGTAAACAGTTTCGTCGTACTTGTTGGCTTGGGCAAGCGCAGCGTTTTTCGCTAACATGTAGGAATCGTAGGCGTCAACTCTGCCCTTTTCCATAGGATTGGTCTTAGGCTCTATAACGGCGACTACGCCTTGTTTCGGGTCGGTATTGGTGGAGGAAGGGGAACCAATCTTACCGTACCAGTCTGCGTCACGCTTTTTCTCGGTGGTGTAGTAGGAGTAGGGATCCCCAAATCCACGCCTGAGCCAGGCGAGGTAAACTCCCTTGCCGGTCCGAATCGCTTGTCTCTGCGCCTCGGCCTTTGCTGTCTCCAAATCCTCGGGGTATTCAAGCCAACCAGATAGCTTATCCCAACTTTCATAAGGTGAAAAGAATGGGGGTAGGCGGCGGGCTTTTCTTCCGTTTTTCTTCCCGCCCGTGTCGTAGGCTACACCGTGGGCAATCAACGTGAGCATGGTCGAACCGCCATAGACGATAGGTTGAATGGCAATGTCGTCCACGTAGTCTCCACCAAGCGACGCTGCCTTGTCGTACAGTTCCTTGACCAGTTCCCCAAGAGCATCGTCAACCAGTTTTTCCAAACGCTCGGAACGACCGCCAACGAAATCACGAATGCCCATCCCAATGTCTTTGACGAAATTCGAACCCACAACGATTTCAGCGGTGATGAAGCCAACCTCCTTGCTTGGAGGATTCGCCCTTGCACGTCGAGCGGCCCTTCGGCTGGCCGTGCGGAACCTTTGATCGTAGAAATCGCCGGCAATTTCATCTTTGTCTCTTGCATCTCCATTCCGCTTTTTGAGCTTGATGTTAAATCCGTAGTTTGCTATAATCTCCTTAAGAGTGTCTTCGTCCTCGTTGTTCACGAAGTCAACCATGGCATCTTTTGAGTAAAACAGAGCGAGGGATAGTGCGTCTGCAATCTCGACAATTTTCGCTGAGACTGCTGCTCCCAACGACTTTATTTCCTCTTTTTGTGCAACCCCAAGGTCTCCGGGGGGTTCTTTATTGTCAAGTTCCAACGCTTGATTCATAGCAAGTTCGGCGGCGTTTTTCACGTCATCGAGTTTGATGTTCAATTCCAAGATTATGGGGTCAAGAGCAGCAAACAATACGGCCACAGAGGCAGGTTCACTTCGACCGTAGCTCGCTGCCACATTGTCCTTCAACCTTCTCAATTCCGATACGGCGGTCTGAGCGATGTCTTGGATTGCAGCAAGGTTTTCCGCCTGTTCTACATCCCCGCCGATGGCTTGAACTGCAAGTTCGTTTTGGAGTTGAACGATTGCATCCTCCGCAGCCAGTTCTTCTCCGCCGTCCCTTTCTACAGTTGATTCTTTCAGCAGTTGGGTCAAGTCTCGAAGAGGAATTTCCCCATCCCTGCCTTTCGGGAGAATCGAACGTGCTCTGCGACGCGCCCCGGCGGGTCGTTGCGTAAGCAACAGCGTCAGGATGGTCATTTGAATCACGTCAATGTCGTAATTGAAGAGTTCCTTCGTCCTGGTCGCAATCAGGAACAACAAGTCTTGAAGCAGAATCTTCCGTTGCCGTCCTGGTTGTTGAGGGTCAACGCGACCGTAAATCATGTCCCAGTACTCGTCTATGATTTTCATTGTGGCAATCATCCATCTGCGATCCCACCCAATCGGGTTTACATCAAAGGCTGGAAGAACGACTGGAATCAAGTAGAATCCTTCTTTGATTTCAAAAATCATCCGTTCCCTTTCAAGGAATTTGAAGAAACGCTTGTCATTCGCCCCAATGTCGGCGCCCTCGCCGCCCTCGGGCTCGTAGTTCATGATTTCCTCATTGTTGTCCAGTTTGTCCTCGAACTGTCGCTTCTTGTCTTCAAAGCGCTGGTACATGTTGTCAAGCGCCCCGCCTGCCCCTTGTGCCACATTTTCGTAGGTCAAGCCTGCATACGCTGTGACGAAATCTCCGCCAACTGACATGGCTTCGTCAACCGCTTTCATCAATGCTTTTGCGGCCTTCTTTCGATTAAATTTGAACGCCGCCAGGAACGCACCTACCTCCAGTTGTTTGTCGGTTGCCCTCAAACCTCTTGGCCCAGGCTGTAAGTTCAACAGTCTGAAAAGTGCTTCACGAACAAATCCCTTGAAATCAGCTACGCTCGGTTTTTCACCAACTCGGTAAATCAAGTACGCTGTTGTACCGTTCAAAATGCTCTCAGGCGTAGGAAGAATGGCCGCTGTGAGCCTTTTTGGGTCATTCACTCCCTTTAGGCCGGGCACCAAAGCTTGTGCATAGTGGAGGTTGTACTCTCTGACATCGTGGTACGACTTGATCATGTTCGCAAAATTGTTGATGAGTGTCGGGTCGTTGAAGAATGGGCGAGATGAGAGTCTGTCTCGAAGCATTGATTTGACCTCGCCAGCACCAAGGCCCAAATCGCCAAGCGTTTGTTTTACGACAGCGGCAAGTTTGTTCTTTGCTGAATCCTCCAGCGCCATCCCGCCACTTGGCAACGAGCCCAAAATGTTCGCAGCCATCAAACGATCTTCGTTTTCCAAGTTCGGAACCCGCATTGAAGAAGGAACGCCGATGGCGGTTGGCAAGGCGAGCGACAAAGCCCTCTGCCGAGGAGATGCATAGGTGTCAAGGACACTCATGTCAGGTAGCGTCTTGCTGATGTAATCATCAAGTTCCTTGATTCCCGTGTTGGTCGCAAGTTTGACCGTGGGCGACCTCCGGGCAAGAGAACCCCGAGAATCGCTTGAAAGCACCACGTTTTGGTCCTTTCTCGTACTGGCAAGTGCGCGTGAGATTTCATTCATTTGGCGACTCATTGAAACATTTTCAACCTTTTTCTCATCTTTTTCACGGGCAATGATTGTTGCAATCCGAACCATTCGGTCTCGTGTGCTTTCTCCATCTTTGAAGTCAATTGTAACTGTCCAACTGCTCATACCGAAACCTCCAATTCAACCGATGTACCTGATGGCGTCATGGCTTGGTAAATCATGCTGCCGTCCATCTTCACACGGGATGGATGCGCCTTTGTTGAGTACGAAGAGCCTGCGTCCAAACCCTCGGCTTGAAACACCTGATGAACGCCACGATCTACAGAAACGGTTCCCCTGGGCGTTTCTCGATTGAAACCGCCCATGCCCTCCAGCACCCGCTTAAACTTGATTTTTCCAAACTCCTCTTCGATTAAATCAAGAAGGTGCTTCACACGTTTGAAATGACCGCCCTTTTTCGGCAACAAATCATTCCCTCTTTTTCGTAGAATCGCTTTTGGTATGAACAAACGGAACGGAACAAGTTCGCCATTGTCCTTCCTCTTTGCATAAATCAAGTTCATGTTTGAAATGCCTCCTTTTTTGTCAGCGTAGGTGAGGTTGCTTTTCTTGTAGGCCTCGGTTGCCTCTTTCTTGGTGTCGTAATAGCGGCCTTTCCAAAACCATTTTTTGACGCGCCCCCCGGGAGGTCTGCGCTTCTCCACCTTTGGTGCTCCACGAGCAAATTCGTTCCACAGCTCAGTCAACATGCCCGATTCATCCTCCTTTGCTTTGTTTTTGTACCACGTTGCCTTGTTCACCACAGTTGAAAGTCGGATTTGAGAAGAAGGTACGAGGTCAATTGCGATCATCTGCCCCATTGAAGGTTTTTTTTTTGATGGTCGCTTTCGGGACCTTCGACGTGCTTCGGGCTCAACAATGTCCAGTTGGCCCACGTCAAAGTCAAGCCCGGTACGGCCTCCATCGTCGGAAACAAACCGAGCGAATTCTTCCGCCAAATCGTCCTCGGGCGAGAATGATTCGTAAAACAGGTCTGCTGTGTAGCCCCCGATAGCAACACCGTCCCTGTTAACCCCGAAAACAGCGTCCGTGTCCTTTGACAACGAAACGGTCAAAATTCCCGTCGGCATCAAGTTGGCAATACCAAATTCCATCGTGCCATGAACAAAGAATTTCAAAATCGGTCTTCGCCCCCCTCGAAACATGTTGTTGTATCCTGAGTTTATTTTGTCGATATTCGGGCTTGCTTTTGCTGCGAGTTCGGTATCTCCATAGCCGTATGCACCAGCGAAAATCGCACCCCAATCGGTTGTGACTACAGGGTATCCGTTGTTTACGCCTTCCCAATTTTTTCTATCGTTCTTCAATTTAAACCACGGAACTACCTTTTGTCCGTTTGTTCCTCCAGTCGGAGATTTCGGCCCTGACGTGGTTCGAAATCCGTTGTCCTGCCACTTGAATGCGGCAGTAGAGGCGGCCCGAGCAGCGCCCCGGGCGGCATTGAGAATGTTTTTTGGGCCTTTTTCCGGCACAAACTGAGTGTTGAGAGACATCAATACAGGCGTCGGCGTGCCTTTGTAGGAGAAATTCGCACCCTTGTTCCCCTCGGTCGCTTTGTTGTAATTTTCAACCGATGAGATCGTCGCAACAAAGATGTTATGCATGTTGCTTGCAAACGCTCCAGCTCCGATTTGGTAATCGTCCTGCAGAATCGTCAGTTGTTCGACAGCGTTCGGGAAATCGCCTTTTTCAAAATACGAAACAGCCGACTCTGCTACTCTGTACGCATCCATCAAGACTTGTCCAAACGTGCTTCCTTGCCCGGCCAGAGCTTTGAGTCCCTGCGTTCCCGACGACAGCGCCAAACGGAATTGCTCAATAGCGCCCCTTTCAACGATGTTTTTCAAATTGGTGAGTGTTTCAAAGTCCCCGGGAGAAATCCGAGTTCGAGTCGTTTCAAAGAATGAGTCCGCCAACGACGGGTCGTGCTTGAAAATCTGCTCAATGTTGTACCGGTGAAACTTTTTTTGCGGTAGGGAATAAAGCACCATGGCATGAACACCAATCATGTCGCTAAACGAGCTACCCTCCGGCATTTTGTTGTACATCTTCGCCAAGTCCTCGGCGTACCTTGCCTCAATTTGCATCTTGCCGCCGCCCTCAAGTTCCACGTAGGGGCGCTCGAAGCCTTTGCTTGTACCGAATGGAATGCGATCTCCACCAACCATCAGGTAAACCAACAAATCTCCCAGCATCAAGGCATCATCACGAGGATATCCGTCTGGAATGTTGCTTTGATACTGCCCAAGGCCGTTGTCGTCGGACAACCAATCTTTCAGAAATTGGTTTAGGTGAACACGAGTAAGCACGTCCACCGAATCGGGCCCAAACAGGTCCCTAAGTTCTTCCCTTGACAATTTGTTGAGTCTTTTGATGACCTCTGCAAACGACGGATAGTTGTCCGGGCTGTCAGGATTCATAAAAACACCTCAGAACAGGTAAGCTTGGTCAAAAGGGTGCGCTTCATCAGGGGCAGCGCCCAAATAGGCCTCGGCCTCGTCTGAACGCTTGCTCTTGTACCCCTTAACGCCGCCCCTGTGGAGGCGCGCGTACGGCGAACTTGAAACCACTCGCTTGGGGATGAATTGCGGGACTACTTTGGTCAGCATGTAGAAGAAACCGCCTGCGATGACGACTTGAACCAAGGCGCTGTCCGCAACTTTGTCCAAAGCCCCGCTTCCAGCAAGGGGCGATGTGCCCATCAAACCTGCGTTTTTGTGTTGAAACGATGGGTTGTGCTTTGATTTTGAGCCAAACAAGGCTGCGTTTTGCCTGAATTTGTCGAACTGACTCATTGTTGACTCATCGCGATGAACGGTCGAAGGATTGGTGAACCTTGGCGGCTCACCCACCATCGGTACGCCGATTACCGAAGAATACACGTTCCTCGGGAAAACCGTTGCTTCGGGCGGAGCTTGGTTTGTTGGAAATACTTGGGGAGGATTGCTGTAGTTGACGACATCAAGACCGACGTGCTTTGGGGCAGACTTGAAAATCATGTTTTGCGTGTTCACGACACGCAACCCATCACCAATAGCCCCCGTTGCACCCACAGCCTTGCTGAACTGCTTGTAGGTAGGTGAATGTGCCTTCGAAACACCAGCGAGGCTGAATGCGCTCTCTTGCGTCCGTAGCAGCAAGCTTGCCTTCCGCAACACTCGGTCCATTTCCTCATACAGGGCTTCTGGCTCATTTTTGAAAAGGTCGATAGATTTCACTTGACCCTCAAACAAAGAGTTCCCTCGACCAATCAAGTTTTGAATTTCTTGGTTGACCTGGGTAGGAACGCGCCCCGAGCGGAAACCCGATTTGGCTTCTGCAAGGATCATTGTTCTCGTCGTTTCCCTCTTTGCGAGTTCCATTTTACCTCCCTTGATTTTTGAATCGGAAAGCATTTGTTGAAGTTTTGATTCCACCTGCCGTAGCTCGTTGGCGGCCATCGTTGAGCACGAGACCTTTTCAGAGGGAGTTCCAAACGCAGGAAGTTGAGCGAGGAAGCGTTCTTTCATCCGATCCAAGTTCATCAATTCCACTTGACTTCGGCCAACAATGGCTTCGCTGTATTGGCTTAGCAAAGTGTTCCAACCTTCCATGTACGCTTGGCGAACATCGTCAAAACTGACTTGCCCGGTAGCGCTTGCACCGAGCAGGTAAAGAGAACTCTTGCTGTTTTCTTCGAGAGAAAGCGATGCCATCATGTCTTCAATCTCCGACTTGGTATCAAGCCAAGAAGAGGATGCCTCAAGGGAATCCATTTTTTCAATGTCATTGGCCCACATCTGAATGTAGGCATCAACCATCTCAAGTTTTTGAGTCCCAAGATACGGTTCGACACCGTATCTTTTTGCCATCTCCCTAACCTCGGATTTTTTCTGTAGCACCGCTGATGAATCCGCCATGAATCACCCCAACGGGTTGGAGGGTTTAATTCAAACCCGTTCCACCGTTCCGTTGGAACTGTCAATTGCGTCCGAAGTTCGCCAGTTTACTTGTGATGGCGCCAGCGATTTCTCCAACACCGTAGCCGATTGCTGTGCCCGTTTCAACTGTTTTATCCACAATGAACGGCCCCCACCTTGGAAAGGTCAAGATTGCCACCGTCCCGACCACCGCCACAGGCGCAATCGCTCCAGCGCCCAAGGCAGCATCCCCCCAACGGCTGAACCCAGGCAACGCTCCAATTTTGTCATACTTCACATCAGTCGCCCACTCAATCCACGGTTTTGTCCCCAACCAGTCAGATTCAATCGGTTCCTCTGCCAGGTCCATGACGGTGTATCGTTTTCCTTCCTCCGTTGTGTAAGGCCAAAGAGCCGAAGGAAAGTAAAGAGAATAAGGGCCGTTGATCACTCTTCCGGCATTTCGTCCACCCTTGCTGACCTGTAATACCCCCGCCTGATATTTCATTGGCGCAGTCGGATTGTCAAACGCATCAAGCCATGACCTTTTCATCTGCCCCACGTAGTCGTCCTGTTTCAACGGCAGAAGGCTGACCTGATCTCTGATGTTTCTCCTTTGTGCAACCGAAAATTCCCAAGCTGTATTTGCACCAAAGTCCTCCAAAATCCTCTCGCCAGTCTCCCCGGTGAAAATCTGTTGTGGAGTGGCAACTCTTCCTCTCGGGAGATAATCGAAAATACCCTCCCTCACCTCTTCAAAGGCCTCGGGAACGCTCTCTGCCCAATCAACAAGGTTGGCTGGCAACCT
>MDTC01055416.1_pt1 | contig 17058 bp, 20 predicted proteins | sample 811181 | NCBI WGS metagenome assembly MDTC01 (sample SAMN05326644, study PRJNA326480) | marine metagenome | isolation source: seawater | place: Pacific Ocean: North | collected 2011 | reverse complement strand
AGAGATAACCGATCAATAATGGATAATTTGCTATCCGAATCAACCAAAACTAAGGATGCGAATGAACTCACTGCGCTTATACGACCTCACCTCGGTCGTAGTATTGTCCAAGACATCATTAATATTGGGGAGGAACTGCCCATTATTACGCTTGAGCAAAATCTTGAAAGTTTGCTAAATAATTCATTTGGAGAAGCTGCTCAATCTAAGGACTCATTTCTCGAACCTAAGCTTGTAGACGCACTAGTGAGTTCTATTGCTAACGAGAAATATGAAGCAGAAGAAAAAGGGTTCCCGTCAGTGCTAGTAGTATCTCCTACCATACGGCCTTGGCTATCTCGCCTACTCAGACAGAGACTCGGGAATCTATCTGTGCTTGCGTACTCAGAGATACCGGACGATCAAGAAATTCGCGTCATAGGAAGAGTAGGGATACAGGCAAATGAACCGCAGGAGGCAGCAGCATGAAAATTGAAGTGATTTGGGCTCAAAGCATCAAATATGGGATCTCGAAGGCAACTTCTCTCTACGGAGAGGATGCAGTTTTATTGTCGCATAGCAAAATAGGGAAAAAATACAGGTTGATCATAGGTGTATCAAAAGCGGCAGTTAAAAGCCCATCAAAGTGTACGTCTAACTTTATTGCTAGCATGAAGCCTACTCAAGTTCGAGAAAAAGTCGACTATGAAGTGATTTCGAGGATGATTAAAAAAGAGTTAGAGTCGTTGAAAGGAGTGGCTACTAATGAAGCCGAAAAATCATCAAGAAACGCAGGTCGAGGTTCTGAACTCTTGGAAAAAGCTGGGGTTCCAGCAAATATGCAAAGCTTATTCATAGACGAAGAAAACAAAACTATTTCCCTTGACAGCGCCATTAAACTTGTAAGGGAAAAGCTTTTCCAAATTCTGCCTAGAAGCATTGATATTGATCGGTCGGTAAAGACACATGTTTTATGCGGTAATTTTGGATCTGGTAAATCTACTGTTGCCATCAAAATGGCATTGAAGTTCATGACACTTTGCGACGTACCGCCGATCCTTGTAAGTTATAAACAATCCCTAACTTCATCTGCGCTGATGAAAGAGTTATCGGAATCTTTTAACCTGCCGATTTTTGAAATTTCTGATGTAGAAACCTTAAAGATGGTAGAGCACCAATTAGTGGGCGACAGCATTTTGATAGTTGACACGTCAACGAGCAACGTTTTTGATGATATTTCTGAAATAGAAACTAAGCTCAATTCAGTAAATTTTCATCTGGTCAATGCCAGTGATTCCTTCGCAGCGTCGCAGGAATACTTAATAAGTGCTGCTAAGTGGTCTAGCGTTATCATCACGAGGCTAGAAATGACCCCTAGCCGTTGGCCGCTAATTGAGTCTCTGGTGAATTCACAGGTTCCTCTATCACTGGGATCAGTGAGCCCAGATATCGACAGTGAGTTAGTTTGCGTGTCCAAAACTGATCTAATCAATCAACTGAGTCAGAACTTTCAAAAAGCACTTAATGAAATGAGGTGTAATGTGCCAGAGGTGAAAGCGGCTTAGTGAAAGCAACTCTTTTTATTGTCCTAAACCTAGGGGACAATATGCGCTGGCTGGCCAGCAGTCACTAAAATTAGATAGGTATAAGTATGGGTACTCGAGTCATAGGGATAGCAAGCGGGAAGGGTGGTGTAGGAAAGACAACCCTTATTATCAATCTTGCTTTACAGTTAGCAGCAAAAGGCAAAAGGGTACTGATTTTCGATGCTGACTTGGGCATGGCCAACGTGCACTTGGCATTTGAAAAGAATATTTCTCACAGCCTTGCTGACGTAGTTGATGGTCAAATTGTCCTCAATGATGCCATTTTTTCTGTAAGTGATGGCATCGATCTTATCCCAGGTGGAAGCGGGGTAGAGAAGATCGCTGATATGGGTGAAACTGGGGCTGCCTCAATCGTTCAGGCGTTCTCGACGCTTGATGGACGCTATGATTATATGTTGACAGACATGTCTGCAGGAATATCTGCGCAGGTACTTACCTTTTTATCGTGTGTACATCTGAAAATTGTCGTTGGTACAGACGAGCTGGGTTCGATTTCAGACGCTTACGCGATAATCAAGATGCTCTATAAGAAATATAAGACTGAGAATATTATATATCTACCAAACAGGGTTAGATCCCCAAAAGCTGGAAAGAATCTTTTTGACAGTCTTGATTATGTGACTATGAAATTTTTAGGCCAAAGTTTGGAATACATTGGATGTGTTACAGAGGATGATCAATATTCAAAAGTTTGGAACTCTGCGGATTCAGATCGTAGCCTGCCGCCTGCCTCAAGCGCCTACTTTGAAATGCAATCTATAATTAAATACATTGAAAAGCATCCAATATTTGGAACTCCAGCTGGGGAAAAAGGATTACAATTCTTCCTCGATGGATTTCAAGGAAGTTTAGAGCGATGAGCAAGACTGCTAAACATACCGAGTACCAGACGATAAGCGACTTAAACAGCGGTACCGTAGAGGTCTCCCAAAAAATTGGACTGGTAAAACGAATAGCACTGTACCTCAAGGCGAGGGTGCCAGACTATATGGAAGTGGATGATATGGTTCAAATTGGTATGGTTGGTCTTATGGAGGCAAGTAAAAACTATGACTCAGAACAAGGAGTTAGTTTTGACGAGTATGCCAAACGGCGTATTAAAGGCGCTATCCTGGATGAAGTGCGCAAATCAAGCAGTCTTTCGAGATTGGCTGTCAAAAACCTAAGAGAGTATAACGAGGCTAAAAATAAGCTCACTAACGAATTAAAACGCGACCCTTCTAATTCCGAAATAGCTGATTCTATGGGCATATCGGTATTAGAGCTGGAGAAGAAGCGAGCTCATGCGAATCAATTTAATATTGTTCACATTGAGGAAGACTCTGCAGAATGGGAAGAAGCGTTCGAAGACGAAAGTGAAAATCCAATGATGAATATGGAGCAGGCGGAACTGTCAAAAAGATTAGTCGAAGAAGTTTCTAAACTAGATGAACGTTCGAAACTTATCATCTCGCTATACTATCGGGATGAGCTGAACATGAAAGAAATTGGTGCCGTTATCGGCGTGAACGAGTCACGTGTGAGTCAGATATTAAGCTCTACAGCAAAGAATCTGCGGAAAAGCCTTGTCTAAAGTCAATTGCTATACCTTTCTCTATTGTAAGAGATAGGGTCGTCCTCCCCTTCTGTACTATCAAGAATACCCGTTTCGTCATTACTGGTTGGATCTTGTTCCGCGGCCATGCGCCTTGACATTATTTCGTAATACTTCTCTCTCTCTAGTGTCACGATTGCGCTGAGTGTTTTTTCAAGCTCGTCAAATTGCTCGTTTGATTGTATCAGGCCCCTAATATCGCGACTTATTATCCGATTAGAATCGCTAAAAGCGTCAAATTTATCATCAAATTCAGCGATAGAGCGGCCTAGACCCTCAACTGGTGCCTTTAAATTACTTTCGATTTCGCCTATTCGGAGACGCATTTGCTCTAGTGCAATGTCTAGCACACCCTCGAATCCAAGAATTTGAGTCTCAAGATTGGTGGAAGCAAGCGAAGCGAGCTCAAGTTCTTCCTGCAGCTCAAGTATCAGAGACTCCATAAGGATGAACGCCTCGATTCTTTGATCTAGGGTCTGTGAAAGAGCTCCTGTACTGCTGCTTGTATATAGGGTGTAGAGTGAAGCAAGTAGGGAGCTGATAGAAATCAATACAGCTAACATTACAGCGTATAGTGACTGTTTTGAAATTTTGGCCTGTTTAGCGCTCTGAACTGCTAAGCGGCTCTCAATAGACGAACCTGATTGAGCAACCTGTTTTTTCAGCTCCTCTAGGCCGTCTTGATGGACTTTTCCTGTCTCAAGGATTGACTCGCCGCTGTTCGTTGTCTCTTCGCCAAGATCCCGATTAGAGAGGGCCGAATCTTCATCTCTAGTTTCTTTGTTGTCATCTTCGCTCATGAAACTTCCCAGGGTGTAATGATGCTATCGGAAAATCCGTATCTCGTCGCGTAACGCATGTGTATTCTCTGCAGTTGCGGTTATACATATAAAATCGACACTTTTTTGCAAAATATTAAGAGGCGATGCCAATATAGTTTGATTGCTGGAGAGAGTATGCTTAGATCAGATTCCCCAATTCGTCAAATAACATTGAATCCGGTAGTTCGACTTCTGGTTTTCTTGGTTTTGAGCCATCTTTGCGCAATTCATCGAGTTGATAAACGTAAGCGATTACCTCGGCTACAGCCCGGTAGAGTGGCAATGGTATTTCTTGTTTGAGATCCGTTGTGAAGTAAAGCGCACGAGCAAGATATGGTGCTTCAAATATTGGGATCGTGCTATCGCTGGCTTTACCTCTAATCGCGGCTGCAAGAAAATCTGTTCCCTTAGCTAAAACGATGGGTGCTTGTTCTCCGCCAGGCTCATATGAAAGTGCGACTGCAAAATGATTAGGATTGGTTACCACCACGTCCGCATCAGAAATCGCTAACATCATCTGATTCATAGCGACCTGACGTTGGCGTTCCCGGATTCTGGCGCGGACTTCGGGTCTTCCCTCGGTTTCTTTGAACTCATCTCTAAGCTCTTTTCGTGTCATTTTGAGTTTATTCTTGAAACTAATGATCTGGTAAGGCAGGTCGATGGCAGCGATCAGGAGTAATGTCAACGTCACTAGCATGACCCCCCAGGCTAACAAATTAAGACCAGTGCTAATCGCTAGTTTAGTAGGTAACAAGTTGAGGTAGAAAATTTGGTCGTTAACGGAATATATAATCCCTATGATTGAGGTGGAGATTAGTAGCAACTTAGCTAAACTTTTAGTTAGCTCAATTATGCTACGAACGCCAAACATCCTGCTTAAGCCGCTGATCGGATTCAATTTCGAGGCTTTAGGTAAGAATGCTTTGACTGAAAATCCGATGCCGCCTGTAAAGTAGGCAGTCACAATCGTAAACAAGACCGTCATTGCTAAGAGTGGTGAAATAAGAACAAAACTTTGCGCAAACAGATCAGCTAGAACGCCTAGAACCCTGCCTGGGCTAGTGATTAATGATCCGTCAAACCTCAAGGCACGGCCGAACAGCTCTAAAAAAGTTTCTCCCGCAACTGCTCCGAAAAAATACAGTACTATAGAGACAGAGATTAAAAGTACAGCGATAGAGGTATCTTGGGAGCGTAAAAATTGGCCTTCCTCACGAGCTTTTTCCAATCTTCGCTCGGTAGGTTCTTCTGTTTTTTCGGCCTGATCCGACTCTTCTGCCATATTAATTCACCAAAATCAGATCGAGTTGTTCAAGCGCGTTCAACCAAAATTCCTGGATGAGTTGAATAATGCCAGGCAGAGCTAGGGCCAGGAGTATCATGCCAACAAGTATAATTGCAGGAAAACCAACGGCTATGATATTGAGAGAGGGTGCAGATCGAGTGACGATACCCAGGCCGATATTGACTAAAAGCATTGTAATCATTAGAGGCAGCGCGATTTGAAGCCCACCCGAGAAGATTAACGGTGACCAGTCAATTATGGCTTGAACAAAGATTTCAACAGGTATAGAAGCGCCTATAGGGAATCTCTCAAAACTGTTGAACAGGAGCTCGAGTAGCACCAAATGGCCATTGATCATCAAAAATATCAGTGTAGATAATATTATTAAGAATTGTGAGATCACGGGTACATTACCAAGAGTTGGGTCAAACATATTAGCCATGCCTAAACCAACTGAATTCGATATTGCCTGTCCGCCGAGGGTAATGGCAGCGCTAATCAATTGAAGGCTGAATCCAAGCGCTACACCGATCGCCGCTTGTTGAAAAAGTTGGGACAAACCTTCTATAGATAAAGGGTCATAGGTCGTGGATTCGAAATAACTGAAATACAATATAGTCAGGAGGAACGAGAGAGAAATTCTAAATCGGATATTCAATGCTTGAATCGAATAAAAGGGTGACGCCAAAAGGAAAGTAGAAATCCGAGTGAAGGGATAGAGAAAAGCATAAAATAGCTCGATTATCTCAGGCAGAGCATAAACCATTATTGAAGATAGATAGGCAGGTTTTCGAGAAGGCTTTGGAAATACTCCATCAATGTAAGAATCTGCCATCCCCCAAAAAAGAAAAGTGTAACAACCAATACAATTAGCTTAGGTATGAAGCTCAAAGTCATTTCTTGAATTGAGGTTGCGGCCTGAAGTATGCCAATAACAACTCCCACAAAAAGCGTGCCGCCCAATAAGGGGGCTGCAATAAGCATGGTAATTATTAGCGCCTCGCGCCCTATCGTAATTACGTCTGCAATGCTCATTTATGCTCCAAAGCTTCCTGCCAAAGACTGCATGATAAGAATCCAGCCATCGGCCAACACAAAGAGCATTAGTTTAAAAGGCATTGAAATCATCATCGGGGATAACATCATCATACCCATAGACATCAATACACTGGCAACCACCAAATCGATTATTACAAACGGAATATAGATCAAGAAGCCAATTGTAAATGCGGTTTTTAACTCCGATGTCATAAAAGAAGGAAGCAGTATACTGAGAGGTAACTCTTCCCCTGCGTCAAATTCATATCCGGCAATATCACTGAACACAGAGATGTCATCTTCTCGTGTTTGAGACATCATAAATTCTCTCAAGGGCTGTTCTGCAACAGCAACGGCTTGTTCAGCATTCAATTGCGATTCTAGGTAAGGGGTAATAGCGTCATTATAAATCTGACTGAATATAGGGGCCATTATGAAGAATGTGAGGAAAAGCGAAATTCCAATGAGCACTGTATTTGGAGGCGTTTGGGCAGTTCCGATAGCTTGCCTGAGTAGGGACATCACAATGATTATCCGAACAAAAGAAGTCATCATGATAAGTAGCGACGGCAGTAATGTGAGAACCGTCATTAAGATTAGGATCTGTAATGTTAAGCTGTACTCGGTACCCCCTGATGTCTCATTTACGCTGATAGCTGGTAGCCCTATTTGGGCGCTGAGAGGTAAGCTCACAAAAGACAGTGATGTCAGTAAGAAAACCAACAGAACCTTAAACCCATATGATTTTCTTGAGACTTTTATGCTCAACTTAGCAAACTTGAACATAAGGCTATGAGACTTCACTGTTGTTCTCTTTTGAATTAGCTGTCGTAGTCCAAATGGGGGCGACATTTTCTCCAGAGACTGCTATCAGAGACATATGGGTATCTGTCTCGATTAGGATCAGTTGCGATTTCAGAGCCATTCGGCGCTGCGCGATGATTCTGATTTGATCTTGTTCTGTCTGAGTAAAATTCGAAGAATACCTCTTCAAAAGCAGAAAAAAAACAAGCATAGCAAGGGCTACAAAGAGCAGGGACAGAGCTATATTAGCAATCGTGCCAGGTTCCATTTGCTATACCTATTTCTTTCAGTACATAAATTGGATTAGTAAATTATGCATTGTCATCCAGCAGGCGAGCTCGCTTTATTTTCAATTAAAGCGCTCAGCTTTGGGTACAATTTGTGTGAGCTTCACACCATAGTGCTCACCTACCAACACAATTTCACCCTTCGCGATCAGCGTATTGTTTACATAAATCTGCAAGGGCTCTCCCGCTGCAGAGGAAAGAGGGACTACGGAGCCCTTATTGAGTCCCATGAGTTCGCTGAGTTTAATTTTGGCGGTGCCTAACTGAACAGAAACCTGAACGGGAATGCTGTCGAGTAGTGACTGATCGATCGAGTTAGATCCTGATATATCAGCTCCGCTCTCTATTGTATCGGCAACTTCAGGTGCCCCTCCACTCGCTTTAGATCCATTTTCTTCATGTAAAGTCATGTCTTCATCCTTCATCTTAAGTCCTTGACCTGAACTGGCTCATATTTTTTTGACGGAATCAATTCTTATAGCCGAGATATTGCCAATTTTGCCAGGCGTTCCCGTAAAAAGACGAACTCCTTCAACAGTAATATCCAGCGGATAATTCTTGGAAAGACTAAACTCATCGCCTACTTTAATGGTCGACAACTCCCCTAGAGTAGTTGTGAATTCACCAAAAAGCGCACACATTTCAACTTCAAGCTCCAGGCATGCTTGGTGTAAATTGGCACCCCATCCTGTGTCATCCGATTCTCTCTCCTCTCCACCTAATTTCCTGGAATGAGCTTGAGTAGGGCCCCGGACTGACGTAAGGGGGTATATAATCAAGGTGTCACCGACAGCGTCGCCTAGCGATGCCCTAAATCGTGACACAACTACAAGTTCTTCATCTCTAAAACACTGAAGATTTTCTGGATGATCGGCTGATCTACCCTTTTCAAAATTAGAGGAAGTGACTGGTTCCCAGCCCTCTTTTAAGGCACCAGAGACGAGCGTGATCAAAATATCTACGATAGCTTCCTCTGACCCTGCAAACGTGCGATCTGGGGTAAATCCGATAGTGCTAACGCCGGCTCCACCGAAAAACCTGTCGAGTGAATCAAAAATAATTTTAGAATTTATAAGGACAAGCGCTTCGCCTTCTAGCGGATTGAGTTGCAAAGTAGTTGAGGAAATAGGGGATGATAGTTCACTCGTAAGTACTTCAAAGGCGGTAACTTCTGTCGAGGCATAGTCAATCCTGAGAGGAATATTCAGCACGCTTGAAATGCTTTGCTGCAGCCTAGCAGCCACTCTTTTACAGATCGTATCGAATATTTGAGCATCGATCCTTGCATTACTGTGTTGACTAGCTAGATCATGCTTAATGACCTCTGCGGACTCTCCATTAACAAGCTCAGTTAGATGGTTATCGTCGCGAGTGCTCTGCAATGCTTCAAGCTCCTCCTTTGTGAGTGTGTCAATTTCCTCAGTCATGCTAAACCTGCTTTTTATTGGACAAGAAACTCTGTGTACAGCACCAAATCGACGCCGCCGTATATGTTTTGCTCACCTAGAACATTATTTGCAACATCTCTTAATCGAGCTGCGCTATCTTTTCTAAACCCTTCGGCAGTTATGCTGTTGCCTTCAATTGAAGCTAGCTCTTCTAGGAAGCCAGCCCTTAAGCCAAACTCATGTGCACTTAGACTATCTATCATAGGTTGTCCATAAGGGGTTCGAAGAGCAAGCTTTACTCGCATCGTTAGCTCAGAATCCTTGAGCTGCACTAGGAATGGTTCCTCAAGCTGAAGATATAAAGTCTCATCAATGGCCATTTCTGTGGGTTGCTCTGTAGGTGAAACAGGGTCCTCCGCTGTGCCACCGCTCAAATTCATATAGTAAAAGCCTGCACCACCGCCACCTGCGAGCAAGATTAGTGTGCCGATGATCATAAAAAGCTTGCCTTTACCACCTGAATTTTCGTTGTCGGTTATTACAACCTCTTTGTTCCTTGCCATAACTTCTTCGATTCCTATGCAAAGATGTCGATTAATGATGTCGATAGACTGTCGTTATTTACACCAGGTCTGTCTGACTCTGAATTAAGGTGCTCATTTTTGTCAGTATTCGCTGACAAGCTATTTTTTGGCGCTTCAGAATTAGACTCCTTATTACTTCCAAAACCAGTGTTTTGACCGGCCTCTTGTGACACGTTTAGAGAAAGTTGACCTTTATGCTCCAGCGACAATTGTTCACGCAGGCTTGCCGAGTTTGATTGTATTAACTTTGCCACCTCGGCTGTCTCAGGACGAAGCATTATCTCGAGGTCCTTTCCCTTGGAGAACACAAGATCAACCTGAATTTCGCCGAGGGATTCGGGAGATAAAATCATTTTTACGCTTACATTTTTACCTGCGAAAGAACTCATAATCTGGTTCTTGACAATGTTTCTTAGTCCCTTCTGCATCGCTTCAATATCAAGTGCATTATCAGTTAGATCAATACTAGCCCGCACGATAGATGAAGAGTCATTTGCGCGAATTTCCGCAACCCGGGAGGTTCCGTTCAATCCTGATTCAGTAGGATTATCCAGGTGGCTTTCACTGTTTCTTAACAGATTAGAGGGAGGGTCTAACTTACTTTGATTCTGATGAGAGAGCTCTAGATATTTAGACTCAGCATTCATGTCTGTTTTTATTGCTTGGTTTGTCAACCGGCGGTCTCTTTCAGTCGAATTTAATAGGTGAGCTTTTTCAGTACCTTCTCCAGTTTCTTGATTATGGCGTTTCAGACTCTCGAGGACACTTAGCTCTGTCATTACACTTTCATTTGAGTCAGTTAGATTTGAGCTTCCAATTAAGATGGGTCTGTTGCTTTCCAAAGTCACCTGGTTCAAGCCTGATTGTTTGTTCAGTAAAAGCGGCAAGACATTGCCGCTTTGCGTATCTATATCTTCGAGCAAATCAATGGTGTCCCCATCTGTGCCTTGCTGACTATGATCCTCATCACCGAGTGTTGAACCCTCATTTGGGTATTCATTAGGGCTATCTGTTACGCGTTTCATGGTTGCCGAAAAATCGCCCGCGCCTGCTTGGGGCGGGGCCTCACTGGCTTTTGTGGATGAATCCATCTCGGCGATGATATTTTGTAAATCAAAATGGGCGGTTATCATAATTAAGTATCTTTAGTTTTTGACGCTGGCGCGCAGTTTTGGTTATCAGGCAAAATTTTGCTGCTTTTGAATAATTTAGCAATTTGTGTGCCAGCTATTTTGCCCCGAGGTGTGCTCGCACGTAGTTGGCAAGAAATAACTCCTCATTGTATTTGCGATCAAACCTGTCAGCTTCCATTAGTGTCTCTTTCTCTCGATTGTCTGCCATCTTCTGATATTTTGTCTGTTCAGTGTAAATGCCGCGTATTTGTTTGCGAATCCTGTCGCATTTGTAATTACAATCATTCAACGCTTGCGTTAGTTTGGCTTTTGCAGACGATAATTGGCCTAAAAATTCGCAAGTTGCACTGTGTCTATGTAAGTCAATGTTGGTCTGGTCTGGACTATTCAGTTCGGCAGAGTATTCATTAATGTAGCTGTTCAGGCTCTGAATTTTGGAGGTTAAAGCTGCAGTCCTGCGCTCTAGCTCTAATTTTTCGGAAGATAACTTTGATATCTCAAGTTCTTTCTTCTTGATAACAATTTCGCAGGTAGTCTTTTTCATGAGGGATCTTGCTTAAATTCAGACATTAGCTCTACGGTTTGCGGCAGTGGGAATATCTCATCCTGCTCCTGGGTTAAAAAACTATCTATCGCCGGTTTAAGCTGAATGGCAAGATCAAGCTCAGGGTTAGATCCTGCTTCATATGCACCAATTTGAATGATGTCTTCATTCTGACTGTAGATAGACCATAATCGCCTAACGGCCCTTGCTAAGTGTGTATGCTCCTTGCTGGCGATTTTGTCCGCTATTCTGGAGATTGACCCTTCAAGGTCAATGGCAGGATAATGAGATGCATCCGCAAGTTTGCGTGACAGCATTATCTGACCATCTAAAGTCGCGCGGGAAATGTCTACAACAGGATCCGATCGATCATCATTTTCCGCAAGAACAGTATAGAATGCCGAAATTGAGCCTTCCCCAATCCTACCCATGCCAACACGTTCAATTAAACTAGGAAGTAACCCAAAAACAGAGGGCGGATAACCCTTGGTTGTCGGAGGTTCCCCAATAGCGAGACCTATTTCCCTTTGAGCGTGTGCTACGCGAGTGAGGCTATCGACGAGTAGCAGGACATCTTTTCCTTGCTCTCGATACTGCTCGGCTATGGTGTGTGCTAATTTTGCTGCTTTTACCCTACGTACTGGTGAAGCGCTCACAGGTTCTGCTATCACAACAGATTTTTCTAGTCCGTTTTCACCAAGCGTTTCAGAGACGAATTCTTTTACCTCTCTGCTGCGTTCGCCAATGAGAGCGATCACGACAACATCTGCAGCGGTATTTTTAGCCAGCATCGCAAGAAGGACACTTTTCCCAACACCCGAGCCGGCAATGAGCCCCATTCTTTGTCCCTTACCAAATGTAAAGCACGAGTCAATAGCTTTAACACCTGTTTCTAAAGTTTCTGAAATATTTGCTTTTTCCAAAGCGCTATTTTGTTGGAAGTCGAGGCTAACTAATTCATCATAAACTAGCTCTGATTTACCATCGATCGGGTGGCCAACTCCGTCTATGACTCGGCCTTGCAAAGTTAGGCTAAAATTTCCAAGTGGCTTTTCTGTTTTAAGCACGACCTTGGATCCTGGTGAAATTCCCTCGATACTTTCAAGCGGCATCAAATATATTAAATCACCGTCAAAGCCGATGACTTCACATAGCAGATCATTACCAAGCGATTGTGTTTTGATTAGGCACTGAGCGCCGATTGACGCTGAGATTCCAGTCGCCTCAATTGTTAACCCCACAATTCTCTTAACTTGCCCCACCGTGATGCAGGAGGGAGCTGGAATCGAAATATCAAAGCTGCTTAGTGCTTCTTTAAATTTAAAGTGCCTACTTTGACTATCCTTTATCATGCGGAAGCACCTGTTGAATCACTTTGGCTAACCGTTCCTCAAAAAAATCCGTAACCAACCTATCGTTCATTTCTGCATAGCTACTACCCTTCGACAGCTTTCTATCTTCAATAAATTCGATGTTACTGTGTCTATCTTTGAATTCTGCTGACAGTTTATTTAAATCTTCTGGTGAAAGGAAAAGACTGACGGCCTCATCTTTTAAAAGGGAAAAGGAGTCAATCAGCTCCTGGGAAATTTTCTCAATCGATGCTTTCGATTCTTCAAGATCGGTTTTTAAAACGGCCTCAGCAATTTTGACTGCGAGTATCTTTAGAGGGTTATAAAATCCCATAGTGTCGCAGTGTCCCCCGCTTAGAGCGTTAAGCAAAGAGTCTACTTGCTCACTTTGTGATCTAAGTTCCTCCTCAGCTTCTGCCTTACCCGCTTCAAATCCTTTTTTATACTCTTCGCCAAGCGGTTCCAAGGAGTCCTCTTGTCGCGCTGTTATCTGATTCTGATCTTGGCTGTTTGGCATGAATGCGTCAGAGTTTCCGGGGGTGTTCCCAACGCTATTCGCTTCATTATTTTTAATAGGGTCCCAAACTTGAAAGCTATTTGATTGGTTCTCCTGACGCAAAAAATAGTCATCGGCTACAAAGTTCTCTCGAAAATCGTGCTCTGATTCATTTAGTAGCGTCTTCCCTGAGGTGGGTTGCTTATATGAACTCATTACCGCCTCCGGACAACATTATCTCTCCCTCGCCGGAAAGCCTGCGAGCAACTCGCATAATTTCCTTTTGGGCTTTTTCTACCTCCGATATTCTAATGGGGCCTGATGCCTCTAGATCATCTAGAAATATATCTCGAGCTCGCTCAGACATATTTTCAAGAAAGATTTCTTTGATTGCCTCGTCAGCGCCTTTAAGGGCTGGGATTAATAGCTCATTGTCAAGCTCTCGGATAAGCGTCTGCATGCTTTTAGTATCTAAACTGTCAAGGTTCAAGAAGGTGACCATATTTTCTTCTATTTCTTCAGCGAGTTTTTGGTCTCTTTCACTAACGGACTTCAAGATGCTGGACTCAATTTCTGAACCCGAAAAGTTCAGAATTTTAGCTGCTGCTTCGATCCCGCCAAATGAAGCTGCGTTAAGATTCGATTTTTTTTTCAGTTGTTCTTTTAGGACCGTTTCTAGCCTTGCCATGGCTGATGGCTGAATGTTATTTAAAGACGATATTCGCGCGATTACATCCGAGCGGACATCTTCAGGCAGTAGCTTCATAAGTGCGCCTGCAACATCATGATCGAGGACTGAAAGGACAACAGCTATGACCTGAGGGTGCTCGCCATCAATCGCAGTATAGATCTCCTCAGCATCCATCCATTGCAGCATTTCGAGGCTTTTTAAAGACTGCTCAGGAATTATCTTATCCAAGGCTGCTGAAGCTCTTTCTTCACCAAGTGCTTTGTTGAAGACGTTCTGAACATACTCTGAGTTGCTTAGACCAAGGTCTGACATCTGGGATGTGGAGGAAAGAAACTCAAGAAGCACCTCGCTTACTATATCCTTTGGAAGGCTCGCGACATCTGCCATTTTCTTTCCTAAAGATTGGACATCTTTAGGGTCTAGGTGCTTAATGACCTTGGCGGCATACTCTTCACCCAGCAGCAGCATCACGATCGCAGCCTTATCCGCGCCTGAGAGTTTAGATAGCCTGCTTTCCACGCTTGCAGGATTTTTCGTCCCGTTAGAGCTGTTCTTTTCTGTATCGCTGCTGGTCATAGTATTTTAAGCTCCACTAGCTTCTAACCATTTCCCTTATAGCATTAGCGACTTTTGCAGAATCTGTGTTGGCGGCCTGTCTCACAAGCCCAATTCTCTCATCATATCCATATTGCTGGAAGGGCAGGCCTGTCGATAAAGGGCCGCCAAGGCTGCCTGCGTTCATTCCGGCGTTTGTGCCCTTATCGTTCTTTGAGAGCAATGACGTCAGCGCTGGCCGGACAACAAAAAGAATGGCTAGGGCGAAGACAATAACCCCCCCCACTATTTTAGCGATAAACATCAATGAGGCGTTTTCATACCAAGGAGTTGGTATTTCTTCAATCTGCGCTAATTCCATGAACGGGGAACTCACGACGAGGACTTGATCACCGCGAGCCTCGTCGAATCCTATTGAATTTCTTACTAAATCAGAAAGCTGATCAATATTAATCGCTGATTCTGCGCCCTCAGTTCCATCGCCAGTTACATCAAGAACTCTCTGATTGATGACTACGGCGACGGATAACTTAGTGATTGTTCCAACTGCCGTTCTCGAATATCGGATAGACCTATCGAGTTCATAGTTGCGGGTAGTGCGCTCACTTGTTGGTTCTGCGGGAGCAGCAGGGGCATCTATCTCTGTTACTTCAGCGGCGGGATCGACAACCGTGGTGTCTATCGGAGGTATATTTGATTGAGCACCAGGAATCCCGCCGACCCCAAAATTTCCGGAACTACGGTCTATCGATACTATTTCCGAACGTGAAATGGGACCCCTCCCAGCTTCATCGTAAATCTCTGAGGTTGTCTCGAGTTCAGAAAAGTCAATCATCACATCCACATCTGAGTTGACGTTCTCTATACCGACGATTGGCGCCAGCAATTGTTCGATACGAGACTTATAGTCACTTTCAATTGACCGCTCATATGCTGTTTGTTCGTCAGCCATGCGTAGAGCAGGAGACATTGCTATTGTCAGCAAATTTCCCTGCTGATCAACGACCGAGACGTCCTCCACGGCAAGGTATGGCACGCTAGATGACACCAAATTGGTGATTGACTGGACATTTGCCTGAGTGATCACACGTCCCGGGTGCGCAATCACCACAACGGACGCTTTTGCCGGTACTCGATTGCGGACGTACGAGCTCTGTCTGGGGGCGGCAAGATGCACTCTGGCAGATTTAATTGATGAGATCTGAACTATACTTTTCGACAGCTCAATCTCAGTAGTTGCTCGGTACTGAGCTTCTTCCATAAACTGACTTGTTGTCAGCGATGATTGTTCATTGAAAATATCAAGTGATTGAGTCGTGCCAGGATCAGCAAAGCCTGCATTAGCCAATATCATGCGCGCCTCATAATAGCGGTCAGCGGGCACCATGATATCTCCAGTCCTGTCGTCCAGCCGCGCCGGGAGAGCTGAGCCAGCTAATAAATTGAACGCTTCACTTTTTTCAGATTCCGGTAAGTTTGGATACAGTGGCCTATAATCGCCGGAGTCAAGCCAGTTATAGAATAGCAGTAGGGCAAATAGGGTAACGACCACTATCAATCCAGGCAGAGACCGTTGCAGAAGTTGCAGCGCTGAACTGTTAAGCTGATTTGCTGGCGCCGCAGGATAGCCAACCATGGTACCGTTTTGCGATTCCATTAAGGCGCCAGGTGTTGGTGTGGATGTGCCGGGTAAGGCTTGTTGAACGGTGGCCACAAGTATTTCCTCAATTTGGCGATAGCCTGAATTTTAATCTAAACGGGCATATTCATTATTTGTTCGTAAGCTTGTAAAACCTTATTTCTAACCTGTAATGTCGTCTCGAAAGCTAGCGAAGATTTCTGCATTTCAAGAACAACTTCTGTCAGTGGTACGTCCTCACCAGCAAGGAAGGCATTGCTGAGTGTGTTCGCATTGGTTTGGGTTTCGCTTACGCTGGTTAAGGTGTCGGACATTAATTTTGAAATCTCTGAGCCGAAGTTCGAATTCTCGGGAATATTGTCTATAGTTGAATCAGACAGTTCTCCCCTACGTACGTCAGAAATTTGAGATTGATAGTTTTTAATCTGGGTAAGTAGCGCGCTGGCTTCTGAATTTATCTTCATGATATTCACTCTTCATTTAGCACGATTAGACTCGTGCATAGGCTGCAGGGACAGGCATGCCTAGGTCCCGCAGCTTGTTTATTTTATATCTCAGGGTTCTTGGACTAATGCCGAGTTTTTCAGCCGCCTTGCTCCTGTTCGGCGTGACGGCCATCGCAGCAACAATATTTTGAAATTCTAACTCGTTACGAAGATTGCTTATGAGTAAGTCATTTCGTGGCCTGAGAGATTGGCTTCGGTTCTCCTCAGGATAACTGTCCCACTCCTCAAACTGAGTAGACTCTTCGTTGGAGCTACTCGAGCTCGATTCATGCCCGCGAGTTGTAATTTCCTCCTCATCGAACATTATATCTGTCTCATTGATTTGCTTGCCGTCACACATAATTAGTGAGCGACAGATAACATTTTCTAGCTCACGCACATTTCCCGGCCATGGGTAATTTTGTAACGCTATTTTTGCGCCATTGCTTAACTTTGGAAAAGGTCTGGCCGAATGCTTCTGAATCAGAACACGAGCCAACGCCTCTATATCTTTTTTACGTTGATTCAGCGGTAGTTGCGTAAGTCTGAAACCACTCAAGCGGTAGTACAGATCCTCTCTGAAGAGTTTCTGTGAAACTGCCTGCTTTAAATTGACATTAGTGGCAGCGACTATTCTTGCATCTACGTTTATAGGTGTGGAACCACCGACTCGTGTTACCTGTTTCTCTTGCAGTACCCTAAGCAGCTTTGCTTGAAGATCTAGGGGCATTTCCCCGATCTCATCCAAGAATAGAGTGCCTCCGCTTGCCTGT
>MDTC01061008.1_pt1 | contig 17060 bp, 13 predicted proteins | sample 811181 | NCBI WGS metagenome assembly MDTC01 (sample SAMN05326644, study PRJNA326480) | marine metagenome | isolation source: seawater | place: Pacific Ocean: North | collected 2011 | reverse complement strand
GTTTATGACAATAAAACAGAAAGATTTAATTGAATCAAGTGAAAATAAGGTCAATATATAAAAAGATGATATTTCCTTTTAATGAATTATGGGATGCATCCCAACTAGTTAATTTGAAAGTTTTTTTGTCATCTTTGGACAATTTAAGGAGCGAAATTAGTGAACAAAGATTTAAATGAAGAGGATGCAAAAAATTTTAATCAAGATGGTTATATTATAAAAAAAGGGCTCTTTAATAGCAAAGAAGTTGAAACTATTATGAAATCTCTTGAAAGTGATCCATTAATTAAAGAACATATGTTTGATAGAGATGACTCTGATGGCAATTCAACATTAAGCGTACAATGGAATAACCCCGGGAATAGCTCTTATGGTGTTGGTGCCCGAATGAATAAAGTAGTTAATATTGTTGAACAACTATTAGAGGAAGAGGTTTATCACTGGCATTCAAAAGTTACAGCAAAAGCCGCAAGGGAAGGGGGTGCTTGGGAATGGCATCAAGATTATGGATACTGGTATAATCATGGTTGTCTTTACCCAAAAATGATGAGTGTCATGGTCGCTATTGATAAAAGTGTAAAAGATAATGGATGTCTTCAAGTTTTAAAAGGATCTCATCATATTGGTAGAATAGACCACATAAAAAAAGTAAAAGAAAATGGAGATTTAGGACAAGTTTGTGCTGACCAAGAGAGAATAAAATGGGCAGAAAAAAGACATGAAAATATTTATTGTGAGATGGAACCGGGAGACACACTTTTCTTTCACGGAAATACATTGCATGGATCTGGTGCGAATAATTCTGATATGAGGAGATGGGCTCTGCTTTTTTGTTATAATTCTGCCTCAAACAATCCTTTTATTAAAACACACCAACCTTTTTATAAGCCAATTATCAAAGCTGATGATAATTACATAATCAATAATGGTATAACCTTAGGTGATGGTTCAGAAAATTTTCAATCAACATACACAAAGAAAAAATAAGGAGAAATGAATGACTAAAATAGGATTTATTGGCCTTGGTACAATGGGAGGGCCAATGGCAGCAAACATTATAAATGGGGGATATGATGTCAAAGGCTTTGATATTAATCCTAAGCTGATGGAAAATCATACAAAAAATAATGGTACTGCTGCAGGCTCAGCATCGGAAGCCGCCATTAATTCTGACATACTTTTTACAATGCTGCCAAATGCTGAACATGTAAAAAGTTCTTTGTTTGATAAAAATGGTGCAGTTGAAAATCTGAAAAAGGGTTCAATTGTAATTGACATGTCGACGATTCATCCTTTTGAAACAGATAATATTAGAGAAAAATTAAACTCTTATGGCATTTCTATGATTGATTGTCCCATTGGAAGAACTTCTGTTGAGGCAAAAATAGGAAAATCTCTTTTAATGGTTGGTGGAGTTAAAAATGACATTGAAAAAGTTAAACCCATTTTAGACCTTATTGGAGATACTTTGAAGGACTGTGGTGGTCCAGGTATGGGTTCAAGAATGAAAATTGTAAATAATTACATGACTACAGTACTCAATGTTTTAAGCGGTGAAGCATTAACTCTAGCCCGAGCTGTTGGATTGGAACAATCTACATGTATTGACGTCCTTAGTGGAACTGCTGCAGTTAAAAGTCATTTGACTACAACATATCCTTCAAAAGTTTTAAATAATGATGTTTCACCTGCTTTCATGATACATTTAGCTCTTAAAGATCTAGGTATTGCAGTTGATCTAGGAGAAAAGGTAAATGCGCCCCTAGATCTAGGAAAAGCCTCAGTGAATACTTATAAATCATCTATAGATGAAGGTCGCTCAAATCAAGATTGGACGTCAGTATTTTTAAATCTTCAAAACAGAGCTGGTTTATCAATTCCTGAAGGTATTAAAGAGTAATTTAAAAATTAATGCGTAATCGTTTAAATGAAACAAAATTAATGGTTAATAATGAAAAAGTATAAAAAAATAGTTTCGATGACAGGTGAATATAATTATAGAAATTACACTGTTAAAGATATTATTGATATTAAAGGAAAGAAAACTTTATCACAAACCTTGCCTTTCTCTCCCAAGGAAGCTGAGGCTGCTCAAGAGGCTGGAATTGACCTTATGAATACAAGGTTTGATTATTTCAACCCCGAGCTTGCCATTAAGATTAGGAAAGCAGCCTCAAATACGTTTATGAGTTTTGTTGTTCCACTGTTAAGTACACCAACAAAAGATGATGCTCTGAGGCACTCATTTAAAGCTATGGAGTTAGGAGCTGATGGAATAATTTTTCAAGGCGATCTAAAATATATTGAATCGTTATCCAATGCGGGAATACCAGTTCAGGGACATATAGGACTAGTTCCTAGAAAAAGCACATGGACTGGTGGTTTAAAAGCAGTTGGTAAAACTCTTTCTGAGGCGAAGAAACTTTATCAAAATTTAAAAGATTTAGAAAATGCCGGTGCATGGGCTGTTGAATGTGAAGTGATACCATCTAAAATTATGAAAGAATTATCAAAGCGTACCTCCCTTATTACTATGTCTATTGGCTCAGGGAACGGATGCGATGTACAGCTTCTATTTGCAGAAGACATATTAGGAGATGCTCAGGGCCCTTTTCCTAGACATTCTAAGCAATACTGTGATCTCCATAATGAAAGAAAAAAAATTCATCAAATGCGTGTTAAAGCATTTAGTGAATTTATAAAGGATATTGATGAGGGAAATTTCCCCTCATCAGAGTATGAAGTCAATGTTGATGATGACTTAGTTGTATCATTATGCAATGAGATCGATAAAAAATAGTAAATTAAATACTAGATTTTTGCGTGATAAATTTTGATTGTAAGTACGCTTCTAAGCCTTCTGAACCAAGCTCTTTACCATAACCAGAATCTTTCACCCCACCAAAGGGCACTTCAACAACTGGCATCCATGGTTGATTTACAGAAACAATTCCACTTTCAATTGATGAAGTAATTTTTTCTGCAGTTTTAGCTGAATTAGTAAAAGCAAATGCAGCCAAACCATATGGAAGTCTATTAGCTTCTTTAACAACATCATCAAAGTCTTTAAATGGAGCAATTGGAGCCAATGGACCAAATGGTTCCTCATTCATCATTTTAGCATCGGTTGGAACATCTGTTAATACAGTTGGTTCAAAAAAATAACCTTTGTTTCCTTTTCGTTTTCCACCCGTTTTGAGTTTAGCACCTTTATCAATTGCATCTGATACAAACATTTCCATTGCATCTAACCTTCGATCATGGGCAAGGGGTCCCATAGTAGTATTAGGATCAAGGCCATCACCTACTACTTGAGATTGAGAAATCTTTACAAAGCCATCAACAAATTTATCGTACAAACTTTCATGGACTAAAAATCTTGTTGGTGACACACAAACTTGACCAGCATTTCTGTATTTATTATTTGCAATCATTTGAACAGCATTCTCTACATTTGCATCATCAAAAATGATTGCTGGTGCGTGACCTCCTAATTCCATGGTTACTAACTTCATGTGAAGCCCAGCCATTGAAGCTAGCAATTTTCCAACTGCAGTAGAGCCTGTAAAAGAAATTTTTCTAATTACAGGATGTGGAATTAGATATTCTGAAATTTCAGATGGTATTCCAAAAACTAAATTAATTACACCTTCTGGAACGCCTGCATCAGCGTAGGCTCTTACTAATTCAGCGCAACTTGCGGGAGTTTCTTCTGGTCCTTTAATTATTATTGAACATCCTGCTGCAACTGCACCACCTATTTTTCTCACAGCTTGATTAATAGGAAAATTCCATGGAGAAAATCCTGCCACAGGGCCAACAGGTTCTTTAACAACCATTTGATAAACGTCTGAAGATCTTGATGGGATAAGGCGCCCATATGTTCTTCTTGCTTCTTCGCCTAACCAGTCCGTTATATCTGCACTTAAATTTACTTCTGCCAGTGATTCACCGTAAGGTTTTCCATGTTCTATTGTCATAATTCTGGCAATATCCTTAGATCTATCTCTCAGAATTGTTGCTGCTTTTTGAAGAATTTTATATCTTTCAAAAGAATTAACGTTTTTCCATTTTAAAAATGCCTTATCTGCTGCTTCAAGTGCTTCGTCAAGATCAGCCTTTCTTGCATGAGCCATTTTCCCAATTACATTTTCAAAAGCAGGATTGATCACCTCAATCGTTTCTCCTGCATTAGCATCCTTCCATTCACCATTAATGAACAATTGAGTATTTGGGTATGAAGTATCCATGGAAATTTCTCCTAATTATTTATAGTTTTTATAATAAAAAAAATTCATTTTATTACAAATATAAATTAATAATATGATGCTATTAATGTTGTTATAGCGATAATACTTAAAAATACCAATGCAACTTTTTTAAAAAAGTTTTTACCTTTAGAAAAATAAAATTTTGATCCTAAGTATGTCGCTGTAATATATACTGGTGATGCAAAAAAACCTAAAGTAATCAGCTCAAGTGACATTAATCCATATAAGCTTTGTGAAATTATGGAGAATACTACTATTGCACCCATTAAGAACAAAATATTACCTCTTGAAACATCTTCACTGTCATTTCTAGCTAGTAAAATAGTTACTATGGGTGCCCCTCCTATGCCAGCAATGCCCTGAATAAAGCCTCCTATCATTCCACTAAGTATCATTGATTTAAGACCAATAAATGATTTCAAATCCCAGCCACTTGAGAGCATTGCTACCAAAACTAATACTATTATAGAAATTGTTCTTCTAATTATTTCAGGATCCAAAATTACAACTAAGTACATTCCCACAGGAATAAAACTTACCATTGCTAAAAAAATTGGTAAGATGGCTCTTTTATCACTATATTTTAGAGCTGTAGGAAGTAAAAATACAGTACTCGGTATTTCCATTATTATGTGAATTACAAGAGCTTCGGTTGGTGAATATATATATGCCAACATTGGAATTGTTAGCAAGGCAGGACCAAAGCCTAAAAAACCCCTTAATATTCCCCCAATGATTATAACAATTATAGTTAAAAAAATTAAATGTATTGAAGGTAAATTTGTAAAAAAAAATTCCAAAATACTTAAGCTAAATTCTACTTTTTAAATATATTTTTTCCAATTATGTTTTTCTCTTAAACCTAACATTTTTTATTTGAAAAAAGATCTTCATAATCATCAATGTTTTCTTTTATTTTGAAAAATTATCTAAAATATTTCCAAGCAACGTTGAAATATTATTTTTAAAATTATTGTAGGGAAGGCTCCCACAAAAAGTAATTGAGCCTGTACTAAAAACTTTTCCGCCATTTGTGTTTTCAAAATATACCATGTCAGCTCTTAACAGTGATTTTAATGGTTCTCCAGGAACAGTTGTGAGATGCGTTAAATGCTCTTCTGGAACTAATACATAGTCACTATCATGCCCTTCTGATGATGCTAAAATTTTGCAATTTTCCGGTGTTCCTAACTTATAGTCAACTCTATCTAGTTCAAAGCCTGCTGCACCGCCACCACTTAAACCAAAATTACCTATTTTATTTTCATTTATGCCTTTGAATACCCAATTAAACTCTTTGTCATAATTTTTTCTCAAATAGTATGAACCTGTAAATTGACCTTGAGCGCTAAAACCAACGCCGGTAAGTTTTTGGGGAGGAATTCCATTTCGTCTCCAAAGACCTCCGTAACTTCCATCAAATGCATTATAATATTCGCCTGGTTCAGATGCCCACGCCCTTATTCCATCTTCAGCTCTTCGGATTTCGATGATTTTATTATTTTCTTCATGTAGGCAGACTTTCCAGTAAAATCCATTTCCTCCTAAATAGATTAAATTTCCACCTTCACCAGTGTATTCGTGAAAAGCTGCCAAAGTTTCTTTGGTATGATACTCTGGATGTGAGGTGGTCATAATTGTTTTATAATTTTTTAAAACTTCATATCTCTCATTATGAACTTCCTCATCAGTTAAAATATCAAATTTAATATCTTTATTATTTAACCAACTTACCAAATGACTATCTGCCTGAAAATGTCGAAGCCCTGAGCAATCAGATGCGCCAAAAGTTAAGTAACCAACTTTTAAATTTAAAAGAGGTCTTAGATAAGAGGCATGACAAATTCCACTTCCGTCGGAATGGAAATTATAAGTTGATAGTCCATAACTTTTAAAACTTGAGGGATTGTATGGGTAGGCATTCCATTTTTTTATTTTTTCTTGCCAACTGTCATTATAGTCAGGTCGAGCATGATTACCATAAACTGTGTAAGTAAATGTTGGAATTATAACACATAGATTTGAAGTGACTTGTTTCTTGGGTGGGCATACGAAAAAAGGTATATTGTCTTCGTATTTTTCACAACTAATCCTCATAACATAAATACCACTTGGTATTCCTTTTGGTACTTTAAAAGTAAAGCTAGTCTCCCATTCAAAATCATAGATATCATCTTCATGAAAATGAATTGCTGTGTAATGTTCGGGACAATGTTTCCATGACATTTCAGAGCCATCCCACTTCGATCCAGTAACGCCTCTTGTGGGGAAGTTAATGGTCTTTAAATCAATTTTATGACCTGATGAATCTTTAATTATAGAGGTGGGTATCGATTTTGATAAATCCCATTTTACTAATGGTTCAAATTTATTTTTTGTATTTTCTATGAAAACTGATGGATTTTCTATTTTACCATTAAAAAAATTTGAAATTTTTACTTCTTTTCCCGAAGCTGCTAGGATAACTTTTCCATCAATTCTTTCTGGAGTATTTTTAATAACTGTTTGATTTTTAACTTCTGTAAATTGTTTATTAACATCTGATTGACTGAGTGTGACGCTTTTTTTAAGCGCATTGAATTCCAACTGTATTTTATACCAGTTTCTAATGCTAATTTTATTTGGGAGCGATATATTTTGTCCATAAAAATTGCATGAAACTTGATAATTTTCATCAATATAAATACACAAACGATCAATTTCAAAAAGACATTGCTTCGCTTTATTTTGTAAAGTGCTCAAAAAGCTTACATTAATTTTAAAACTATTTTGTGTATTTATTTTTAATTTTTCAGAACTTATTGCATAAGATCCTGGGAAATAATTTTGTTTGATTGATTTGAATGATTTTGAAGAAAAAAAATTCTCCGCTTTTTCTTCTTGTATTCTAGGACCATTTGGATTCGGATCTGAGGAAAACGATCTATATAAAGTAGCATTAAAGTCTGATTTACATTCTGATGAAACTTTGAATGATATTTCCTCATTTGGCCGAACTGACAAACGATCGCAGTACCCAATTAATGGTATTGTTTTTATATCTTTATCCAAAATATTTTCTCCAAGGCATTAAATTAACTCTAAAGTATTTTTGTTAATTTAATATATTTAAAATGTTGGCGCAGGAAACCCCTCCATTAGAACGTCAATAACTGTTGTCTTTTTTGATAACAAAGCTTTTTTTAGAGTATTTCTTAATTCACTCTCTGTTTTGACAAATTGTCCCTCACATCCCAAGCCTTTTGCTACTAAGTCATATCTTGTATATTCATCCAAGTAACAAAACTTTGCTCTTTCTTCACCATAATCTCGTATTTGAATTTCTACTTCGGCTCCCCATCTTCTGTCATTCCCAATTATATAAATAATTGGTAAATTGTATCGGCGAGCAGTCTCCCATTCTGCAATTTGAAAACCTGCAGTACCATCTCCCATAAAACTTACTATGGGGATGCCAGGATTTGCAAAAGACGCTCCTATTGACTGAGGTGTTGCTCCACCTATAGCTCCAGAAAGCCCATTAGCAAACATTCTTTCAAATGGAATTCTTGATTGAGCCCATTGACCAAATTCACCGCCATCACTGAAAAATAATGTATTATTTGATGAAGTTTCATTGATGACGACTTCACATAACCTGGATGGTTCTAGTTTATTGGTTTTTCTTTGAGGTAAAGGAGGTCGTTCGCTAGTAAGTTTTGTTACAAATTTGATCCAATTCTTATCGCAATCATAATCTAATCCAAATAAAGAATTTATGCCGTTAAAGGGATCTATTTTATAAGAGCATAATACTCTTTCTTTTAGTAATTTCTTTGTGTGTTCAATCGTTAAATCTTGGTCTGCTAAAATTATAATTTTTTCGGCTCCTAATCTTTCTTTAGATCCAAAACCAACAGTAAAATCTACATCTTTATCAATAAAAATAATCATATCTGTTTCTTGTAATATGTCTTTTAGTTTTCCTTGCGAAGGATCATTAGAGCCTCTTGGACTAGCCATAGTGATTATTGGTATGTTAATAGACTGATTCACTTTTTCGTATAAAAGTTTGTTTCTGCTTTTTGACAAAGATGGTCCAGTAATAATTATAGGTTTAATGCTTTTTTTAATTTCGGAAAATAAATATTTTCTATCTTTTTTATCTAATGTTTTTGCTTTAACATTATATTCTTTTTCAACAAGATTTTTTGTTGCCACCTTGTTATTTAAAATATCAAAAGGTAAGGCAATATGGACTGGTCCAGGTCTTCCCGAAGTAGCAATTTTTATAGCTTTGGCAATCTCTTGTCCAATGCTTTCAGTGCTTTCTATTCTTAAACTTTTTTTTACTAGGCCCTTTGCAATATTGGTTTGCCCTAATTCTTGAAAAGCCATCATATTTTCTTGGGTAAGAGGACTATCTCCTGATAAAAGTAAAATAGGAGATTGGCTTGAATTAATTGCATATAGAGGGCCTAAGGAATTTGTAAATCCTGGTGCGGCAGTTACAAGAGCAACTCCAATTTTACCACTTGTTTGAGCATATCCATCTGCCATAAAAACAGTACTGGCTTCATGCCGGCAATGTATCATATCTATTTCAAAATCAATTGCGGCATCATAAATAGGCATAATTTGGTTGCCTGACAGGGTAAATATTTTATCAACTCCAGCTTTTGCAATGCTATGTAAAAGAAGTTCGGCTCCTATCATCTTAAATACCTTTTAAATTATTTTGGAGTATCGCCTTTTATTGTTACTCTTCTGCCTTTTCTCTCGTTAGGCCAATAGTCCCAAATTGCTCTGTGCATGGCACATCTATTATCCCAGAATGCCATATCATTCAATGACCATCGATACCTTATCTGATAATTTACATGCTCACAATGTTCAAATAAAAAATTAAGGATAGATACACCTTCATCCTTACTCATTCCCTCAATACCTGTAGTGAAAGTTCTATTAACATAAATAGCTTTTTTACCAGTTTCAGGGTGTGTTCTTATTAAAGGATGTTTTGCTGTTGGCGTTAAGATTTTATTCTCAGAAACTCCACGGTCACTATATCTTCCTTTATAAATATGTTCAGATTCATGGATAGCTATTAATCCATCTAAAATGTTTTTATATTTTTCACTTAAATCGTTGTATGCAGCATACATATTTGAAAACATGGTATCACCACCTGTTTCAGGTAAAATATGTAATTGGAGCATTGTACCCAGAGGCGGTTGCTTGTCGCATGACACATCTGAATGCCAGAATTCTCCATTTGCTATTTTACTATCCTTGTGGGCGTGTATCTCAAAAATTTCAGGATAACCTTCCATCGTTGGTGCAGCAGGATGGCTGTGTAAATCACCAAATTTTTTTCCAAATTCAATATGTAATTCGGGTGGAATTTCACTTTGCTCTCTAAAAAACAAGACTTGGTAATCAAGAAATGCTTTAAGAATATCATCAAACTGCTCTTTGTTTATTTGTTTTGATAAATCAACACCTGTTATTATTGCGCCAAGAGAAGGTGAAAATTTCTCAATTCTTATTCCTGATGATTTCTCTATCATAAACTAAAACCTATCTATTCAATAAAAAATATTATACCTATAAAATTGATATCCTAACAGGTTATTATAAATCAATATTTTTGACAAATAGATGTCTGAGAATAGACAAGGCAAATATGGAAATCATTTCTTTCGATTATCAACTATATCTTCTAATGGGAATAATTTTTTTTATTGCTGGCATTATACAAGGGTTATTTGGCATGGGGCTACCAGCAGTTGGAATTGCTATGTTATCTATTTTTTTGCCACCATTGCAAGCTATTGGATTGAACATTATACCAATTTTCTTAGTTAGCTTATTTCAGATTTTTCAATCGGGAAATCCTTTGAATGTTTTTGTAAAGTATAGAATTTTTATTTTTGCTTCAATTATAGTAGGATTTTCAATTTCATTTTTGGTGGTTTTGCTCGGAGACAGGGTGTTAATGTCACTTCTAGCAATAGTTGTTATTTTGTTTAGTCTAAATAATATTTTCAGTCAAAGAATTTCAATCTCAGATCAATATGATAGTTTATGGCAGCTTTTTTTTGGAGTATTAGCTGGTATAGTTGGTGCTCTAACTTCTATACTAGGAGTTGTTGGTGTGCTCTATCTTTCAATGAAAGATCTAAGACCTAGAGAGTTTATTTCTGGGAATGGTCTGCTAATTTTTGTTGGCTGTTTGTCTGTTGGAACGGGTTATGTTATTTCTGGTGTTTTGCAATTTTATATGATTGGTCCATCCTTGTTTGGAACTATGAGTGCTTTAATTGGCTTTTTATTGGGCTCTTTTTTAAGAAATTTCTTGTCTCCTGAAAATTTTTACAAGATAATTTGGTTTCTTTTTCTTATAACAGGCCTAAGGCTTGCTTTAACAGCATTTGAAAAATTTTAAATTAATGTAAATGTTTGCAAATGGTTACTAAACAAAAATCTTTGAGAGAAAATACTTTTAAACCTAGAAGAGGTTTGGCAATGTTTTTGATGGTTGTTTGTTGCATTACAATTAGCATTGGACCATTACTTTTCAGAAATATTGAAAATGCTGATATCTGGCAAATTAATATCTATAGATCTGTTTCCTGGATTTCAGCCTTGCTCATTATTTTATTATTCAAATATCGACTATCCATAATTAGTAAAATTACTGCAATTGGACGCTGGGGTGTAATTGCAGGGATATTTTTAGCAAGCGCCCAAATTTTTTATATGCATGCACTGGATAATACTTCAGTAGCAAATGTTGTATTTATTCTAAGTGCTATACCCTTCGTTACTGCAATAATAGCTTATTTATTCATTAAAGAGAAAATTCAGTTTGCAACAGTGTTAATGATGGTTTTTGCAGCAATTGGAATCTTTATCATGGTCTCAGAGGGGGTTAATAGTGGAAATGCATTCGGGAATATTATGGCAATAATTACTTTGCTTTGTTTCTCCTGTTTCCCAGTTATTTTAAGAAATAATAGACATATTGACATGTTACCGACTCTTTTAGTGCCAGCATTAATCATTGGATTAGTTGGTTTGATAGTTAAAGGAAATGAAATCCAGATTTCATCAAATGATCTTGTTCTCTCGTTTATTTGGGGAGGTCTGTTAAACGGATTTGCACATTCTATATTTATAATAGCCACAAGACATTTATTAGCAGCAGAAATAACTTTATTTATGTTATTAGAGTTTACATTAGGACCATTATGGGTTTGGTTCTTTATTGGTGAGACCCCAGCATCAAATACAATTTTGGGGGGGAGTATAGTAATGTCTGCAATTGCATTGTTGACATTTTATGAATTATTGAAAAGAAAAAAACTTAATAATATAATTAAAGAAATTGGATGGAATGAAAATTTAAATTATAAAGAGAACATTAATGATAAAAATATTTCAAAGCCTATGACTAAAATTCCAAATGAAGATGTCTCTCTTCAAGAGAGAGAAGAAATCAAAAACTCTGATGAGCAAATAACTAAGAAAATAGCTAAGGAGGTTGAAAAACAATTAATTCCTAGTTTAAATAACTGGATGGATAAGAATCTCAAAAAAGTGCTTCAGAAAAATATTAAAGATCAAGTAAATGATCTAAAAAAATCAAATACCAAGAATGCAGAATAACTTTAAAAAATCTTTTACTCAGCAAGAAGAAATTCCTGAGGATGGAATTGCCAAGGCAATCTCAGTAATGAAATCTGGCAAATTGCATCGTTACAACACTGATGAGGGAGAAGTTTCTTTAACAAGCAAACTTGAGGTGTTATTTTCAAAATGGCAAGGAAGTAAATATTGCCTTGCATGCACATCCGGCGGTGTAGCTATACAGCTAGCTCTTCGTTCCGTAGGTGTGAAAGCAGGTGATAAGGTTTTAGCAAATGCTTTCACTCTTGCACCCGTTCCTGGGGCCATTGAAAATGTTGGAGCACAAACAGTCTTAGTTGAAATAGATGATAATTATCATATCGATCTCGATGACTTTATATCAAAGGCAAAAATATCAAATGCTAAATTTTTACTGTTATCACATATGAGGGGACATATAACAGATATGGATAAATTAGTTGAAATTTGTTCATCTTTAAAAATTCAAATTATTGAAGATTGTGCTCATACAATGGGTGCAAAATGGTCTGGCAAAAGATCAGGAAATTTTGGAATAGTCTCAGCTTTTTCTACTCAAACTTATAAACATATAAATTCTGGGGAAGGTGGATTTTTAATAACAAATGATGAACGAATAATAGCGAAAGCTATTATTCATTCAGGATCATACATGTTGTATGGAAGGCACGCTTCATCGCCAAATAATGATGTATTTGATAATATAAAACTTCAATCAGCAAATTTTTCTGGGCGTATGGATAATCTAAGATCAGCCATATTAATCCCTCAATTAACTGAATTGGATGCCAAAATTGTACAATGGAATAAATTGTATAATGAGATCAGTAATAATTTGAAAAAACAAAATGGTATTTTCATACCTTCAAGAAATAAAAATGAATATTATGTAGGTTCTTCAATTCAGTTTAGATTAAGAGAGTTTGACGATAAATTAATAAAACTTTTTGTTAATAACTGTAAAGGAAGGGGAGTAGACCTCAAATGGTTTGGAGATAAAAATCCAATTGCGTATACGAGTCGTTATGATAGTTGGGAATATATTAATGATATTCCAGTTTTAAATCAAACATTAAGAATTCTTAAAACTACATTAGATATGAGAATTCCATTAACTTTTGATATTGAAGATTGTAATGTCATTTCGAATATCATTATTGAAGAGTTTAAAAAATTAAAATTGCAATAAATTTTTAAATTCTTTGTCTAATACTTTCTTCCATTCTTAATATTGTCTCTTTTGGAGCATCGTTTTGATGAATGAGTTCCATCATTTCTTTGTTTAATCTGTCTAAAACAGTTTTATCTTTAATTGGTTTTGTTTGCCCCGGATCAGATAAAACGTCATAAATTACACTTTGTGTATCTTCCATTTTTTCAGGAAAATGAAAAGAGTGTGTCTTAGAACCGGCTTTTGACTTATGGGCAACTCTTAAAACGGGTAGTTCTTTTGTAAAATCAAATGGGCCAGCAAGACTAGCGCTTTTTAATTCATCAACTGTAAATAATTTGGTCATGTGAGTTGGCATCAAAGTATATTGATATAAATCTTGATTAAGCATGTCCTTAGGATAACAAAAATATGTATATTTACCGTCAACAATATTGATTCCACCGCCCCAATAACCAAACATGCCAGCTGTTCTTAATGATGTGTCTTTCTCTAAGATAGGTATAAGCGAATGCCCATGAACTTCGTCAGGTATCGGTGATCCATAAAGATCTAAAAAGGTTGGCATAAGATCAATAGTTTGAGTTAAACTTTTCCTTCTTTGACCAGCTGAACTTGAGTAATCAGGGTGGTAAAAAAACAAAGGAATATGAGATATCTCTTCATAAAGGGGCATCCTATTTTTAGCCCACCAATCATGTTCTCCTAACAGAAATCCATGGTCTGTACCAACAATTAATGCAGTATCCTTCCAAAGATTATGATCATCAAAATAATCTAAAAGTTTTCCTAATAATTCATCACATAGGGAAAGAAGAGCCATATAATTTGCTCTAATTTCATCAATATGTTCCTGGTCTTCAGTTACTCTATTATATCTAGGCCAATCCAAAATAGGCCCTTTGTAGTTTGTTTTAAATTTTTCCTTTAATCTTTCTGGAGCAAAAAATGGTTCATGCGGATCAAAGGTTTCAATTTGTAAAAACCAATCATTAGCATTTTTATTAAGGTTCAAGAAATCAATAGCGCTATTAAAGCATTGAACTGAAGGAAACTCATTTTCTTCGTTTATAAATTCTCTATTAATCATATAATTATAGGGATTTTGCATAGATTCAGTATCATTTTGACTTGGATGGTATTTTTCTTTTATTCTGTCAATTGGTGAATCAAGTAAAACTTTCCACGGATCAGATTCTTGACCTCTGATAAATTCATGGGAGTTATATCTTGTATGATAAGTTGCCCCACCATCCTCCCAGTAATGGTAGTGATCAGAGATCAAATGAGAGTGAACTTTTTTCTTCTTAAGAAGTTCTGGAAATGAATTATCAAAAGGTTCCATAGGCCCCCAGGACCTATGAAGAAATGAATGTCTACCTGTTTGCATATCCCGTCTAGCTGGCATGCACGGCATCGATCCAATATAATGTGAGTCAAACGTAACAGCTTTTTCAGCAAGTCGATTAAAATTAGGTGTTTTTAAAATTTTACTTCCATATGTTTCAAGCATTAATCGATTGATCGAGTCAAATAAAACAAAAACTGTTTTCATGAAAACCTCTTAAAATTTTTTAAACATTTAACAACTAAAAAAATTTATGTGCAACTAAGTATTTTTTTATAGATTTTATATCAGGTTCGTACCCAAGACCAGGTAAATCGTTTAGTTGAGCGAAACCTTTTTTGTATTCCAACATATTACCAATAATATCCGATCTTAGAGGATTTTCATTTATATCTACCTCTAAAATTCCACTATCATTTGATGCTGAAAGCAAGTGTGCGGAGGCTATGAGACCAATCCCACCACCAAGGAAATGAGGACAATAAGTAGCATTATTTTTTATAATATTTTTAACTACTTTTGAGTTTTGAGTAAAACCGCCCCATTTAGCAATATCGGGCTGAAGAAATTTGAATATTTTATTTTTCAAATATATGGAAAACTGATTCAGACTACTAAAATTTTCTCCAGCTGCAAGTGGAATTGATATATTTTTTGATAATTTTTTCCAGTCTTTTAAAGATGAGTCTGCAGGAATAGGTTCCTCAAGCCAGTTCAAATTATAACTTTCAAAATGTTTAATATTTTCAATGGCCTCTGTTACATTCCATGCTTGATTTGCATCAACCATTAATAAACAATCTTCTGAAACAGTATTTTTTATATCCTTGATATTCTCAACATCTCTTTCAAGGCCAAAACCTATTTTCAATTTAAAGGATCTATAATTTTCTTTAAGAGCCTTTTCAACAGTTAAAACAGGGTTGGTTGGATTAATACCGCTTGCATAAATAGGAATAGTTTTATTCAATCCACCAAATTTCTTCCATAATGAAATATTTTCTTTTTTTGCAATTAAATCATTTATAGCTATATCCAGACCTGCAATACATTGGGCTATAGGACCAGGCTCACCAGATTGAATTGATAAAATATTTGTTTTTCTGATCAAGTATTCATAGGTCTGTTTTGCTGAGTTAATTTCATAGTTGATTAATAAAGGAGAAAAAACATTTTCTATTAGCCTTGCTCTATGTTCAGCACCTGTCAAAGGAAAGTTACACCAAACTTCGCCCCAGCCTTCAACTCCATTTTTATCTATAATCTTAATCAAAACCATAGGTCTATTATTCATTAAACCAAATGATGTTATTACTGGTTTATCTAATGGGTAGCGATAGACAAAAACTTCAATTTTTTTTAAAATGGTCATTTTTTTTATAGCCGATATTCATCTAATAAAACTTTAATTAATTTGATAAAAATTAAAAAATAATTAGATTATTAAATAATTAATATTATACAAACGATAATCAAACCACAATAAGGATTAATATTTCAATGACTGTATTTCAATGGAGTGATCCATTTCTTTTAGAAGAACAACTATCTCTGGAAGAGAAAATGATAATGCAAACTGCTGGCAAATATTCTCAAGAAAAACTCATGCCTCGAATTAAAACCGCATGGAAAAATGAAAAAACTGATAAATCTATATTTACTGAAATGGGAGAACTAGGACTGCTTGGTTCTACTCTGCCAGAAGAGTATGGAGGCATAAATGCTAACTATGTTTCCTATGGTTTAATTGCAAGAGAAATTGAAAAAGTTGATTCAAGTTACAGGTCAATGATGTCAGTTCAATCAAGTTTGGTAATGTATCCAATATATGCTTTTGGAAGCAAAGCTCAAAAAGAAAGATACCTGCCAAAATTGGCAAAAGGTGAGTATATTGGTTGCTTTGGACTCACCGAAGCAGACGCAGGCTCTGATCCAAGTTCTATGCTTACTAATGCAAGGAAGGTAAAAGATGGCTATATATTGAATGGATCAAAAATGTGGATTTCAAACAGTCCAATAGCTGATGTAATCATAGTATGGGCCAAATCAGAATTTCATGAAAATAAAATTAAAGGGTTCATTTTAGAAAAAGGTATGAAAGGACTAAAAACACCAATAATTGAAGGAAAAATGAGCCTAAGAGCATCTATTACTGGTGAAATAATATTAGAAAATGTCCATATTACTGAGGATCATATTCTTGATGGAGTATCCGGTCTCAAAGGTCCATTTGAGTGTTTGAATAGAGCAAGGTATGGAATTAGTTGGGGTGTTCTGGGAGCTGCTGAATTTTGTTGGAAAGCTAGCTTAGATTATGGTCTAAATAGAAAACAATTTAAACGACCACTTGCTCAAACTCAATTATGGCAGAAAAAACTAGTAGACATGCAAACTGAAATTTCAATAGGACTTCAAGCTAGTTTGAGGGTTGGAAGAATTTTTGATGAGGGTAAAATTTCACCTGAGATAATTTCTTTAGTTAAAAGAAATAATTGTGGGAAATCACTTGAGATTTCTCGAAATGCTAGAGATTTGCATGGCGGAAACGGAATTATGGAAGATTATAATGTTATGAGGCATATGTGTAATCTTGAAACAGTCAATACATATGAAGGTACGC
>MDTC01144208.1_pt1 | contig 17063 bp, 17 predicted proteins | sample 811181 | NCBI WGS metagenome assembly MDTC01 (sample SAMN05326644, study PRJNA326480) | marine metagenome | isolation source: seawater | place: Pacific Ocean: North | collected 2011 | reverse complement strand
AGGATTTTTTGATAACTAAAAATGCAGCTTTAATTACACTATCTGGCTCTCCAACGAATGTGATAACTGTTCTGTTAGTAGCGTGCCCAGGGTCTACGTCTAATAATTCAACTCCTTCAACAGTTCTGACTTCATTTACAATTTTCTCAATTATTTTTTTATCCCTACCTTCAGAAATATTCGGGACGCACTCAATAAGTTTTTTTGTCATTATGTTTAATTTGCTAGATGAACAGAGCCATATTTGACTTTTTTCTCATCCTGATTGTTTTGTTCGACCAAAGGATTAAGTACATACTCAATTTTGTAAAAATAAGTACCGTCTTTGCAAACTTTTCCATTGTTATTTTTTCCATCCCAAGGTTCGTTATTTTGATTAGACTCAAAAATTTTTCTACCATAACGGTTATAAATTGTAACCTTGTAATCTGTTGCTTGACAGGTTATATGAGAGTCATCGGTCCTATTTTTAATATTATTTGTCATTTCAGGAAAAAAATCATTTAATCCATCGTTGTTTGGAGAGAAACCAAAATATTCATTTTTTTCTGTATCAGGAAATTCCCATTTACATGGTTCGCAATCATCATAACCCTCAAAAATACTAACTGTTATCCAGTCTGATGATATTTCATCTGAAATACCATCTCCATTTGTGTCCGGAGAGCAATAATTAGTTACAGTAAAATAGTAGGTATTTGAGGAATTGATTTCAAAATTTGTTTCAGCGATATTGATACTAGGTGAGTTAGAATTGGGAATGGGATTTCCGTTAATATACCACTGATGATTGACATAAGTATTGTTTGGACTAGTACCGTAAGCACTAGCAAATAAGTTTAAGTTAGTGTTCTCTTCGCATATGACTATCTGTTCATCAATGTTGAAATTGTCTATGTCAACATATGGTTGACCAGGTATAAAAAAATCAATATTGAATGTACATTGAACAATTGAATTATTTTCAAGGGTCGCTTCAAACAAAACAGAAATTGATTCGGCAGTTTGTAAACATGGGTCATTAAAGTCGATTGAAAAATAATAATTTCCACTTTCATCGGTTCCGCTCCAATCCTGACACTCTAGACCATCGTTTGTAATGTATGACCATAAAACGTCGTTAATTAATTCACCATTAAATGAATTTTGTTCTAATACTAGGTCATCATAAATATTTTCACAATAATGAAGAGAAATAACCCCTTGATTGTAATCGAATGATATTTCATTTTCAACTGCATATTGTTCTATCCAGTCGCATGTATTTTGAGCGCTCAACGAAAAAATCATATAAAAACAAAAAACAAAGACAAGTTTATTGAGATTTGGTATATTTTTTATCATGACGTTTATTTGATGTTATACAAACTTAATAATTTGTTTCAGAATCTTGATGTATTTTACCATTAATTATAACCTTATCAATAAAATTTTCTGCAACTGAATAAGGAATATATTCTAAATTTGGTATCCTTTTTGTCAAAATGAGATTAGCTTTTTTACCCTTGGATATATTACCCAGTTCGTCCTGTGCCTCCATAGCATATGCACCATTTATTGTCAAAGCGTTGAAAGCTTCAATGGGATTCATTTTCATAATTGTACAAGCTAAAGAAAAAATAAAAGACATATTTCCAGAGGGAAATGATCCAGGGTTATAATCAGATGCCAACGCGACCGAAAGTCCTGAATCAATCATCTTTCTAGCTGGAGGATATTTTAAGTTTAAGAAGTATGCAGTACCTGGGAGTAGAGTAGCTATTGTATTTGATTTTTTTAAAAGATTGATTTCCTCGCTTCCTGTAAATTGAAGGTGATCTACAGAAATAGCATTGTTTTTTACACCTACTTGTATTCCGCCCGAACAAGCAAGTTCATTAGCATGTATTTTTGGTTTCAAATCATGTTTTTTACCACACAATAATATTTTTTCGGTTTGTTCAGGGCTGAAAAACCCTTTATCACAAAAAACATCTATGTAATCAGCCAAATCTTGTTTCGCAATTTCCGGAATCATCTCATTGATAATTAAATTAACATAATTCTCCTGAGACATGTTTTGGGGGACTGCATGAGCACCTAAAAAAGTTGACTTAATTTTAATGGGAAAATTATTTTTTAACTCATTAATTACTTGGAGCATTTTTATTTCATTATGAGTGTTGAGTCCATAACCACTTTTAATTTCTATTGCCCCAGTGCCAAGCTTTATAATTTTTTTTAGTCTTTCGGAACTTTGCTTGTAAAGTTCATCAAAACTTGTTTTTGAAAGAAGTTCAGCAGAGTTTAAAATTCCTCCACCGTTTTTAGCAATTTCTTCATAGCTTAATCCGTTTATTCTGTCTACGAATTCACCAGATCTGTTACCAGCATACACAATGTGTGTATGACTATCGCACCAAGTTGGAATTACAGAACCGTTATCAGAATCAATAATTTTAGTATTATTCCAGTCATCGATACCAGTGAATTTTTTCATCTCTCCAAAATCGGAAATTATATCATTTTCAATTAAAATCCAACCATTTTCAATAATTTCAATCTCACTCATGTCATTGCCGCATTTGAGCTCAGTATTATTATTTTTTGTGACTCCAAAAATTTGTTTGATGTTTTTAATTAGCGTTTTCATATTCGATTAATATAAGCAATCTTAATTAAATAGTAAATTATGAAAATGATATATTTGTAAAATATGTCTTCAACAATTGGAAAAATTTTTCGCCTCACCACTTTTGGTGAATCACACGGTCCTGCTATTGGAGGTGTAATCGATGGCATTCCCTCGGGTTTTAAAATTGATTTTGATAAAATTAATTTAGCCCTTGAAAGACGAAAACCTGGTTCAAGTAAACTTTACAGCCAAAGAAATGAAAAGGATATTCCTGAGTTTTTATCAGGTATTTACAACGGAATTTCTCTTGGGACGCCAATAGGTTTTATAATTAAAAATAATGACCATAAACCTGACGATTATAAAGATTTAAAAGATATATTAAGACCCTCACATGCTGATTATACTTATTTGAAAAAATATGGACTTAGGGATCACAGAGGAGGCGGTCGTGCTTCTGCTAGAGAAACAACTAGTTGGGTGGTTGCCGGTTCAATCGCAGGTCAGATATTAAATAAAAATGGAATTCATGTAAATTCTTATGTATCATCAATTGGCGAAATTGATTTGGATATTCACTACAGTGAATTAAATCTTGAAAGTACTTTTGAAAATGATGTAAGATGTCCGTCTTCAATTTATGCGAAAAAAATGAATGAAAAGATAAATGAGTGTATCAAAAGTGGAGATACACTTGGAGGGAAAATTTCAACAATAATTCTTGGACTACCAGCAGGAATAGGAGAGCCAGTATTTAATAAACTCAATGCAGATATTGGTAGAGTCATATTAGGAATTAATGCTTGTAAAGCAATTGAATTTGGATCGGGCTATCGCGGGACTAAAAATTTTGGGTCTCAAGAAAATGATCAATTATACTTTGATTCAATAAATAATTCTGTTAGGTCAAAAACAAACAATTCTGGTGGGATTCAAGGTGGAATAAGTAATGGAATGGATATTTTTTTTAACTCTTACTTTAAACCAGTATCTTCAATTTCCACTATTCAAGAATCAGTGGATATTAATAATAAGAATATAAAGTTTAAGATTGATGGCCGTCACGACCCTTGTGTTGTGCCAAGAGCAGTGCCTGTTGTTTCTTCAGTCACATCAATTATTTTATTGGATCATCTTTTAATGAATAAAACATCTAAAATTTCTAATCTATGAAAAGTATAAGTTTACACTGGAAAATTATTATTGGAATGTTAATGGGAATTGCTTGGTCAGTTTTTGCAAGTATTTTCGGATTTTCGAATTTTACCATTAAGTGGATAAGTCCATTTGGTGATATATTTATCAATCTATTAAAACTTATAGCTGTCCCTTTAGTTCTTTTTTCTGTTATAAAAGGGGTTTCAAGTATTTCTAATATCAGTTTATTGGGGAAAATGGGGTTAAAAACTTTAATGTGTTATTTGTTTTCAACAGTTATAGCGATTACCATTGGACTCTCTTTGGTAAATTTAATTAAGCCTGGTACATACATTTCAATAGAACAAAGGAAGATAAATCATGAATCATTTATTGACTTTAAAGAAAATGGTGTTATTTCCAATGATTTTTTATCTGAAAAAATTAAACAAGCTGAGAAACAAAAAAACACTGGTCCAATGCAATTCATAGTGGATATGGTTCCTTCTAATATTTTTTTATCGTTAACAAATAACAAGCTTATGCTTCAAATTATATTTTTTGCAATTTTTTTTGGAGTAGTTATGGTAATGATTCCTAAAGAACAATCATTTTCAATTATTAATTTAATAGATTCCTTAAATTCTATTTTTCTAAAAATGGTTGAAATTGTAATGAGTGCGGCTCCATTTTTTGTTTTTGCTTTGTTGGCGGGTGTTATGGCAAAAATTGCTGGCGATAATCCATCGGGTGTTATTGAAATTTTCAAAGGACTTGGTATTTATTCACTTGTAGTAATTACAGGACTTTTAATAATGATTTTTATGGTCTATCCTTTAGTTATAGTTATTATTAAAAAAAGTTCTTACAATAATTTTTTTAAATCAATAGCACCTGCTCAAATGCTTGCATTCTCAACGTCTTCAAGTGCAGCTACATTACCAGTTACTATGGATTGTGTAAATAATAATTTGTCTGTTCCTAAGAGGATTTCAAATTTTGTTTTACCAATTGGAGCTACAGTTAACATGGATGGTACTTCTTTGTACCAAGCCGTTGCAGTTGTTTTTTTAGCACAAATGCATATGGTTGATTTAACAATTTCAAATCAACTCTTAATAATTTTTACTGCAACAATGGCATCAATTGGTTCGGCTGCAGTACCCAGTGCAGGTTTGATAATGTTAATCATAGTTTTGGATGCTGTCGGATTGAATCCAGCTTGGATTAGTATAATATTTCCGGTAGATAGGATTCTCGATATGTGTAGAACAGTCGTAAACGTAACAGGGGATGCAACGGTCGCTTCAGTAATTTCTCAAATACAACAGACTGATTAGTTTCTTTTTTGCTTAATTCTAGCACTTTTCCCTGTTCTTTGTCGCATGTAAAAAATCCTAGCTCTTCTGACTCGACCAAGTTTGTTTACTTCTATTTTATCTATTGTGGGAGAATTGACAGGAAATACTCTTTCGACTCCAACTCCGTTGGACATTTTTCTAATAGTAAATGTTTCGGTTAGTCCGCTGCCTTTTCTTTGTATAACATCTCCCTTGAAAAACTGAATTCTTTCTTTTTCACCTTCTTTGATCTTATAGAAGACAGTTATTGTATCACCTGATTTAAAACTAGGGTGTTCTTTTGATGTGATTAAGATTTTTTCGATTTCCGCAATTTTTGAGTCCATAATTAATTATATTAGAGTGTGCAAAAATAATTATCTTTTTAAGAATTTCAATAAAAAAGATGATTATTCTTTATCAAGTAAATCAGGTCTTATTTTTTTTGTTCTTTTTAAAGATTCTTGTTCTCTCCACAATGAAATTTTTTTTTCATTGCCAGACAACAGGATTTTTGGCACTTTATATCCTTTAAAATTTTCTGGTCTTGTATAAATTGGTGCTGATAATAAATTGTCTTGAAATGAATCCGACAACGCACAAGAAGAGTTACTCATAACTCCAGGTTTGAGTCTTATAATAGAGTCACATAATACTAATGCTGCTAATTCTCCTCCTGACAATACATAATCACCAATAGAAATTTCCATATTTATATAAATATCTCTGACTCTTTGATCGACGCCCTCATATCTTCCACATAAGACTATAATATTTTTAAACTGTGAAATTTTATTTGAGGTTTTTTGGTTGAGTTTTTCTCCGTCAGGTGTCATAAATATTACAGCATCGTATTCACGTTCTTTTTTTAGTTTTTCAATGCATGCTGAAATTGGTTCAATCATCAAAACCATCCCACCTCCTCCACCGTAAGAGTAATCATCAATTTGTTTGTTTTTATTATTTGAATAATTTCTGAGATCATGGCATTGGATTTTAACAATTTTTTTTTCAAGAGCTCGTTTAAGAATTGATGTTTTAAAAGTGTTTTCTACAAGCTCAGGAAGGGGCGAAATTATGTCTATTCTCATCATCCCTTAAATTTAATATTTCTTTTATAAAATTGATAAAAATTATCAATTTTTATCAATTGTCATAATGTCAGTTATTATTTATAAACATATAATATTCAGTCATTTAGACAATATTAAATCAACTATAGGTTTAATTATTAATTGTGATTCATTAATAATAAATTTTATAACTTTTTTTTGGCATATAATGAGAACTAATTGATCTTATTTTAATATTCAAGTCCGTACAAATAAATATTTTTTAATATTAAAATTGTTGTTGATGTTTGAAGTTGTATTTTAAAAAATTAAGAAAAATGTGAAATTTAAAGGTGAATCACCTCATCATATGCTGCCGCAGCAGCTTCCATAATTGCTTCACTCATGGTTGGGTGTGGGTGAATTGTTTTGATAAGCTCATGAGCGGTTGTTTCAAGCTTTCTAATAGCAACAATTTCAGCTATCATTTCAGTAACATTGTATCCTATCATGTGTGCACCTAATAGTTCGCCATATTTTGAATCAAAAATTAATTTAACGAAACCTTGATTTTTACCTGCAGCACTTGCCTTGCCAGATGCTGAAAATGGAAATTTTCCAATTTTAATTTTATGGCCATTATTTTTAGCTTCTTCTTCAGTCATTCCAACAGATGCAATCTCTGGAGAACAATAAGTACACCCAGGAATATTATCGTAGTCTATAATTTCAGGATTTAAATTTGCAATTTTCTCAACACATATGATTCCTTCAGCAGATGCAACGTGAGCCAGTGCAGGTCCATTCACTACATCGCCTATAGCATAATGGTTTGGAACATTTGTTTCATAAAATTCATTGACTGAAATTTTTCCATCTTCTGTATCAATATTAATTTCTTCTAGACCTATATTTTCGATATTAGATTGAATACCTACAGCAGAGAGTAATTTCTCTGCTTTAATAATTGTTTTTGTACCATCTTTTGAAATTTCAGCGTGAACCTCACCATCTTTATAAATTGCTTTATCAATAGATGAATCAGTTAAAATTTCAATTCCTTTATTTTTAAATATTTTGTTAAGTTCACGAGATACATCATTGTCCTCATTGGGAACAATATTTTTCTGATATTCAACAATTGTAACTTTTGTTCCAATTGAATTAAAAAAGTATGCAAATTCAACACCGATAGCGCCAGATCCAACAATAATAATTGATTTGGGTTTATTTTCTAATGTCATAGCTTTTCGGTAACCAAATATGTTTTTATTGTCTTGTTTTAGATTCGGTAGTTGTCTTGATCTGGCCCCTGTTGCTATGATAATGTTTTTTCCGGTATATGTTGATTTTTTTTCATTTGAGTCAATAACTTCGATAAAATTATTTTTTACTAGTTTACCACAACCGTTGATAACTGTAATTTTATTTTTTTTCATTAAAAAATTTATTCCTTTGCTCATTTTGTCAGCTACATTTCTACTTCTTTTAATGATTTTTTCAAAGTTTGGTGATGCATTTGAAATAGTAATTCCAAACTCATCAGAGTTATTTATATAATCAAAAACTTGTGCGCTTTTTAATAAAGCTTTGGTGGGTATACATCCCCAGTTGAGGCAAATGCCACCAAGGCTTTCTTTTTCTATGATTGCAGTCTTCATTCCAAGCTGTGAGGCTCTTATGGCTGCCACGTATCCACCAGGACCGCTTCCTAAAACTATAACATCAAAATCCATTTTTTTTTATTTCAAATATAATTATTTAAGCCCAGCAATAACAGAAATTTCGATATTTACATTCATTGGAAGTGCACTAACTTGAACTGTTTCTCTAGCAGGGTATGTTTTTTTAAAAAAATTTGCATAAACAGTATTTACTCTTTCAAATTTTGCAAGGTCGGTCATGTATATAGTTGTCTTAATTATGTTGTCAGTTGTAAGATTATTTTCTGAAAGAATATTAGAAATATTTTTCATAATCATTTCAGTTTCTTCTTCTATCGAGGCAATTTTTAGCTCATTAGTTTGATGATTAATTCCAATTTGACCAGATATAAAACATAAATCTTTATAAATGGTCGCTTGACTGTATGGTCCGATTGGCTTAGGAGCACTTTTCGTTTTAATTTGTTGTTTCATGTAAAATTATTTTTCGAAATTTACAAAATATGAGATTACTTATTATAGATAATTTTGATTCTTTTACTTATAATTTAATGCATTTATGTGAAAAATATTGCAAGAGCATTGATGTTATTAGAGTTGATGTTTTGTGTTTGGATGAAGCCAAGCGTTATGACAAAATTATTATTTCTCCTGGACCTGGCTTACCCTCCGATTTCCTGATAAATATAATCACCAAGTACAAGAGAAATAAGTCTATTCTTGGTGTTTGCTTAGGTGCCCAAGCAATTTCTCTTGCATTTGATTGTAAAATCTACAATATGAAGAAAGTAATGCATGGCAAACAATCATCAATAAATTTAATTAAAAAACATGATGAAATTTACTCTGGTATTAGAAATAACTTGAAAGTTGGTAGATATCATTCCTGGGCCGTTGAAATTAACAATGATAGTAACCTTTGTGTAACTTCTGTTGATGAACTTGGCACGGTTATGTCTTTTAAACATAAAATTTATGATATTCACGGTGTTCAATATCACCCTGAGTCTATTTTAACAAATTATGGAGAGAAAATTTTAAAAAATTGGATTAAATCTTAGTAGTCATAAAAACTTTTCTTTTTGGATAGCTTCAAGTCTTGTAATATTGATGATTTCACCCTAATAATAAAGTTATAGCTTTGATGAAAGCCTATTGGGATCCAGTTAAAAGACATTTCCCAACAATGTAAATCTCTGTATATATCAATGGTAGTATATGTAAAATCACCGTTTTTTAAATCATAACCTGAGCTGAAACCTACTTTCCATTTTTTAGTAATATTTAAATCACCATTAAAATTTATTGACTGAATTAGTTCTGACTCTGAAAGTGGCTTACGATATGAAAAGTTATAGAAAAATTGTAGGTTCCATGGAACTGAGAAGTCAATATAATTATCAATATTTTCATTGATATATTCAAGGTCTGATTGATTAAGCTTTCCTGAAGAGCTTACTTTATCAGTTTTGTTATTTAAGTTGACACTTAAATCGAAGTTTAAATTTGTTAATCTTCCCAAATTCCCCTCAGATAAGCTTAGCCTGTCAATTTTTTGGTTATTGTTATTTATTAAGTAAGGATCGATTATACCGTTGCATTTTAAATTTATTTTATTAAATAATTTTGTTCTAAAATTGAAGTTTATGTTATTTAACTTGAAACTATCAACTGCATTATTATAGCTGGAGCTTATATTGAAACTCTCTACAAGCTTAATTTTTCTTGTTTCTGTTGAGTCGACAATTTTCATTTCTAAGTTATTATTTAAATTGACAGAAATGAGATTTTGCTTTCTATTTGAAGGAAAACCATAAATATTTCCTTGAAAATGTGAATAACTTTCAATACCACTATTTGTTTCTAAAGAACCGTAAACACCATATTTTTCATTTGAAAAATCAGGTTTGTAGGTGTATGAGACTGACGGTGTAAATACATGGCGAAATTTCTTTTTCTTCGAATTGAAATGACCATATATTTTTGTATTTATTTGCGAGGAAAAATTAAATTCTCTTATTGCAAAAAAACCATTTGTTGTATCCGTATTAATACTTTGTAGGTTTGGGTCCCAAGTCTTATATCTTTTATCAAAATACCATCTCTCCGTGTAATTTATTGATGACCTAAAATTTAGAAACTTTGATAAATTAAAAGAAGTTGAAATGGGAATAGTGTGTTTTATTCCATTCTTAAAGTTTTGTTCCATTTTTGAAAACAACAAACTATCGGGAGATGAAATTAAATTTTTTGCGTTTAAACTGTAATTTATTCCTAAATTTTTATACCAAGTTTTTTTAATTGTTTTTTTGAAGGGGAATAGTCTGTTCATTGTTAATGCAATCTCTGGTAATGTTAAATCAACTTGATTATTAAGAGTATTTTGATTGTGTCTAAAATTAATTGAAAGATTTAGAGGACTATTTTCCCATCTTCTTTGAAAGGATATGTTTGAACTTAGTGAATTTTGTAAGTAATCTGAGTTGTTTATATTGTTTCTATTATATGAACTGGATGCAAGGTTGACAGAGGCTGAAAAATTATTGTAGGGGTGTGATTTAGGGTCTTGTTTGTGTTGCCAATTAATTTTAAAATCTCTTGATAGGCTGTAATTTGGTAATTCAACTTCTCCCAAAATTGTTTTAGCAAAATTGATATTAATACGACCATCATATTTGTATCTTTTTTTATACACTGATGATGTTCCTATCCTCCAGCTTCCTCTAGAGTAAATATCCGCGTTTAATGTTAAATTTAAATACTCATTAATACTAAAATGATAACCTAAGTCACTAAGATGATATCCAAGATTAATGGATTCACCGTATGTTGGCAAAATTAAACCAGTTGAGCGTTCATTTTCAGTTGGAAATATACCAAAAGGTATTGCTAACGGGGTAGGTAAATCGTTTAAAACAAGATTAGCAGGACCTGTTATAATTTTGTTTCCAGATATTAATTTAATTTTTTTTGCATTGATAAAAAAGTGCGGTTCGTCATTTTCACACGTTGTATATTTTCCATTTTTCAAGAAGTAGATGTTTTCAGTTTCTTTTTTTATTTCATTTCCGTGAAGATATCCACCGTTCTCCTCAGTTAATAGCTTGTCGATTTTAGCTTTTTTTGTTTTGTAATTATACTTGATTGTATCAGCAAAATATGATTTATCATTTTCTACTAAGATTGGGGTAAATAAATATTCTCCAACTTCATTATTTAGACCCTTGGCGGTTAATGTTTCGTTGTTAAAATCGATACAAATATAATATGCTGTCAATTTTGACTTACTATGTATCACTTCTGCTTCATTAAAAAGATGGACCTTATTATTATTAAGATCATATATAACTGAGTCTTTTGCAGAATATATAATGTTTTCCTTTGTATTTTTTTGACTGTAGGCATTAAACACAACAATCAATAGAGTGTTTATTAATAATTTATAATAATTAGTTCTTTGTATCAAAACTTTATTTATATTACTCAAATTACATTATTAATTTAATAAGTGAAACGGTTTTTATTATATTTTCTTACAATCTTTTCGTTAATTTCTGATGTATTGTGTCAAAATAATGAATTAGGGATAAACAAAATTGTTATTGACCCGGGACATGGTGGTAAAGACCCTGGAAACATTGGTACTGGTAGATTCCATAAGTCTGAAAAAGATGTTGTTCTAGATGTTTCAAAGCTTTTAGGTAAATATTTAGTTGATGCTTTTCCAAGTCTAGAAGTAATTTATACCAGAGAAGAAGATGAATTTGTTAAGTTATCAGAAAGAACTAGAATAGCAAATGATGAAAAAGCTGATTTGTTTTTATCTGTTCATTGTGATGCTTTTAGCGATAAAAAAGTATTCGGATCTACTACGTATGTCATGGGGGTTCATAAAAGTGAAAGCAACTTAAATGTTGCAATCAGAGAAAATTCGTCCATTCTTCTAGAAAATAACTATCAAATGAATTATGAAGGGTTTAACCCATCCGAGCCTGAATCTTATATTGCATTATCAATGTATCAAACAGATCATTTGAACAATAGTTTATTATTAGCTAGCAAAATTCAAAATCAGTTTAGAGAAAGAGTAAACCGAAAGGATAGGGGAGTAAAACAAGCTGGATTCATGGTTATAAGTAGAGCAACGATGCCTAGTGTTTTAATTGAACTAGGATTTTTAACGAATTACAACGAGGAAGATTTTTTACATTCTAAAAGTGGAAAAATATACATGGCTTCAGCCATATTTAGAGCAATAAAGGAGTATAAAATTGAGTTAGAGACATCAATTTTAGAAAACTACGTGAAAAAACCTCAACACGAGCTTGTTTTTAGTGTCCAATTTTTGAGTTCAGTAAGTAAGATGCCAATCAATGAATTTAAAATTGAAAATAAAGACAAAATTTTTGAGTTTAATGAAAAGAACCTATATAAATACTCTTACGGTAAAGTAAAGTCTTTAAACGAAGTGAAAAAATTGAAAGAATATTTAGAAAAGTATGGTTTTTCAGATACATTCACAATAGCAATTTTGGATGGAGACAAAATTTCTCTTTCTGATGCCCTATTAATTTTAAAGTAAATTTGTGTTGTGTTTAAATATTATTTAAATTGATTGTGTGAATAAAAAAAACGAATTACTAATTGGATTATTTACCCTTTTACTTGTTGTGGTCTTATACTGGGGTATTAACTTTCTAAAAGGAGAAAATGTATTCTCCAACAAGCAATTTTATTACGCAGTTTATGATAATGTTGATGGACTAACTATTTCAAGGCCTGTTACCATTAACGGGTTTAAAGTTGGTCAAGTTTCAGCAATTGAATTTTCATCAGATAATGCAGATCTTGTAGTACAGGTTTCAATCGAAGAGCAAATACCTTTCTCCAAAAACTCAATTTTAGAAATATACGACTCTGACATTATGGGCTCTAAATCTTTAGAACTCAAGCTTGATAAGGGTAAAGTATTAGCTAAAAGCGGAGATACTCTAGTTGGTTCTGTAGCCAATGGAATAACCAGTGAAGTTAGTGAACAATTTGGATCTGTTAAGGTCAGTCTAGATCAGTTGATAATATCATTCGATGATGTTTTAAAAGAAATTAAGAATTTGTCATCAACTGCAAATAGACTATTAAGTGCAAACGAGCTTAAGTTATCTAGCAGTCTTGAAAGTATTGAAAGTATTTCCAAAACCATCGAGAACCAAACAAGCTCAATAAATAAAATTATATCAAATCTCGACTCTGTTAGTGATAGTTTATCTGAGATTAAATACATATCAATCTCAGAAAATATTAATAGCACAACAGTTGAGCTCGAAAAAATTATTAGTAAAATTAATAACAGTGAAGGAACTGTTTCTAAATTAGTTAATCAAGATTCACTTCATCTTCAGCTAACTAGGGTTTTAAACACTGCTGATAAACTTTTGTTAGATTTTAAAGCTAATCCAAAGAAATATGTTAGTGTATCTGTTTTTGGCAACAACAAAAAAGTAAATTAATCAGAATTTATAACAACTAATTGTATCTTTGCAGAACATATGTTTTCAATTAACAGCATTTTATTTATTACCGTTTTTACACTGTCATGCATGTTGTTTTACCGAAACATCAAAAAAATAATTCGTAATATTAATCTCGGTAAAAAGATTGGTAAAGTAAAAAATAAGACTAAAAGATGGAAACAAGTATTTCTTATTGCATTTGGTCAAAAAAAAATGTTCAAAAAACCTCTTGTAGCATTTTTACATTTATTCGTTTATGTTGGCTTTGTAATTATTAATATTGAAGTTATTGAAATTATACTTGACGGTATATTTGATAAACACAGGATTCTTTTTTCAGAAAAGTGGGCTTCGGTTTACAGAACCATGATTAATATTTTTGAAATTTTTGCTTTACTTGTTTTATTTTCTGTCGTTATTTTTCTGATCAGAAGAAATATTATAAAATTAAAGAGATTTTTGAGTAGTGAAATGAAAGGATGGCCAACGCTTGATGGTAACCTGATTTTAATCTTCGAAATATTTTTGATGTCGGCTTTTCTCATGATGAACGCATGTGATTTAGTTCTCCAGGACTCGATTTTATCATACAAGTACCCCAAAACAGGTAATTTTGTCGTCAGTAGTTTATTAAGCCCGTTTCTCATTGATAACTTATCCATAAATGCAATTTTTGTGTTAGAACGTTTCTTTTGGTGGTTTCACATTATTGGAATTTTAGGATTTTTAAATTATTTGGTAATATCAAAGCACCTACATATAATTTTTGCATTTCCAAATACATATTATGCTAGTCTTAATCCCAAAGGCCAATTTTCTAATATGAGCTCTGTTACAAATGAAGTGAAACTGATGTTAGATCCAAATAATGACCCGTTTGCTCAAAATCAGAGTACACCCGAAAGATTTGGTGTTAAAGATGTCAATGACCTAAGTAGAGTACAAATTTTAGCGGCATACTCTTGCACTGAATGTGGAAGATGTACATCAGAATGCCCAGCTAATCAGACCGGAAAAAAGCTATCTCCAAGAAAAATTATTATGGACATAAGAGATCGAGCTGATGAAGTAGGCGAGAATATAGATAAAAAAGGAAAAGACTTTGATGATAATAAGTCACTACTAAATGATTACATATCAGCTGAGGAATTATGGGCATGTACTTCTTGTAATGCTTGTGTTGAGGCCTGCCCACTTAATATTGATCCGTTGTCTGTTATAATAGATATGAGAAGATATCTCGTAATGGAACAATCAGCTGCTCCCACTGAGCTTAACACTGTTTTTACGAATATTGAAAATAATGGTGCCCCATGGCAATTTTCGGCATCAGACAGACTAAATTGGAAATTTGATGAGTAAACATATATTAATAAATAAAAAGATAGAAGGACAAAATATAAGTCCGATACTTCCTGATGGCATCAAAAACTATTTAATTGATATCGATGGTACAATTTGTGATGATATTCCCAATGAAGAACCAGATAGAATGTCAACTGCAAAGGTTTTTGTCGAAGCATTAGAAGTCCTAAATAAGTGGTATAACGAAGGACATATAATAACTTTTTTTACATCCAGGATTGAAGATCACAGAGAAGTCACTGAAAAATGGCTTAAACATAATGGTTTCAATTATCATGGTTTAGTCATGGGAAAACCGAGAGGTGGTAATTATCATTGGATTGATAATCACATGGTTAGAGCTACCAGGTATGATGGTAAGTTTACTGATTTGGTTGAAAAAAATGTTAAAATTCAAGTTTTTAAGTGATGAATATTGAAGTAAGTACAATGGCAGAAATGAAGTCCAGAAATGAAACTCCTGATATCTTATTTTGGGTGGGTTCAGCTGGAAGCTTTGATGATAGAGCCAAAAAAATTACACGATCATTCGTGAAGATTTTAAATCACGCCAAAATTAACTTTGCTGTATTGGGAGTTGAAGAATCTGCCAGTGGTGATGTTGCTAAAAGAGCTGGAAATGAGTTTTTATTCCAAATGCAGGCTTTAATGAATATAGAGACTCTAAATGGCTATGGAGTTAAAAAAATTGTCACTACGTGTCCTCATGATTATAATACCCTTAAAAATGAGTATAAGAGTTTAGGAGGTATTTATGATGTATACCATCATACTGAATATATTTTTAAGCTCTACAACGAAAAAAAAATTGAGCTATCTCCAAATCTAAATAATATTAGCATAACATATCATGATCCTTGCTATCTTGGAAGAGGAAACGGAATCTTTGATGCACCAAGAGAACTTTTAAAGTTAATTGGGGTTAAGTTAACAGAAATGAAGCGCTCTAGAAAATCATCTTTTTGTTGTGGTGCTGGCGGAGCTCAAATGTTCAAAGAGCCTGAAAAGGGTAATCAGGACATAAATATTAATAGAACTACTGAAGCTATCAAAACTAAGGCATCTAAAATTGCAACGTCTTGTTCTTTTTGTAATACCATGTTATCAGACGGAGTAAAGAACTTAGCTGAAGGATCCATGGATGTCATGGATATTTGTGAGTTGATTGTTTTGTCAAAAAATCTTTAGCAGTATGTTTTTGAATTATTCAAAAATTTCCGGTAATTCCAAGGTTTGGATCTTTCAAACAGACAGAAAATTTTCCAATATTGAAAAAGAAATAATTTCTACAAGAATTACAAACTTTGTTTCTTACTGGAAGACTCATAATAGACCTGTTTACTCTTCCTTTAAATTATTTGATTATTTTTTGTGCATATTTGCCGATGAGTCTAGTTATGTTACTAGTGGTTGTTCAGTTGATTCTCTTGTTAAAGAAGTTAAATTAATTGGTCTGGAATTAAAATTAGATTTTTTCAATAGACAAAATATTGTTTACAATGATAATGGTAAAGAGGCTATTATTTCAATTGAAAAATTCAAAGATCTTAAAAGAAACAATCTTAAAGTATATAACAATTTGGTATCGACAAAAATTGAATTTGAGAATCAATGGTTAGTGTATGTAAAGGACTCATGGCTTAATAGGCTGATATGAATTAATTATAGTAATAAAAAAAGGCTCCTAGTAGGAGCCTTTTTTTTATCAGATATTATTTATTACTTATTAAAAGAATAAGCTAAAGTTGATACCTGCTATGAACTCTGATCCTGAAAGGTCAGTAGTTTCTGCACCTAACATTCCAACAGTAGTTCCTGAAGCTGACTGTGAAGAAGGAGTAACTCTTTCTCCATCAACAATAAGATCTAAGTGAACAAATGGCTCAATAGCAAAGTGTTCTCTCCATACGAGTGTATAACCCATACCGAATCTGACATGAGAAGACTGAGTTCTAGTTTGTAGGACCATGTCTTCATTAACTAGACCAGATATTCCCATAACTGGAACGTCTTCAGCCCACTCCTCAGTTTGGGTAGTTCCACTACTTAAGCTAACTTCCATAAATAGGTTTCTAGCTGCATAGTATCTAGCAAATACACCAAACATTCTTGTGTTGTTAGTTAATGTGTAATCGCTGTGGTCACCAGTAAGGACAAAAGGGTCTGCTGGATTTCCAGTTGGAGTTAAGTAACCTGCGAATGCTGGAAAATACTCATCATCAGTATCGAAATGAATTTCAGCACCAATTGCTAAACCATCTTGGATAAAGTATCCAACTTTAGGAGTAATGTTCCAGTCAGTCCAAGCAGTTTCAGAAAACTGACTACCTGCACCTAATAAAACAGTACCTTTTTTTGTTTGTGAGTTTGCTGAAAATGTT
>MDTC01098053.1_pt1 | contig 17068 bp, 18 predicted proteins | sample 811181 | NCBI WGS metagenome assembly MDTC01 (sample SAMN05326644, study PRJNA326480) | marine metagenome | isolation source: seawater | place: Pacific Ocean: North | collected 2011 | reverse complement strand
TACGTGATAGATGTCTTCATAGCGAGTGAGAAAGTATGTTTTGGTTCCAGGTACGTGGTAGATCGGAGCTTCAGATCTTAGGAGATCATAGGTGGGATACCAGTTCTCTATGGTCTCGGGTGCAAACACATCTACTTCATCAAGAGTTTGTGGACTTCCAGGACATGTAGACATAGTATTTCCCCTTGATGTTTCCTGCTACTTACGAGAATCAAATGCAATATGGAGTTCTTTTAAGCCACGAAGAACGAAAGTATCTTCGTATTCAAAATTGTTTTTACCTTCAACAAGGCGGATATTGTCCATTCTATCAAGAATTTGTTCTACTGCGATTCTGGCTTCAAGTCGAGCTAGTGTAGCCCCGATGCAGAAATGCTCACCATGACCAAACGCAAGGTGATCACGTGCATTTTCTCGATCTACGGTAAATTCATCAGGCTTCGAGAACATTTCTGGATCCCTGTTAGCTGCTGCGAAAATCAACCAGATATGATCTCCTTTGCTTAACTGTGTCCCGCCAACTTCTGTATCTTCTTTCGCCATGCGAAATAACCCACCGACTGGAGCTTCAAATCTCAAACCTTCTTCAATGAAATTATCGATCAAGTTTCGGTCTTCTCTCAGTCTCTCTACTAATCCATCTTCAACAGCCAGGTGGTGCATGAGGTTTGTAAGTAACTTTGTTGTAGTTTCATTTCCAGCTACGAGAAACTGCTGAAGCATAGAGAGCATCTCAGCATCATTTAGCATTTCATCATTAACTTCAGCATTTGCTACATCAGAGATGATATCTTCCTGTGCTTCTTGCCTTCGCAATTCGAGCAGCTCGCCAAAAAACTCATTAAACTCAGAAAGCGATATAAGGTAATCTCGTACTTTCTCAATCGTAGGATCTGGATTACCAACAGGCATTACCAGATCATCTGACCATTTCTTGAACGTGTTCAAATCATCTGTTTCCACGCCTAGAGCAACGGCAATGATCGTCATAGGTAATCCGACTGCGAAATCAGTAACAAATTCTGATTCTCCCTTGTCGATAATCTCGTTAAGGAGGCTATCCGTTACTTCTTGGATCATGGGTTCCATCCCACGAAGCCTCGAAGGTCGAAATGCACGGTTAACTGCTTTCCGTTGCCGCCGATGTTCTGGAGGGTCCGCATTTAAAAGTACAGCTGCATTCGCCGCGTTAGCTAGAAATGTCTGGAAGTACTCAGCCATGCTTGGATCGGTCGCCAATTCTTCCATGGCAGTAGCGAAACCAGATCTTCCATCACGGGGGCCCGTAGGCATCAGCGAAGAGAAACGATCAGTATCGTGCAGTATCTCCATAATGTCTTCATAGCTAGTACAGACCCACGTTCCGAGTTTCTCACTATAATGAAGCGGACTTTCGTCACGCAAAGCAGAAAATATTGGGTAAGGGCAGCCAATAGCGTCTTGTTCACGGTCAATAAGAGCGTCGAGTTGTTCTTCTGTTGTCTTTGTAGTCATGGTCGGAGCCAGTCTAAAACTTTTTTCTGTGTTCGATCAAATATTGATGATTCATTTTGCTTAAAGGTTGAGCATTCCTCCGTCAACTCTGACAACTTGCCCTGTTATATAAGAAGCAAGATCTGATGCAAGGAAGCAGATGACGTTTGCGATCTCCTCGGGTGTTCCCCATTTTCCTAGTGGCACTCGCTTGACGAAATTCTCCAGCACGTTCTCTTCACCCAAGAGTTCGAATGTCGGTTCCCACATTTCGGTCAAAACTAAACCTGGAGCCACAGCGTTTGCTCGAACTCCCTTATTGGCCCATTCATTGCTGAGGTTCTTGGTTAGCGTGTTGAGACCTCCCTTTGAAGCTGCATAGGCTCCTTGAGTTCCTCCAGCTCCAGCAGCTGCTGTTGAAGTAACGTTCACAATATTGCCTTGAGTGGCAAAGAGATCTTTCGCAAACACTGAACACAGCATGAACGCCTGACGCAGATTCACCAGGAGGGTTTCGTCAATCGCAGATGCAGTTGCTCGATGCGCTGGTTCATTTCGTTCAACGGCTGCGTTATTCACAAGAACATCTATGCGGCCGTACTTTTCCAAAGTGCCTTCTCTAATAGCGCCAATCGAAATATCCTCACTCAGGTCACAGGAAATAACTAGTGGATCATTTTCTAGTTCAGCAGCTATTTCATTTAGCCTCTCCAAGCTTCGTGATACCAGCACTACATTTGCTCCAGCGGCATCTAGCTGCCGAACAGTTGCTTCACCTATTCCCCTACTTGCTCCAGTTACTACTGCGACCTTGCCATCAAATTTTAAGTCCATAGGACAAATTGTAATGATTTTTGAGTTTTTTAGTTAAATAGTGACAAAATAGTCGTACCAGAAAGGATCAATATGGAAAACCATGAAAACGATTACAAGCATAAAGAGGCCATCCGAGAGCTTCAAATTTCTTATTCAATAGCAATCGATTCTGGGAAATACGATCTGCTGGACGATATCTTTACTCCGAATGCTGTTGGGATCTATGGTCGACCCTTCGAAGGCATTGAAGCAATCAAACAAGCGATGTTCGCCGGGTGTGATTATTTGACGTCGGTACAACATCTCAATGGAAATCATTGGGCTTCAATAGCGGGCAATAGGGCCAATGCTGGATGTTATCTTCATGTAATTCAGTATCTAAAAGATACACCGGGTGGAGATTTCCATGAAATGGGAGGCATCTACATGGACGAGCTTCTCTTAACAGAACAGGGTTGGCGAATAGAAAATAGAGAAATCGAAATTAAGTGGGCGAAAGGAAATCCTCTGGTTCGAGACAGTAAACCGAGTTAGCGATCTTAGGTGAGTATTGGATCATGCGTTGAAGTTAAGCCAATTTTCTTCCCATTTGGTGGTCTTTGAGCAGATACATGCCAAACTGGAAATATGGGAACTTCATTTGACCCAAACGAATTTGAGACGATTGCTATTGATTTTGACGGCAATGTAGCTTGGGTAACGCTTAATCGTCCTGACGTTCTCAATGCTTTTAATTCGTTGATGCAAAAAGAAATTCGTGAAACTTGGCGTGCTTTCAGAGAAATGGACGAAGTTCATGCTGTTGTACTTACAGGGAGCGGCGGCAAATCATTCTGCGTCGGAATCGACCGTGATGGAGATATGTCTGCTCTTGATGAAAGTGAAAATCTCTATGGGACCTCTAATAACTTCATGTACGATGACCCCGGAGATGATCTAGGGCCTAAATCTTGTGATTTGTGGAAGCCTGTGATTTGCGCTGTTAATGGAATGTGCTGTGGAGGGGCTTTCTATTTTCTCGCTGAGTCCGATATTATAATTGCAGCTGAACATGCTACGTTCTTTGACCCCCACGTAACATATGGGATGCCAGCGGTCTACGAACCAATGAAGATGGCCCAGCGTATGCCTCTAGGTGAGATATTAAGGATGACTCTTCTGGGGAATCATGAGAGGTTGTCAGCAGAATCAGCAAAACGAATCGGGCTGGTGAGCGAAATTGTCCCTATGGATGATCTCCGTAACCGAGCTTCATGGATTTCCTCTGCTATTGCTAGTCAACCTACTATTGCGGTTCAAGCAAGCCTTCGCGCAATCTGGGCCGCAAATGACCTTGGTAGACTAGATGCCTTATCTCATGCGCCATCTCTTTTGAGCACAGGAATGTCAAAGAAAGCTATGGCCGAGGGGCAAGCCTTATTTGAATCTGGCGAACGAATTGACCATCAGACGCGTTAACGAACACAGCTATCTGAGGGATAAGTAAACTTTCTAGCTACCCTTGAAGTGTGCATAACCTACTCCTCGACCTACGACTTATACGCCCGGTGGCCTAATCCAACTTGGCCATCGGGACTTATTTCAGTCGTAATCGAGTCGAGAGGAACACATGAGTAAAGACAATCACTTACATAGCATTCAGCAGCCAAGCAAAATGCCCTACTCAAAGTACAAACAGTTTGAGCCTGTAGATATTGCTGATCGCACTTGGCCATCTGCTGTTATTACTGAGGCCCCTTTATGGTGTTCAGTAGATCTCCGTGACGGGAACCAAGCTCTCATTGAGCCTATGGACCCGGATAGAAAGTGGCGAATGTTTGAAACCCTAGTTTCAATTGGCTTTAAGGAAATCGAAGTTGGATTTCCTTCTGCCTCCGAAGCAGACTTTCAATTTGTTCGAGAAATCATCGAAGCTAAAGCTATTCCCGACGACGTCACAATTCAGGTTTTAGTTCAAAGCCGAGAAGAACTGATTAACCGTACTTTCGAATCCATTGCCGGAAGCAAGCAAGCGATTATCCATTTTTACAATTCCACGTCGACACTCCAGCGCGAGGTTGTGTTTGGACTAGATACAGCGGGGATAACAAAAATTGCGACTAACGCCGCCGCTATCTGCAAGGAATTAGAATCATCGGTTCCAGAGACTAGAATACGTTATGAATATTCTCCTGAATCCTTCACAGGCACTGAGCTACCATACGCTAAAGAAATATGTGATGCTGTCACTGAAGTCATCAACCCCAGTCCTGAGAACAAGCTGATTATAAATCTCCCTGCGACGGTAGAAATGGCTACTGCAAATACATACGGAGACATGATCGAATGGATGCATAGGAATCTTAATAGGCGTGAAGACATTATTCTTAGTCTCCATCCGCATAATGATCGTGGGACTGGTGTTGCAGCGGCAGAATTTGGAATAATGGCGGGAGCTGACCGTGTTGAAGGAACGTTATTTGGAAATGGAGAGCGAACCGGAAATGTAGATTTAGTTAATATAGCTATGAACATGTTCAGCCAAGGCGTAGATCCAATGCTCGATATTGGGGACATTAACGAATTGCGCAGAGTAGCTGAATACTGTAACCAACTTCCTGTTCACCCGAGACACCCCTATGTCGGGGATTTGGTTTATACAGCTTTTTCTGGATCTCATCAGGATGCAATTAAGAAAGGTTTCGAGGCCTTAGATAGCGCTGGTTCGGACACTTTTGAAGTTCCGTATATACCGATCGACCCTAAGGATGTTGGTCGAAGCTATGAAGATGTTGTGAGGGTCAATAGTCAATCCGGTAAGGGCGGAGTTTCATATCTTCTTAAGACAGAGAACCAATTTGATTTACCGCGGAGAATGCAGATTGAATTCACTCGGAGAATCCAGAGAATTACAGATTCGTCTGGCAAGGAGATCACTTCTCAACAAATATACAATGAGTTTGCAGGCGAATACTTGGATCTTGACTATCCTCATCTTCTCCATGGGTACGAATCAGCCCAAAACGCTGCCGGTAAAGACAGGACCCTACTGACTGCCCGTATTTCCACAGATGACGCACAAGTCGTTGTCCAAGGTGAAGGTAGCGGATCTCTAGATGCGTTTGTCACTGGATTACGAAAATCACTTGAATTAGATCTAAGGGTCCTTGATTACCATGAACATTCGAAAGGTACAGGAGCTGATGCTACAGCGGTGGCATACATTGAAATGGCAATAGGAGGAAAAGAGCTCTGGGGGTGCGGCCTTCATACAGACATCACGACAGCATCGATGCGAGCTATCATCAGTGCTATTAATAGGGCGGCTAAGGATGACCAATAGATCTTAGGAGGATTAGTCCAATGGGTAATGCATCTGAGCCAGACAAGGTTTCATCGATTAGCCCGTTGCAAGGGGTGAGGATCTTGGCTGTTGAGCAGATGCAATCACTTCCCTTTGCAACCCAGATGCTAGCGAGACTAGGTGCAGAAGTAGTCAAAGTTGAACATCCTGTTCGTGGTGACCTTGGGAGAAGTTCTCTGCCTGCGGTTAACGATTTATCTGGAAACAAAGTGGGCGCTACTTTCATTAGAAACAATCTCGCAAAGAAAAGCATCGGAATTGACCTTAAACATGAGTTGGGACAGAAACTCTTCAAGCGACTAGTTCCTAAATTTGATGTAGTAGCAGAAAATTTCAAACCAGGAACAATGAAGAGCTTCGGACTTGACTATTCGTCTTTGTCCTCGCTTGATAGTTCGTTAATTTACATTTCTATCTCTGGATTCGGCCACGACCCAGATAGTCCATACATGGCTTGGCCTGCATTTGCTCCAATCGCTGAGGCAATGTCTGGCCTATACACTTTCAATCGTCCACCCGATCAGGAAGTAAGAGTTTCTCCTGCGGGTGCACTCGGTGATACGGGGACAGGGCTCTTCGCAGTGGTCGCTATTCTCGCTGCACTTCGGTACCGTGAGGCGACTGGGGCTGGTCAGTACATTGATCTTGCCATGTTTGATTCGATGATCGCTTTCGCTGACATAGTTCCAAATTATTTCTCTATGGGCCATGACCCACGAACACCGAGTTCCCTCATTAATCATGGATTCAAAATTACGAATGGCGAAATAGTAATTCAAATCGGTCGAGAGCATCAATTTAAGCGGTTCGTTGAGATTCTCGATAAGGAAGAATGGCTTGAGGATCCCCGGTTTTCAACTAGAGAAGGCTGGGTTGAGAACATAGAAACGCTTCGCAATGCAGTTCATGAGTGGGCAGGAGATCAGAGTCCTATTGAAGTTTGTAGGTCTCTAGCATCTGCTGGAATCGCCGCCGCCCCTTCGTTTGAAGCAGAAGACCTTATCAACGACCCGCATGTTGTTTCACGGAATATGCTTGTTGAGGTCCCGACCCAGGATTCAACACCTGCTCTTGCTGCTGGTAATCCAATAAAAATGGCTGGAGTCGAAGACGAAGCTGTTACTCCCCCGCCATCACTTGGTGAACATACAAATCAAATTCTGTCTACGGAGCTAGATATGACTGAAAGTCAAATAGTAGCCCTCCGAGAAAAGGGCATAATCAAATAGTTCTGATACCTAATTGTCCGTTTGTCGAAATTTTTGAATAACGGGGTCAGTTAGGGGGATTCGCCCGATTCCGATATTTTTCGAAGGCCAGTTGGCGGGCTCCTGAAGGAGAGGCGACTCTTTCCCTTCTCCAAACCAGAGAAGATGGTTTCGTTTTTCAAATTTCCAGACCTGCATACCTAAGGCGTCAATGGAGGTACGCCTGTACTTATCAACGTATTTAATTAGTTGTTCGTAGTAGCCTTCGTCTGCGGTTTGAGCGAAACATCGAGCCCAGACTTCTCCTTCAGCATTAGCATCATTGATTAATCTAATTCGGTGGTTCGTTACCAGAATAATCCCCATTTCTAATGTCCCCATAGTGGCTTCCATGAGTTCCTTCAAAGCTTCTGGACCTTTTCCAGATGACCCAAAATCTGCATCATCAACGAATAGAGAAGCCATGAGTTCAGCATTTTTGTCCGCAACAGCTATTGAATATTCCAGCACAAGGTCGCGTATCGCCTCTTTCGCTAGAAGATAACTAACCGCAGAGTGTTCCTCATGTTCCATATATATAGTTTTACACTAGATTCGATTATGAATCTTCATTTGATATCAATACGATATGTCATAAGCGAAAGGTGAAGAAAACCTATGGTGTTGTCTAATTCAGATGCCAAAGAGCCATGGGAATTACGCCGTGAAATAAAGTCGTATTCACTTTCAGACGACAAGGTTGAAGAAATCGTCCAAAATGCAAGCCACGCTGTCGTTTCTTGGGTGACGAAAGCAAATGAACCTGTCACGGCTGTGATGCTGTATGTCGTTCTTGATGGAAAAATTACAGTTACGTCTACTACTAACCGGGCGAAATACCACGCGTGGAAACGAAATCCCGCAGCTTCTTTTTGTATATGGGACCCAGCAAACATAGGAAGGCAAGTTACACTCCGTGGCCGTATAGAAATTCTTCAAAGTTCTGAATTGCTCGAGCGCTACACTTCAGCTTTCCTTACTCGGGCCCGTGGCGGGGACCCGCCCACAGAGAAACGGCTGCAGAGGGAACTGGCAACATTCCAAGCGCCAGACCGTCACATGATGCAACTACACGTTGAATCGACCGTAAGTCACGACCTTCCTGCCCTATTAGCGGCCGAAAGGGCCATCAGGTAGCCTAGTTCTATGATTCCTTCCGAAGAATACATGCTTAGCTTAATTGGGCACAGATTTCCTGGAGGCAAGAGAACTATTGACCGCTGGGAAAACTACCTTCTTACAGATTGCACTACCTCACCTCAGCTAGCAGATGGGTTGGTCCATCCAATTGCGCTTTTCCACATACCGATCCAGGGAGTTCAAACTTCAATTGCAGAGTTATTTGAAATAGGGCGAGTTGAGGGAGCAGGCTCTGTAGGTTTAGATGGCTACGATTGGGAGTACTTTCAACCTGTCCGTGAAGGTGTCGAATACACTTGCGAGGGAGAAATTCTCGAGGTGGAGCGACTTTACACAGATAGTGGAAGCATGTACGACAGGTTTGTTTTCGCTATCGAACTACTAGATGAGCAAGCTCAACTAGTCGCAAGAGCAACAAGCTTTTGGAGGCTTCGAAGGGGGAAAGTTGAACATTGAAGTAGGAAACGAAATCCCATCATTGGATATCCCATCTGTTGATGCTCAAAAAATGAAAACTATGGCTGCGCTACTTAGAGATCCGTACCCCATTCACTGGGATGTTGATGGCAATGAAAAAATGGGTATAAAGGGAAAGGTGGTTAATCAAGGGCCTCTAAACTTGTCTTATGTCGTAAATATGTTGATGAATTGGCAAGGCCAGGATTGCATCCGAAGACTTACTGTTAGGTTTACAGGCTGGGTTTTAGGGGGAGACACATTATCAACTCATGGAAAGGTTGTTTCAATCGATGATTCAGCTGATGAGCTTTTAGCAACATGTGATATTTGGTTAGAGCGCGATGGTGAACGCCTACTTGAAGGAGAAGCCGTCGTAGCTTTAATTGCCAACTAGTGCCCGTAGATTTTATGTGTCAGCTTCTTCGAGAACGCGTTTATATGTTGAGTGATAATGATGAAGCGCCGGTTCATTGCGCCCGAAGATAACAGATTCCATGGCGTTACTATTTGCAGTAATTTGCTGGCTTTCACCCACCGCATAGTCCTCATCTCGGATTATCTGTCCGAAGCCCTGCGAGATCATTGTGAAAACTTCTCTCATCTCTACGTCAGCAGAGAAGTCTGAATGTAAGTAAAAACTAATAACTGAGCGGTGCTGGCTAGGATCTCCAGGGTTTGGATACGCTCGAACTAGATACAGGCCTTCTTTGGACGGCATTAATTGCACATTGGGGAACAGCCAATATACGGGTAAGGCAGCAGTTGTAATATCCCATTCGCTTTCTGGAAGTTTACGCATTTCGTCAATGTCTCTTCGGCAAAGCAGCATCCGATGGTTGTTTCCAAAGGTGTCATAGCATTGCACATTTCCATGAAAGGCGTTATTCAGTGTCATTTCATGCAAGCTGCTGAAATGATACGTTTCACCAAATGTGTCCATAGCAAGTTTCCAGTTGCAAGACACTTCGTATACATCATTACCTAGGTGCTCTAGTTCGCCAAGATTCCAAGTTTTCAATTCTTCCAGCAGCTCACCAGTGAGCACTTCGTCTAGGTCGATTACCCCATTTGGATCCGGGTGGACCCAAAGAAGTCCATAACGTTCTTCAGATGGGAGTTCAATCAGCCCTTTTCTTTCAGCTTCAACCTCACCAAAGTGCTCTGCTTTGGGTAACCCAACAAGCGTCCCGCTCGAATCGTATGTCCAACGATGGAAACGGCATGTAAAGCGCTTCGAGATTCCACGTTCTTCCTCCTCAACAACAACCCCACGGTGACGACAAGAATTTACGAAAGCACGAAATTCTCCATCGCCATCTCGAACGGCCAAAATTGGAGTCCCCAATTCCTTGATAGTTAAAAAAGAAAAACTTTCAGGTAAATCACCGCTTAATCCAACGAGTTGTGGGGAATTGCAGAAAAACGTATCCCATTCTCGTTTGGCTAACTCTTTATTCGTGTAGTTACTTGTCGGGTTTTCATAAAAGCAACCAGCGTCAACATTCGTATTTGTATCAAGTCGATTAAGAAGCTTCCAGATTTGAGTTACTTGTTCAGATTTTCTCATGCTTCCACCAGTAAACTTCGGATGTTTTATTAAGCTAGAGCCGCTCTACTAGGGTTCCTGTACCTAGCCCGCCGCCACAACACATACTTATAAGTCCCAGTCGGCCACCAGAACGTTGAAGTTCGTGAACAGTTTTCGTAATCAGTAAAGGTCCAGTAGACCCTAGCGCATGACCTATAGCAATCGCTCCCCCGTTTGGATTGACCTTATCATCAATTTCGATTTCTAATTCTTTTGCCCAAGCAAGAACTACAGATGCGAACGCTTCATTAATTTCAAATATATCTATATCGTTTTTCGTGTATCCGCTATCTTGAAGCAGTTTTTGGGTTGCTGCAATTGGTCCGGTAAGCATCAATTCTGGGTCACTTCCCACGAGGCATGAATTAATCACTTTAGCCATTGGGGACAAACCCAATTCTTTCGCTTTAGATGCACTCATTACCAAAAGTGCTGAGGCTGCATCAGCAAGCTGCGAAGCAGTGCCTGCCGTGTGGTATTTTGCTGGCTCATCAAAATAACTAGCTCCAGAAATAGTCGATAGTTTAGAAAGGCCTTCGAAAGTTGTGTCACGAAGCCCCTCATCTCGGTCATGTATTTCTGTTCCGTCGTCTGAAATAGTGAACGGTACTATTTGTCCATCGAATCTTCCCTCTTCCCAAGCTTGGGCAGCTAGCTGCTGTGATCTAACCCCATAATGATCCAATTCCTCACGAGTTAACCCCCACTTGTCAGCTATGCGCTCTGCGCCCTCAAGCTGGTTCGTCGGGTCATACAAAGCTTTGTAATCGTCGGTGTATCGTTCTCCAAGGTACGCTTCCCCATTTTCATCAACAGGAATTTGTGAAGCCATTGGAATGTGCGACATGGATTCCACACCGCAAACAACTACTATTTCAGCCATACCTGAGGAGATTAGCGAGTGCGCCCACGTATTCGCATGCTGGCCAGAGCCACATTGTGTTGTAGTAGTCGAAGCACCTACATGTACTGGGAGGCCTGCAGCAAGCCAAGAAGTTCGAGTTACATTATTTGCTTGCATCCCTACTTGGGCTATGCAGCCTCCTGCAACATGATCGACAGTAGCTGGGTCAAGATTATTTCGCTCAATTAGAGAAACAAGTACATCGCCTAAGAGCTTTGTTACATGGAAGCTTGATAGTCTTCCATTTCGTTTCGCAGTCGCTGATCGAACCGCATCCACTATTACAACTTCATTCAAGTCAGTCATTATGGCTCCTTGCTCCTCTTAATACTTTACATCCATCTTTAATCCGTAACTCGCTGGACCAATGCAGGGCAGGTGCATTCGAAAATAGGCATACCGGATTGATCTACTACTTTAAATTCGTGAATCACTAAACCCCGATCCGGATCTTTCTTTGATTCACGTTTTGAAATGAGGTGACTTGTTGACTGGACGGGAGTATCTGGAAGAAATGGGTTAGGGAATTTAAATTCATTGAATCCCAATCCAGCTATCCAAGCTATATCGCCATTTACTTCCATATTCAATTTGTTCCAGATAGCAAATGTGTAGGTTCCAGAAGCAACTATTTGACCGAATGGTGAATCTTTCGCTCGTTTCGGGTCAATGTGGAAGTATTGGGGGTCATATTGTCGAGCGAATTCAATCATTTCGGTTTCATCTGCAGATAACCATCGGGAGGAGAACCGTTCACCTAGAACCAGATCATCATAGAATCGCTTTTGCACAATTGCAGCTGATTCGTCAGTTGAGCCCATAGTTAGTGAGGCTTTGAGGATATGACCCCAGAGTTTTCTAGTGTAGTGATTTCTTCTTCGGTCTTTCCGAGCTCGTGGATTAGAACTTCACGATTGTGTTCTCCCAGTGCTGCCGCAAAGTATGAGTCGTCGGGCAATGGGTCACTGCTTTTGAAAGGGAACCCAGGGATTTGTACATCACCCAATAAAGGGTCATGAACAGTTCTAATTGTCCCACGCTCGACAAAATGTGGGTGAGATAAAGTTTCGTTCGGAGTCAGTACTGGGCCACAGGGAACTCGATGCTTTTGAAGTCTTTCCAACACTTCTGCATCGGTAGTGAACGAGGACATCCATGTTTCAATAATCGAGGTGAGTTCTTTACGGTTATCTATTCGAGCTGGATTTCCTTGGAACCTTGGATCGTCCTTTAATTCACCCTTTCCCATAGCTTCATAAAGGTTCGATATTTGGGCTTCGGCGCATAGAATGACGATCCAGCCTTCTGGGCCTTGAAATGATCCAGCTGGCGAGAGCATTTGGAAGTTTGTCCCTTGTCTAATTGCACCATATTCTCCGCCTGTCATTGATTCAGCGTGAACAGGAAGATCTTGCATATGGAAGAGAGCATCAACCATAGAAATATCTAAGTGCGTGCCTCGTCCAGTACGCTCTCTGTTAAAGAGAGCATGCCCGATCGCAGCAAATGCATGAGCGCCAGCGTTGGTATCGGCTAACCCAAATCCTACGAACATGGGTGGCCTGTCGGGTTCTCCCGTCATGTGCATTAACCCTGCGTATCCTTGGGCTATTAGGTCAAAACATGGCTGCTCAGAAAGAGGTCCTGTTTGTCCAAAGCCTGAAACAGACGCCATGATCACAGATGGATTGGACTCACTAAGCGTTTCATAGTCTAAGTTTCTTCGCTTTAAGACTCCCGGACTGAAATTTTCCACGATTATGTCAACCTTGGCCGCTAGCTCTCTGATTAGTTCTGCTCCTTCTGGGTGATTCATATCTACACAGAAACTTCGTTTCCCACGATTTTGCTGGATGTGAGTACCAGCTCGCTTGTTGATACGTGGTCGAGTCGATCGGTTTGGATCACCATATGGCGGCGTTTCGATTTTAATAACGTCCGCTCCCAATTCAGTTAGCAAACGAGTGCATGATGGCCCAGCTAAGTATCTAGTTAGATCGAGTACTTTGATACCTTCTAGCCATCGGGGTTCGCTACTCATCAGGATTCTCCCACAATATTTTCCTACGCATCTACGCTACCTCCATCTATTGCGATACTGGCCCCATTGATATACCACGCTGGTTCACTTGCTAGAAAGGAGATTATCTTTCCTATATCATTTGGGTCCGGCAGACGTCCGGTGAGATTAGGCATGTACTTTTCTGCAGCCCATTTTTGTACGCTGTCCCAATCGGTATCTAGGTTTCGTTTCTTTGCCGCTTGCGTAAGCATTTCCCGTACTTCACTTGTCGCTATCATCCCTGGATTTACTACATTGGCGGTGATTCCTGTTCCCCTTAGTTCTTTGGCGAGTGTCCGGACAATTGCATGAAGTGAAGCTTTGGCACCGTAGTAGCCAGGACTATGAGTGCTTGGTTTGTTAACACCGACAGTGCCGATGAATACAATTCGACCCCAATTATGTTCTTTCATTCCAGCGAGAAAAGCTTGAGTAACTTTTACTCCGAGAAGGACATTTTTTTCCCATTCTTCTGACCAATTTACGGCAGAGGCCCATGATGACCCTGAAGGTGTTCCATAATTATTTATCAAAATATCAATGTCTGAAACTGCGTCGTGTAGTTGGCTGATCCCATCATCTGAGAATAAATCGATATTTATTGGTTCAGCCATACCTCCTTGGCTAATGATTTCCTCAGATACTTCATCAGCATCACCTGCTTTGAATCCATGTATAAATACTTTCGCTCCTTCTGTAGCAAGGCAAGATGCAATTCCAGCTCCAGTACCTCGGTAGCTTCCAGTGATAAGTGCTGTTTTTCCTTTTAACGAGAGCTCCATTATTTAACCCTTGGTTCTCGGGGTAAGCCCAAAACTCTTTCACCTAGGATATTTCTCATTATGTCGGAAGTGCCTCCTTGTATTGAGTATGCAGGCGAATAGCAGATTGCGTCGGAAAATCCACCTCCAGCAGCTGCTTTAGGTCCTAGGATTCGGGCTGCGAATTCGGCGACACGTTGTTCGTGCTCAGTGCAAAAGCATTTCGTCCCTGCGCTGAAACCTTTCGGCGCCTGGCCAAGAGCACCTTTATACACCAACAGTCGTCCCAGTTTGTATCCAATTTCGAGTTCAGCAATTTCTTGTCGAATTAGTGGATCGTTTTTGTCGGCAATCTCATATGCAGCATCGTAAAGTGGGCGATTCGACATTAGTCTGTCGATTCCTCCGCGCTCATGTTCTAATTGCGACATGGTTTGGGAGAAAGCCTGATTTTCATCACCTATTAAGTTCTCCGTTGGAACTCGAACGTCAGTGAAAAAAACTTCGCAGAAGTGGCTATTACCAACGCTGTCGACAATAGTTCGGATTTCTATTCCGGGTTGGCCCATAGGAACAACCAATTCGCTTAGTCCTTTGTGAGGTGGTCCTTCATTTGCCGTTCGAACAATTAAATAACAAAAATCTGATATTGCGGCGAGACTAGTCCATGTCTTTTGTCCGTTGAGAATGTAATCACTGCCGTCGCGGACCGCTGATGTAGTTAAAGAAGCCAAATCTGAACCTGAATTAGGTTCACTCATACCAATGCACCATGTAGCTTCGCCCGATAACATTCCAGGGAGGAATCGTTCCTGTTGCTCTAAACTTCCATATTTGCATATCGACGGTCCCATCTGACGGTCTGCAACCCAACTCGCAGCAATTGGCGCTCCTGCGCGAATCATTTCCTCAGCAACAATCATTCTTTCAATGCCTGGCCTACCACCTCCGCCATGTTCTTCTGGCCATGTCATTCCGATCCAGCCCTCATTAGCGAGAACTTTCGAAAACTCCTTTGAATACCCGTTAATCCAAGAATCGTTATATACGCCGTATTCCTTGACTCCTTCCAGGGCAAGTGATTTAGCTTTAGCTTGTAACGTCTTCAGTTCAGGGGGTAGGGAAAAATCCAGAGTCATTATTCTCTTTCACATTATGAGTTAACAGATTTGAGTATAAAAGTTCATATACAAATCTAAAAGCTATCTAACAGTAACTGATGTATTTATTGAAATATATGTATCCCGATATCTAAGTGAGTTTGTAGACAGCACTTGCAGTCTTAGAAAAAAGTAATTCTTTTTCAGAATTGTCATATATCTCCGATATCCGTTGAAATGCGTTCCACAGAACTGAATAGGTGAGGGATTGTCGGTCAACTGGAAAGTTCGATTCGAACATGCAACGACCTGGCGAGAATGTCTCGATACACCAGTGAATTCTTTCTCTCCAAAATTCTGCAACGGTCTCAGACGATGGCGGAGAAGGTAGCGCTGTCCATCCGGTATCGAAGTAGTTGTCCATACCTATCCCGCCAAGTTTCAGAAATACATTATCGCACGTTGATAATTCTCGGAGATTGTCTCGCCATAGCTCATTCACTTCCATATACCTGTCTTTCCAGGTTCCGATGGCAAGCGGTGCGCCGAGATGGTTTAAGATGATCGGAACATCTGGGTGCTCCCTAGCAAGATTTAATAGCTCACTTAGTTGATCGAAGTACATCCATGCATCAAAGCTGTACCCCAATTCACCAAGTGTCGAAAATCCCTCATGGAATTCCTTTGTATTCATCATCATCTCTGTGGGCTTTGTATGGCTTATAGAAATATCTGGATCATCGCTCCACGCTGTAGCATGCCGTATCCCCTTGAATAATCCTTTAGCGCTTTCTTCATGCGCATGAAGTACTTCAATGACTTCTTTTCCTAGCATTAGATCAGCGAAACTTACTATTCCGGAGAGTTGCGGCCCTCCTGATGCTTTGAAACGTCGGGCTTCTCCTTCGACAAATACTGTTTCGCCTATGGGTTGAAGGTTTTTTGTTCTATCGCGGTCGTAGTTTGCTTTACATTCAACGAACACTGTGTTTGTTACATTGTGCGAACCGGTTGTGTCTTCTTGGAGTTCCTCAGCTAAGTACCTGCTCCCGCCCCGATGCCATAAGTGGTGATGGGGGTCGACAATTCGCATGTTAGGGTCTAGCGCCTCTTCGTGTCGCTGTGATAACCACTCCAGACGATCTAAGTTCATCTGACTCCTTTGTTTACCATGAACGTTTTGTTCGAGTTAAATAGGTACTCTACGAGGTCACTCTTGAGTCACGCCCAGCCCGAGTCCCCCATCGACGGTTAGCACGTTCCCGGTCGTCCATTCGGCGCAGGCTAGATATTCGAAAGCCTCCGCTATTTCTTCTGTAGTACCGATACGACCAAGAGCATGCATATTCCCCATCCCTTCAAGTCGTTCTTTAGCCTCTTTTGCAGTTGAAAGACCTGCGCGTACATTAATTTCGGTAAATACTCCTCCAGGGCGCACACAGCCAACTCGGACTCTGTCTTTGCCAAGTTCTGCAGCGAGAACCCCTGTCAATGTTTCCAGGGCTCCTTTGGTTGCCGCATATGGTGACGCATTGGGGAAGGCCCTTTGTGTATGAACAGAACCAACAAAGAGAACACAACCTTCACTTTCTTTGAGATAACCAACAGATTCTTTAAGGAGCATCATCCCCCCTACAACGTTTGAATGAAATAGATCAAGAAGCTGCTGTTCTTCATAATCTTCAACATCGCATCTATAGATGTTGCCAGCGTTACTAATAAGGACTTCTAGACCATTTCCATGTTGGACTGCGGCCTGTACCATGCTGATTCGGTCTTCAGATTTTGTGACATCACCTACAACGTAATTTGCGTTCGGTCCAATACTTAGCGCCGTTTTAGCAAGAGGCTCTTCCCTTCGTCCTGCAATAGTTACTTTTGCACCCTTATTTGCAAAATGTTTTGCAGCTCCCTCACCAATACCAGACCCTCCACCGGTGATTAAAACTGACATACCTTCTAACGCGCGCATAGTAAAATTCTCCTAACATCTACTATATGTCATTACGAGCAGTTGTTACTGGTGGAGCCCGCGGTATTGGTGAGGCAATTTCTGAAAGATTAACTGAAGCTTCTTATGAAGTCTTCGTCCTTGATGTCCACGGATCAGCAAATACTATTCAATGCGATGTTAGCGACGAAGCAGTTGTCGCCAATGCGGCGGCTGAAATCGGG
>MDTC01002634.1_pt1 | contig 17069 bp, 13 predicted proteins | sample 811181 | NCBI WGS metagenome assembly MDTC01 (sample SAMN05326644, study PRJNA326480) | marine metagenome | isolation source: seawater | place: Pacific Ocean: North | collected 2011 | reverse complement strand
ATGTTGATTTTACTAGAAAACTGAATGCAAAAATAAAAATGTTGCTCTTCTGCCCAAGACCTAGAAACTCGCTTTCCTGAAATTTCATTTTCACCAGTCATTGATAGTTCCCAGTCCAATAATTGATCTCGATGTTCTAGGTCAATAATAATAGAGGGTTGATTAGTAGTATCAGAAAATTCATATTGATGAATACCAACCCTTGGTGTGGTAGTAAGTTTACATTTAATGTTATGTTTATTTAAAAAAACTTCATAAAGTCCTGGTAAAGCTTTTTCATTTTCTTTTTTAAAAGTCGATGAATAATTAATTTTTTCAAGGGATTTATATCCATTATTAAAGCACAATTCCCCATTTAATGGCATTAATAATAAATCACAATAATCACCAATTCCAGTACCACTTAGGTGTGTATGAGAAAATCCATAGATTATCGAGTCTGAATAATGATATCCCGAGCAACCATCCCAACCCTCAATTCTTGTATCTGGGCTTAATTGAACCATTCCAAAAGGATGAGTGGGCCCTGGAAAAGTATGTCCATGAGCGCCAGTTCCTACAAAAACATTAACATGATTTATTTTGCTTTTAGTCTTATTACAACTCAAAAAAAAGAAAACGATGAAAATGGAAAGTAAAATTTGATTATTTAGTTTCATTTTTAAATAAGTGTTTAAGAGTTAAAAATAAAAAATAGACCAAAATAAGAAGCTATTAATCAGTTAACTTCAACTTTTTGTGTACGAACCATGCGAAGAAAGATAAATAGGCAAAACATAATATTCCTACAAAAAATGATTGTTGTATTCCAATAACATCTGCAATTTTACCTTGAATTGGAGGAATTATTGCCCCACCTAAAATCATCATTACTAGAAATGCAGATCCTTGAGTTTGATACTTTCCTAGACCAATTAAAGATAGAGAAAAAATACAAGGCCACATTATAGATAAAAATAATCCTGCACTTAAAAATGAATATATGGCTATTGTTCCTTCAGTATATAAACCAATAACAATTGAAACTAGTCCCAAAACACCAAATAACCCAAGAGTGATTGCTGGCTTATCATTAGTAATAAAGAATGCAGCAATTTGAATCATAACACAGAGAATATACCAGTACAACGGACTTACATCATAACCAGAAACAGAAGTTAATCCCAATACAATAAGAAAAGCAGCAAGAGGAACAAAAAATCTAAGAATATTTTTAACCTTTTTAGATAGGTCAAAAGCATTAATTGAGCCCGCCCATCTTCCAATCATTAAACTTCCCCAAAACATGGCAATAAATGGAGCAATTTGTGAACTTCCATATCCACCAAAAGAATCTTTTTTCAGTAATTCTCCTAAATTACTTCCAATAGCAACTTCAACACCAACATATACAAATATAGCAAGCATACCAAGTGTCAACTGTGGATACTGCATGGCTCCCCAGTATAATTTTTGGCTTTTCCCTTGAAAATGAGCAAATAAAAGGCCTCCTACAATAACGAGTAAACCAGCACTTAGCCATAACATTCTTTTATTATCAAGTGGTTCGGTTAATTTTTTCACCTGTTGTTTTTGTGTGCTAATTGCTAATTCATTAATAATCACTTGTTTTTCAAGTACTTTTATTTCGGATTGAATTTGTTCGATTTGCTTCTGTTCTTCGGATAAATAACTGCCAAATACAGGAGAAAAACAAGCAGTTAAAAGACCTGTAATAACTAAAAGAGTGACCAAAGCTTTTTTTGCTTTTTCAGGTTTTTCCGAACTGACTCCACTTGGTAACTTTTTGGATAAACTAAAAAGAATAGCAACGCCTAAGAAAAGGCCACCAACACAAGCATACAATATAATTACTTGAAATAAACTAAGAGAGGCGATCATCTCATCACTAATTGCAGAGGCGGTTCCAAATAGAGCTAAAGCAACAATTAATGGACCAACAGTAGTTCCTAGGCTATTAATACCACCTCCAAGATTGATACGATTACTGCCTGTAGCTTCATCACCTAGAGCAATCATAAAAGGATTGGCAGATGTTTGTTGTAAAGAAAAACCTAATGCTACAATAAACAAACCGAGTAACATTCCAGAAAATACATTTAGATAAACAGAAATAATCATTGCTAAAGCACCTAAGGCAGAGAAAGACAGACCGTACACAATACTTTTTTTATAACCCCATTGACCAACTAAATCTTTTCCAGTTGATGATCCAAATGCAAATAAAGCAAGTGCACCAAGGTAGTAAGCCGAATAAAAAGCAAAATCAATTAACTGACTCTGAAATTGATCAAGACTAAAATAGTTCTTGCAAAATGGTATAAAAACGCTATTTCCTGCAGCAATAAATCCCCAAAAGAAAAATACAGTAGTAAGGGTAAATAAGGCACTTTGATTAGTTTTGGCTTTCATTATTTTATGTTTTAATTGCACTATAAAGAAACAATAAAATTCTCATTACTTTTAGAAATACACTAAGTATTTGAATAATGGAAAAATTCTTTAAAACATTGATTTTAAAATAGCCCAAATGACAGGTTTAAATTTTCATGTATATTTAATTAATATTGCTTTTATATTTCGTATTCGATTACATTTGCAAAAAATTAATTTATGCCAATTAAAACAGCTAAAGGTTTTTCTAAGTTATCCAAAGAGGCCAAAATGGAGTGGATTGTTAATGAATATCTTGGTGGGGATGATACTAGCATAAAATTGCTAAAAAGCTACTGGCACAATGATGCCAATGTTCAAAAAATTCACGATGAGTTTATAGAAAACACCATTACCAACTTTTATATCCCTTTTGGTGTTGCTCCTAACTTTTTGATTAATGATCGTATTTTTTGTGTTCCCATGGCAATTGAAGAAAGTTCTGTTGTTGCTGCTGCTGCTAAAAATGCTAAATTTTGGATGGACAGAGGAGGATTTAAATCCGAAGTAATCTCTACACTAAAAGTCGGTCATGTTCATTTTGCATGGTATGGAAAATTTGAAAAACTTCAAAAATTAATAAGCTCCATAAAAACCAAATTTTATAGTGAAACCGAATCACTAACTGCCAACATGAGAGCTAGAGGCGGAGGTATTAAAGAAATTAAAGTTATCGATCGTTCAGATTTAGAGCCAAACTATTACCAATTGGAGGCAAAGTTTGAAACATGTGATGCAATGGGTGCAAACTTCATCAATAGTCTATTAGAAGAATTTGCCAAAATTTTAGAAAGAGAAATTCAAGCTAGTTCCTTTTCTAATGAGGAGAAAGAAATTACCATAATAATGTGTATTCTCAGTAACTATACCCCAGAATGTATTGTTAGATGTGAGGTGAGTTGTATGATAGATGAACTTTCTGATGAGCCCAATATAAATAATAAAGAATTTGCCAAAAAATTTGAACAAGCCATTCATGTTGCTAATATTGAACCATATAGAGCGACTACTCATAATAAAGGAATATTTAATGGTATTGATGCCATAGTGATTGCCACGGGAAATGATTTTAGGGCTGTTGAAGCATGTGGTCACACTTATGCAGCAAAAGATGGTCAATATAAAAGCTTGACCAATGTTGATATCCAAGACAATCATTTTAAGTTTTGGATTGAGCTTCCGATTTCTGTTGGAACTGTAGGGGGATTAACCTCTCTTCACCCGATGGTTAAATTCTCACATCAATTACTTGGACAACCCAATGCGGAAGCGCTTATGGAAATTATAGCTGCTGTTGGATTAGCTCAAAACTTCGGAGCAGTAAAATCATTAGTGACCACTGGAATTCAAAAAGGTCACATGAAAATGCATCTACTTAATATTCTTAATCAACTTGGGGCAAATAAAGAAGAATGTGAGAAAATAAAGTTTTACTTTACTGATAAGGTCGTCTCTCATAGTGCTGTAGTTGAGCAATTTCATAAAATAAGAGGTATTAAAAATACCATTGATTTTAAGAAAAATTCTTGAGAAAATTTAAATCTAACGGCAAATTACTTCTTACTGGAGAATATTTAATTCTTGACGGGGCATTATCCATAGCATTGCCCTGTATTTATGGACAAAGTTTAGAATTCAACAAAAAAAGCAGTAATCAAATTATTTGGAAAAGCTTTAACCATAATCATGAACTATGGTTTAGTGCATTAATTGAAAGTGAAGATCTTAAGCTTATTGAAACCAATGATCAAAGTAAAGCAGAATGGTTAATTGAAATTTTACAAAATGCTAAAGATCTTTCAAATGACTACCCATTACTTCATGGAGAATTTAATTCTCATCTTGAATTTCCAAATAAATGGGGATTAGGCTCTAGCTCCACACTGATAAATAATATTGCACAACTATTTAATGTAGATCCTTTTGAATTACACTTTAAATGTTCAAATGGGAGCGGATATGATATTGCTTGCGCATCAAGTAAAGGCCCAATAACATATCGTTTAATAAATAATAAACCTGAAGTAAAAAACATTGAATGGAATCCAATGTTCCATGAGGATCTATTTTTTATTCATCTTAATAAAAAACAAAATAGTAAGAACGAGGTGAACAGATACGAAAAACTTAAAATCAATCCATCTTATGTTAAAGAAATATCTGACTTAAGCATTGAAATAATAAAATGTAAATCCCTAATTAATTTTGAAAAACTAATTGAACAACACGAAAAATTAATTAGCTATTGCACCAAACAAGACACCGTTAAAAATAAATACTTTTCAAATTACCAGGGCGCCATAAAATCACTTGGTGCATGGGGAGGAGATTTTATTTTAGCAACAAGAAATGACCTAAAGTATTTTGAACAAAAAGGATTTAGAACCATATTGCCGTTCAATAAACTTATTAAATCTAGTTTAAACTAAAAAAGTGATTAATCAATTTAAATACCAGCCTAAAAATAGTTTACCAAATTTGGTGAGTATTACAGCAAAAAGTCCATCCAATATTGCGCTTATTAAATACTGGGGAAAAAAGAAAATCCAAATACCTACCAATCCCTCAATAAGTTTCACTCTAGAACATTGCTTTACTGAGACAAGTATTGAATTTAAAAAATCAAAAAAATTTAGTATTCAATTATTTGTTCAAGGAAAAGAAAAAGCGTCATTTTTACCTAAAATTGAACAATTTTCAGAAAGGATAAAAGCCTATTGCCCATTTATCTTTGAGTACAGCTTAACCATCAACACCTACAATACCTTTCCTCATAGTAGTGGTATCGCATCATCTGCATCTGCTTTTAGTTGTTTAAGTATGTGCATAATGGAATTTGAAAAGTATTTAAGTTGTTGCAGCAAAGATTTTCAATATCAGAAAGCTTCATTTTTAAGTAGATTAGGTTCTGGAAGTGCAAGTAGATCTATTTATGGACCAATGGCCATTTGGGGAAATAATAATAAAATTAAAAATGCTTCAGATGAATTTGCAGTAAGCTTCAATGAAATTCACTCAATATTTAAAACCTATCAAGACACTATTCTTTTGGTTGATAAAGGAGCCAAACAAGTAAGTTCTTCAGTAGGTCATGATTTGATGCACAATCACCCTTATGCATCTCAGAGATTCCAACAGGCAAATAGTCAACTTACAGCACTTTTAGATGTATTAAAGTCCGGTGATACTGAAAAATTTATTTCTATTACTGAACAGGAAGCCTTGACACTTCACGCAATGATGATGACTTCAAATCCTTATTTTATTTTAATGAAGGAAGGTACTCTCAGTATTATCAATAAAATTTGGGATTTTAGAAAGAATACTAAGGTCCCTATTAGCTTCACATTAGATGCTGGTGCCAATGTGCATGTACTGTATCCTGAGAGTTATAAACAAAAAGTACTTAACTTTATAGATAATGAATTAGTTGTATTTTGTGAAAATCAACAGTATATTTGCGATGAAGTTGGAAGTGGAGCTAAAATTATAAAAGCAGTTTATGCTTAAAGATTCATTGTATTATGGTAAAATTCTCCTTTTTGGAGAATATGGAATTATCCAAGATTCTATGGGACTTTCCATACCATACACTGATTATAACGGAAAATTTCTTTATCCTACGACATCCAATGATTCAACCACTAAATCCAATCACCAACTTTTAAAGTTTTATGATCACCTAAAGTTTCTTTCTTTAAAAAGTGCACTTCCTTGTGATCTAGATATTGAAAGATTTAAGAAAGATTTAGACAAAGGCTTGTTTTTTGACTCATCTATTCCTCAAGGTTTTGGTATTGGAAGTTCTGGCGCAATTGTGGCAGCTGTTTATGACAGGTATTGCAATTACAAAAAAATAGCATCTAATAAGAACCTTATTAACGAAGATATCCTTCAACTTAAAATAATATTTGGAAAGCTTGAAAGTTTTTATCATGGTACAAGCTCTGGTCTTGACCCACTAATATGCTATCTAAATCTTCCTGTTTTAATTAAATCTAAAAATAATTTGGGTACTGTTGGTATTCCAAATTCAAGCGAAGGAAAAGGAGCAGTCTTCTTGCTCAATACAGGTCAAGTTGGAAATACCCAACCACTTGTTCAACATTTTCTTGAAAGATGTAAAGAAGAAGGTTTTAGAAATATGCTCAAAAATAAGTTCAAGAAATACAATGATGCTAGTATAGAAGCATTTTTAAAGAATGAAGGTAAGTCTTTGCTTAGGAACGTGAAATCTCTTTCTAAAGTTTTGTATGAGAACTTTCAACCAATGATTCCAAAAGTATATCGTAAATTATGGAAAGATGGAATAGACAGCAATGCTTACTACCTTAAATTATGTGGCTCTGGTGGAGGTGGGTATATGTTAGGGTTTACTAAAGATTTTGAAAAAGCTCAACAAAAGCTGAGTGGATACCAACTTGATGTCATCCATAGATTCTAAATCTATATCAAATCAAAACAACAAGCCAATTTTAGTAAAATTCTTGGCCCTTCTCTCAATTGCAAGGTGGTATAATATTTTTTTAATCCTTGTTAGTTTATATTTTGTCCAAATTTTCATTTTTGATACATCAAAAAGATTCTTACTTACCCTTCAAAGTATCAATATTCATCTTTATGTATTTTCAATTTTATTCATAATAATGGGTGGTTACTTAATCAATTCCTTTTATGATTTTGAAAAAGACATGATTAATCAACCCAGTAAAACCTACTTTGGAAGATTGATTAGTAAAAAAACTTGTTTAAATATATATGTTACAGTAAATATATTTGGTATTTCTGCTGCTGCACTAATAAACAAAGAAATTCTATTATTTAGCCTCCTACTCATATTTTCTTTATGGATTTACTCTCATAAACTCAGAAAAAAAGCACTTCTTGGTGAAATAAGCGCTTCACTTTTGATGATCAGTTTTTTTATTGGTTTGAGTGTACTCAACTGGAGGATTGACTTGACATTATTTCTATATGTTACCTATATTTTTAGTATTGATTTGACCAGAGAGATTATCAAAAAAATGATCTCATTAAAGGGAGATTTAATTGTTGGAGAAAAAAGTATTCCAATTATTTTTGGAATTAAACGATCAAAGTACATCCTATTTTTTTTAATGCTTTTTTCATTATTTGCTATTTTATTTTTGTTGCCAACTATAATTAATAAGCCATTTTCTTATTATTTTATTTTAGCTTTTATTATGATTCTTTCATGTATTTATTTACTTCATAATTCTAAAACCTCAACACAATACAAAAGCCTAAACAACATGTATAAATCGTTAATTGGTTTAGCAATTTTATCAATAGTTTTATATTAATTTATGCACAAAATACATTACCTATTAGTTTTAATTATTTTTGGTGCCTGTCAAGAAAAAATGAACGAAAAAAACTTACCCCCTATTTGCAAAAAGCAAGAAAAATTTTTATCAATTCATAACCATGATAGAATTGACAATTACTATTGGCTAAATGATAGAGAAAACTCAAATGTCATTGATTATTTGAATCAAGAAAACGATTACACTGAAAATCAAATGAAAGATACTGAAGGTTTTCAAAAAAATCTTTTTAATGAACTGAAAAAACGAATTAAACAAGAAGATGAAAGTGTTCCTTATGAGTTCAATGGATACTTATATTGGAGAAAATTCTCAATGGGTGATGAACACCCAGTTTACTTGCGTAAAAAGTCAAATTCTGAAAATGATGAGGTCATTTTAAATGGTAATGAATTAGCTAAAGATTATGATTATTTTGATTTAGGAGATTATGATATTTCTCCCAATAATAAATTAATGGCATATGGTGTTGATACACTTTCAAGAAGAATTTATCAAATAAAAATTAAAGACCTTAGTTCTGGAAAATTATATGATGAAGTACTTGAAAACACTACTGGTTCAATGGTTTGGGCAAACGATAATAAAACCATTTTTTACACCAAACAAGATCAAAAGACATTGAGATCCTTTCAAATATATGCTCATCAACTTGGAACTTCTCAAGACGAAGACACCCTAATATATGAAGAAACAGACGATACCTTTTACTGCTATGTTTACAAATCAAAGTCTGAAAAGTTTATCATAATAAATTCCTCAAGTACCCTAAGCGATGAATATCGGCTAATTCCATCTGACCAACCATTATCAAAACCAAAGATATTTCAACCTAGAATAAAAGGTCTGGAGTATTCCATTTACCATAAAGACCAACAATTTTATGTACTCACCAATGAAGACCATTATAATTTTTCTTTAAAAACTTGTGACATTAATAATACTTCAAAGGACAATTGGAAGACTTACATCAAAGGTCAAGACGAAGTACTTATTGAAGGCATAGATGTATTTGATGACTTTCTTGTAATTACTGAACGTGAAAAAGGACTACTTAAGCTAAAAGTCATTGATTTGAAAAGTAGTAAAGCTCACTATATTTCATTTAATGAACAAAGTTATGTCGTTCAAACGAGTGCAAACCTTTTAATGAATACCAATAAATTGAGATTTTCCTACAACTCAATGGTTAACCCAGGTACCATATATGATTATGATATGATTGATAAATCTTCCAAAGTACTTAAAGAAAAAGAAGTAATTGGTGGATACAATCAAGATAATTACATTTCCGAGAGACTTTGGGCATCAGCAAGAGATGGAACTAAAATTCCAATTTCATTGGTTTACAAAAAAGGAATTAAACTAGACGGCTCAAACCCAACCTTATTATATGCCTACGGTTCATATGGATATAGCATTGACCCAACATTTAGCACCAATAGATTAAGCTTATTGGATAGGGGTTTCATTTTTGCTATTGCTCATATACGAGGAGGTGAGGACTTGGGTAGAAGTTGGTATGAGGATGGTAAACTTCTTAAAAAGAAAAATACGTTTTATGATTTTATAGATTGTGGTAAATATTTGGTTGAGAATAAATATACAAATGCTAAAAAACTTTATGCTGCTGGAGGAAGTGCAGGAGGCTTACTTATGGGTACTGTAATCAATTATTCCCCTGAACTTTTTAATGGAGTAATTGCTCATGTTCCATTTGTAGATGTAATTACCACCATGCTAGATGAATCAATTCCTTTAACAACTGGTGAATATGATGAATGGGGGAACCCAAATAATAAAGAATACTATCATTATATGCTCAGTTATTCTCCTTATGATAATGTTGAAAGAATGAAATATCCTCATTTACTGGTTACAACTGGACTACATGATTCTCAAGTTCAATATTGGGAACCAGCAAAATGGGTAGCCAAACTAAGAGACTATAAAACAGATGACAATTTGCTTTTACTTAAAACTAACATGAAAGCTGGTCATGGTGGTGCAAGTGGGAGATTTGAATACCTTAAAGAAATTGCACTAGATTATGCTTTTCTCTTTAAACTAGAAAAAATTAAATTTTAAGACTTTTTCTTATCTCATCAACTATTTCACTAGGTTTTTTTCCAGTACAATCGATACTTATTTTTGATTTTGTATAAAATCCCTTCCTTTCATTCAGCATTTGCTGAACCTTTGGAATACTGTTTTCAAATAACGGTCTGTTGTTGTACTCTTTAACTCTAAAATATACTTCAGCAGCGCTTATTTTAAGATAAATAGTAGTTCCTCTATCCCTTAACAAATCCATATTATTCTTAAAAACTGGAAGTCCACCGCCAGTGGCTATTACCACATTTGAAAAATCTATTTTATCTAAAATATTTTTTTCTAAATCTCTGAAATAAGTTTCTCCATTGTTATCAAAAATTTCATTAATCGATAACTTTTCATTATCAACTATCATCTGGTCCGTATCAATAAATTCAAAACCTAATTTTTTAGATAATAACTGACCAACAGTTGTTTTACCACTACCCATCATTCCAACTAATATAATTACGTTGTTTTTTTTAAAAGACATTATTTTTTATTGAAAATTTTAAGGTAATTAAACACTTGCTTGACGTATTCAAGATAATCTCCAGGATCAGTTTCAATCATTAAATCATAAAAAGATTTATTTTCATCTGAAAAGCTACCTACCTTAAAAGGGGATTTTGAAAAATGAAGGATCAATCTCAGCGGAATAATCTTATTGGCTGTTAAATCCAATAAAATATCAAAAGAATCATTTATAAAGTTTCTTACTATTACATTATTAGGAAATGCATAATAATTGATATCATGAACAGTGAAAAAATCTAAACCTAACCTACTTTTTAAAAAGAAAGGCTCATCTTTAAGAGGGTAAAATGCTAGAATCTTGATTTTTGGAATAGTAAATTCTGATCTTATAATATCAATGATTTTAATTATTGATTCATAGTCATCTTTATTTTTAATTACACAAAGCATTCCTAGAGATTTTGCATCATTGATATTGCATGATCTCATTGTTCTTTTAGATTTCTTTTTAAGACGTCTTTCTAAAACCCTTGCTCCAATAAATAATTTAACTCTGTAATAAGAAAATTTCATTTGTTATGTAATTGAAATTAAAGCATTCTCATAAAAATAGTAATTCCAACTAAAACAGCTCGCCTTGTGTAGGCTGATTTTCATCAGCAGGTATTGCAGAATCATTTATCATATTTAAAAAAGCTTGCTCATACATTATCTCAATGTTTAATTTTTTAGCCTTTTTTAACTTTGAGGGACCAATATTTTCACCGGCAACTAAAATACTTGTTACAGATGAAACACTGCTTACATTTTGACCTCCATTTACTTCAATCAACCTTTTTAACTCATCTCTGCTGATTGATAAGAACTTTCCCGATACTACAATTTTCTTACCTTTTAGAAGATCAGATGCATTCTCATCTGATCGATCCATTTTCATTTTTAGTCCGTATGAAATCAATCTATCAATCAAATGTTTATTATGTTCATCTAAAAAATATTTTTCAATAGAATATGCAATCTTTTCACCTATTTCATCTACATCACATAACTCATCAAAAGTAGCAACTCTAATAGCGGAAATATCTTTAAAATATTGTGCTAGCTTTTTTGCTACTATTTCTCCAACATATCTAATCCCAAGTCCAAATAGCAATTTAGGGAAGGGAACATTTTTACTCTCTTTTATACCATTAATTATATTTTCTACTGATTTCTCTGCCATTCTTTCAAGAGGCAAAATATCTTCTTTTTTTAAATCGTATAAATCTCCTACATTATTAATTAATCCTGCACTATAAAGCTGATCAATAGTCTCTGTACCAATCCCATCAATATTCATTTGTTTTCTTCCAATAAAATGAACTATTTTTCCCTTAATTTGAGGTGGACATTTGGTAGAATTCAAACAATAATGTTGGGCTTCACCCTCATCTCTAATTAATTTTGAGGAACATTCTGGACAGCTATCGATAAATTGTATTTTCTCGCTGTTAATTTTTCTTTTACTGAAATCAACTCCAATAATTTTAGGAATAATCTCTCCACCTTTTTCTACAAATACCTCATCACCAATTCTTAGGTCTAATTTTTCAATTTGATCGGCATTGTGAACACTTGCTCTTTTAACATTGGTACCAGAAATTTCAACATTAGATAAATTAGCTACTGGAGTTACAGCTCCAGTTCTACCTACTTGGTAATCTAAACTAATAATTTCTGTACTTACCTGAACTGCTTGGTATTTATAGGCAATGGCCCATCTAGGAGATTTTGCAGTATTTCCAATAGAATTTTGTAAAGAAAGTTCATTAATTTTAATTACAATTCCATCAATTTCAAAAGGAAGTAAATGTCTTTCATTGTCCCAGTAATTAATGAATTCCATAATCTCGTCCGGATGATTTACTTGCTCGATATATTTTTTGGAAATACTGGGAGTTTTAAAACCAAAATCTTTCAAGAACTTATACTGGTCAATAGCTTTTGTGATTTTTGTCTCTTCAAAAAAAGCACTGTATAAAAAACAATCTAGCTTTCTTTGTGCAACAACTGATGAATCTTGAAGTTTAAGAGTCCCCGAAGCGGTATTTCTAGGATTTGAAAACAAAGGCAATTGATTTTTTTCACGTTGCTTATTCAGTGCTTCAAAAGCTGGTTTAGGAAAAATAACCTCACCTCTTACTTCAATCTGTGCAGGAAAATCACCAATGAGATTCAATGGAATCGAAGGGATTGTTCTAATGTTATTGGTTACCTCTTCACCAAGTAATCCATCTCCTCTTGTTACTGCTCTAACTAAATTGCCATCTTCATAAGATAAACTAATGGCTACACCATCATATTTCAGTTCACATATGTAAGAGTATTCAGAATCAACTAATTTTTTAATTCGTTGGTCAAATTCAATGATGTCTTCTTTTGAATAACTATTGGACAAAGAAAGCATAGGAAATTTATGTCTTACTGATTGGAAAGATTTTGTCACCTCACCACCAACTCTTTTTGTTGGCGAATTTTCATCATTAAACTCAGGATATTTTAATTCCAATGTCTCTAATTCTTTGAGCAATTGATCAAATTCAAAATCTGACACCAAAGAAGAATCATTAACATAGTAATGTAGGTTATACTTATGTAATAACTCTCTTAAATCAAATATTCTATTTTTATCGATTTCTACACTCATCCTAATTGCGCTAAAACAAACCTATTTTTACCTTGTAAATCTTTTTTGATTTCACAGTTTTGATATCCTAAATCGTTTAATAAATATACAACTTCATCACCATATTTCTCATTAATTTCAAAGTAAATTTCACCTTTTTTAGTCAGTGATTGTATCCCAAATTTAGCTATTGCCTTGTAATAAATAAGTGGTTCATAATCATCTACAAATAATGCCATGTGAGGTTCATGATCCAAAACATTATTTTCCATTAAACTTTTTTCTTTTAACGTTATATATGGTGGATTACTTACAATAACATCAAATTTTGTTTTAATATTTATATTAAAAATATCATCAACAAGAAATTCAACATCTAGGTTCAGCAACTTTGAATTCTTTTTAGCCGTTTTAATTGCTGCTTTTGAAATATCTAACCCAACACACTCAGTATCATAAAAAATGCTTTTTAAGGCTAAAATAATACAGCCAGAACCAGTACCAACATCCAAAATATTTTTAAATCTTTTTTTTGATCTATTTTCACAAATCAAATGCACTAATTCTTCAGTTTCAGGCCTAGGAATCAAAACACTTTCATTGATCTTAATTAAAAGTTGATAAAACAATACCTCTCCAATAATGTACTGTATAGGATTGCCCTCAATAAGTAACATGATTTTTTCGTCAAAAAAGCGCTTTTCTTTAGCATTTAATAATTCTTTTTTGTTCAATGAGAAATCAATCTTGTTCCATTTTTTTATGTGAAACAAAATCATGTTGAAAAATGAATTTATTTCTCTTAATTGGTAATGATGGCTTAAACATTTTATAAAATGATATTTTAATTCTTCAAAAGTCATATTTCGTAACAGAATTAATAAATGATAACAATTTATTTTTTCAATTCGATGATATAATTAGTAATTTTATTTAAATCTATTATTAAAAAGTGAAAATCAAAGGAGGAGATTTTTTAATTCATAAAACTGACCCACTATCTATTTTTGTTCCTGAAGAGTGGAATGAAGAGCAGATAATGTTAAGAGATATGGTATACGACTTCTTGGAAAAAGAATTACATCACCTTTCTGAAGAACCAAAAGCTACCAAAGATCTTGAATTCATTGTTGGTCTTTTAGAAAAAAGTGCAACATTGGGATTATGTGGACTTTCTATACCAACTGAATATGGAGGAACAGATTTAGACTTCAATACGGGGCTTTTATTTACAGAGGCAATGGCTAGAGGTTTTTCATTTGCAACAACAATTGGTGCACATGTCTCCATAGGTTCACTACCCATTGTATATTATGGCAATGAAGAACAGAAAAAAAAATACCTACCCAAAATTGCAACTGCAGAAATTAAAACTGCTTATGCACTTACTGAACCAAGTGCGGGGTCTGATGCCAATTCAGGAAAAACTAAAGCATTAATTGATGATACTAACAATCAGTATATTATCAATGGACAAAAAATGTGGATTACCAATGCTGGATTTGCTGATGTATTTATTGTTTTTGCCAAAATTGAAGAGGATAAAAACTTATCTGCTTTCATAGTAGAAAGAACATTTAAAGGCATTTCATATGGTGAAGAGGAAAAGAAACTTGGCATAAAAGGATCTTCCACAAGACAGGTTTTTTTCACTGACTGTCCCGTTCCAAAAGAAAATCTTCTGGGTAAAAGAGAACAAGGATTTAAAATAGCACTTAATATTCTTAATTCAGGGAGAATCAAATTAGCATCTGGAGCAGTTGGAGGGGCAAAGTTTGCACTAAATAAAGCCGTTAATTATTCAATTGAAAGAAAGCAATTTGGAAAAAGTATTTATGAATTTACTGCCATGCAACACAAAATGGGTGAAATGGCAAGAAAAATATTTGCCTCAGAATCTGCAGTATATCGTATTGGAAAGTGTATTGATAATAAAGAAGAGGAGCTCATACAAAACAATTGCCCTAAAAATGAAGTTAAACTCAAGGCGCTTAGAGAATTTGCAATAGAATGTGCTTTGATGAAAGTTCATAGCTCCGAAGTACTTGATTTTTGTGTTGACGAAGCTTTACAAATTCACGGAGGCATGGGTTACAGCACCGAGACAGGTGTTGAAATGGGTTATCGAGATGCGAGAATCACTAGAATTTATGAAGGGACCAATGAGATTAACAGAATGTTGGCATTTGGAGAACTAATCAAAAGAGGATTTAAGACAAAAGAACTCAATTTAAAATCTGCAGGAAAAAAAATTCCGGTTTCCTTGCTAAAACAATTTTTCAAAATAAATAAACTAACTACCCAAAATGTAATAGAAAACTATAAACATTTATTCTTAATTCTTTCTAAATACGCTGCAGATGCATTTGGTCTAGAGCTTGAACATGAACAAGAAATAATAATGAATCTTTCTGATATTTTAGGTGAAATTTATGTTGCTGAATCTGTTTATTTGAGAGTAGAGAAGTTAAAATCAATCAAAAGACCTCCAATTGAACTCGAGCATAAAGAAAATCTTACAAGACTCCAACTTTATGAAGCAAATTTAAAAATTGTTCACGCATCCAATACCATTGTAGATAGCCTTCCAGATACAAGTAGTAAATTATTACGCTTTTATGTGAAATTACTCACTCCTCAACCCATATTAAACCCAACAAAAATCCGTAGAAGTATTGCCAAACACTTAATTGAAAATAAACAATATCCTTGGTAACCAACTTTAGCACCTTATTTTTAGAAAAAAAATTATAATGAAAGATAAAATAGTACTTATTGATGGTTGTAGAACTCCCTTTCTGAAGTCAGAAACTGATTTTATTGATACTATGACTTACGAACTTGGTCAGTTAGCTATTAGCGGACTAATAAACAAAACAGGAATTGATCCCAATATTGTAGACAGCGTAATAATGGGCTGTGTAATCTCTACTTTAAAAACTAGCAATCTTGCAAGAGAAGCAGCTCTAAGTGCTGGTATTCCAAACAGTACTCCGTGTCACACGGTAAGCCAAGCGTGTATTTCTGCCAATAGAGCAATTGCCACTGCGGTTGCTGAAATTGCAACTGGACAATCTTCTATTGTTATTGCTGGTGGAGCAGACAGCGCATCTGAAACACCAATTGGATACAAGAAAAAAATGCGTAAAAAACTAATGAAAGGAAATAAAATAAGATCCACTGCAGATATGTTAAAATTTGCTTTGAGTTTTAGAATTAAAGATTTTCTTCCTGAAATACCAGATATTTCAGAATTTACTACAAAAAAAACCATGGGTCAAGATTGTGATATTATGGTTGCTAAACACAATATTAAAAGAGAAGACCAAGACTCCTATGCCATAAGATCTCATAACTATGCCGAACAAGCCTGGGAAAATGGACATCATCAAAAAGAAGTAGTTGGTGTTCAGATTGATCCAAAATTTAATATGATTAAAAAAGATAATGGGATTAGAAGTGGGTCTAAACCCGAGAAACTAGCAAAACTAAGACCTGCTTTTGATAAAAAATACGGTTCATTAACAGCTGCAAATTCTTCTTTTTTAACTGACGGAAGTGCAGCATGTTTATTAATGACTGAATCCATGGCTAAAAAATTAAAATTGGTTCCAAAAGCTGAAATTATCGATTACTGTTTTACTGGCCAAAGATTAGAAGATGAACTTCTTTTAGGCCCGGCTTTTGCCATGAGTAAAGTTTTAAAAAAGACAGGATTAAATTTAAATGACATTGATGTTCTTGAAATCCACGAAGCCTTTGCAGGGCAGGTACTTACTAATATTAAATGTTTGAATGATGAAGGGTTTTGTAAAGAAAGATTGAATAGAGATGAAGCTATTGGAGAAATTGATATGCAAAAAGTAAATCTCTGGGGGGGATCACTATCAATTGGACACCCATTTGGTGCAACGGGAGCAAGACTTTTAACAACATCTGCCAATAGACTAATAGAAGAAAATGGGAAATACGCTATGCTATCAGCGTGTGCTGCTGGTGCTCATGGTCATGCAATGATTATAAAAAAATATGAAGCTTAATGAAAAACGATT
>MDTC01048596.1_pt1 | contig 17071 bp, 8 predicted proteins | sample 811181 | NCBI WGS metagenome assembly MDTC01 (sample SAMN05326644, study PRJNA326480) | marine metagenome | isolation source: seawater | place: Pacific Ocean: North | collected 2011 | reverse complement strand
GTAACCCAATAAATTATGTATGATAGCTGTGAGGATAAGTAAAGCTCCAATTGTCAAAAGATTATCTCTACCAGCTGCTGTGATAACGGTTATGATTAGGGCAATGGCTGTCATGGAAACAACAGGCATGGCTTTATCTAGCCGTGGGGTTTTTCCATGAAAAAAATGATTGAAAATCAAACCTAGGGCAATGGGTAAGAGTACAATTTTCACTATGCTGAGCATCATACCCCAGAAGTCTATAGGAACAAATGCTCCAGCAAAAAATTTCATCAGTAATGGGGTCATAAAAGGAGCTAAAACAGTTGCTACAGCTGTTAGTGTAACTGAGAGCGCAACATTAGCTTTAGCCAAATAAGCCATTACGTTTGAAGCTAAGCCACTTGGAGATGAACCAATAAGTACTACACCAGCTGCAATCTCAGAAGGAAACTGAAATAAAGTAGCCAAACTAAAACCAACGACAGGCATAATGGTAAATTGACAAAGCAGTCCAATCAAAACTCCTTTGGGCATTTTAATGACACCATAAAAGTCTTTAATGCTCATTGCTGTACCCATACCAAACATGATAATTTGAAGTAAGGGCACAATTAAACTTTTCATTTCAAAAGAACCCATCTGAATGAATGGGGCAGGGAAATACATCGAGACACTTACGGCTGCAAAAACCAAAATAGTGAATGATAATCCTTTCAAGTTTTTACTCCCTCTGAAACCAAGCGCTAAGAAAAGGAAAAAGCCAACAACCCAAAGTCCTGCATTAGCAACTTGTCCAGTAGTAAAAAGGTATGTACTTACTAACCCACTAAGAATGCAAATTAAGAATGCTATTTTATAAAGGTTAATGTTATTCATTCCAATCTGGGCTAGCTAATCCGTTTAAATCATAAACAACCTTTCCGTTTCTGATGGTCATTTCACAAATTAATTTTTGGTCACCTTTGATTTTTTTGCCATTTGTATCAATGAATCCAAAATTTCCTTTTTGCAATTGAAGTAGGGTGATATCCGCTTCTGATCCAACACTTAAGTGACCTAGGTTTAGGCGTTGAATATATTTAGCAGGTCGCCATGTAGTTGCAGCAATCACCTCACTCACGGGCATGTCTAAATTTATAAATTTAGACATCACATTCAAAATATCTTTCATGCCGCCATTCATACTTCCGGTATGTAAATCTGTACTTATTGAGTTAGGGTAAAAGCCTTGCTTTAGGGCCGGTACTGCTTGCTCAAAAACGAAGCTACCACCGCCGTGACCAACATCAAAAACAACCCCTTTGTTTTGAGCTTTAAAGACATAGGGGTGAACTTTCCCATTTTCATTTACTATTGGAGTTCTGCCATTAACATGAGCATAAGTATGTGTATAGATATCTCCAGGTCTTAATTTTTCGAGTAGGAGTTTCTCCAGAGGCAATTCAGGTTGGCTCCCGCCAAAGTCAATCATGACAGGAATATTAGCTAATTTTCCTGCCTCAACTACTTTATCCGTGGGAGTCCAATCAAAACCACTGAAATGAGCCAGCTTAACACCTACTATATACTCTTTGTATTGCTTGGCCATTAAAGCAGTTAACTTAGGATTCATATCTTCAATGTTTTGCTCAATTACGCCACCCTTCATCCCACTCCCAATAATATTTAAAAAAGCTAAGACCCTTGTTTTTGACCGATCAATTGTCTGGGTTTTAAATTGCCTAAAATTTCGCCAACCCGAACCCCCAACATCCACTATGGTGGTAATACCACTTTCGAATGTAAAACCATCTGGAGGGAGTGCAGTAAAACTATTACTCAAATAACTGTCGGGTTCGGTACCATGAAAATTATGGCTGTGAATATCGATCAAACCTGGACTTATAATCAGTCCCTCAGCATCAACGATGACTTTTGCCTGAGCATTATTTAATTTTTTTTCTACAGCAGCGATTTTATCGTCCTTAATAGCTAAATCCATTTTTTCATCTATGTTGTTTTTTGAGTCAATAATATGACCATTTATAATGAGCATATCGTATTCTTGACCTACTACAAGCCCAGAATAAAAAAGACTTGTGACCATTGCGATAGTGTAAATGATGGATTTCCTAGATAGTTTCATGGTTTGTTTTTTTTTGAATTAGTTATACGATATTTTGTGACTTCTTCAGTACTGATAGAATTACTTGTATTTCCAAAATGTGTTCTTATGTAACTTAATACTTCAGCAATTTCATTATCCTTTAAAAAAGAATGTTGTGGCATAATCCCATTATAATTTTCTCCATTTACTTCAATTGGATCTTCCATTCCGTTTAGCATTAGATGAACCAATCGCTCTTTATTTCCAATTACCCAGTCAGTTTTATTTAGTGGAGGAAATCGGCCAGAAGCCCCCTTTCCATCGGACTGATGGCAGGCCATACAGTATTTGTTATAAAGTTGTTGACCTTCAGAAATATTTGTATCGCTGAGGTTGTCTTTTTTAAAATCTGGAGTTCTGATGTGAGAAAGCTGTTTTCGGGCTTCCATTTTTGCTAAATCTGCTTTACCAAATTTTGACTTATCACCCGTAAAACGAACACTCCATATCCTTCCTTTTTCAGTATCTCCTATATACATAGTTCCGTTTGGGCTAAATGCAATTCCCATTGGTCGATAAACAGCATCTCGGACATTTATTATTGGATCTACCTGTGCAAAACCATCGGCAAACACATTAAAATCACCTGTTGGCTTTCCATTTTTAAACGGAATAAAACCTATGAAATAACCAGATTGAGGATAAGGAGCTCTATTTGTTGAACCGTGAAAAGCGATAAAAGCTCCATTTTTATAATACTCTGGAAATACATCTCCTTGATAAAAAACAAGATCATTTGGAGCCCAATGACCTGGAAACCCCATAATGGGGTCTTTGTATTCAGCGCATCGACCATTTGTATTCTTATCACCCCCATATTCAGGAGATAAGACTCGTTTTTTTTGAATTTGGTCGTAATAACAGTATGGCCAACCAAAATCGTCTCCCTCTTCTATATGTATAAATTCTTCAGAAGGTAAGAGCGCACTTTCCCAGGCGTTATATCGATCAGGCCAAAGACGAAATAAATCATCTCTTCCATGTACCACAGCATAAAGGGATTGATCATGAGTATTCCAATCTAATCCAACTATATTTCTAATTCCAGTTGCAAATTTTTTTCCCTCTGCTTGAGTTTGATTGAGTTTTTCTGCATCAAATACCCAAATACCTCCGTGATCTTTAAGTTGGGGGCAAGGATCCATTCCAGCCTTTAGAGGGGTTCTTTTCGGGTTTTGACAACTGTTTGAGGGTGCGCCAAAAGGAACATATAAATTGCCTTTATCATCAAAGGCAATCGGTTTTCCAATGTGTTCGTGCATTCCGTGAGGATGATCATCAATTACTACAGTTTCCAATTCTCCCTTAGGTACCATTTGATCAGGGTCCAATTTGTATCGATAAACAGCAAGTTCACTACTAAAATAAAGATAACCTTTGTAAATTCTTGCAGCCGTAGCATAGCCATAGCCCTTGATGAGGGTGTCGTTTGCAAATTTTATTACCTCATCAGCTTTGCCATCTTCGTCAATATCCTTCATTGCAGCCAAAGCCCCTTCCTCTGAGGTTTTCTTAAATTTTGTGTAAACCGTTCCTCCACTACTCACAGTAATATGGCGTGTGGTTTCACTAATTTCATCTACAAAAACAGTTGATTCAAACCCTTGGGGGAGAAATAATGGTCCAGTTGGTTGTGGTGAACTTTCACAACTGAAGAAAAATAATTGGGTTAGTGAAATGATTAACAATATGTTAAGCAAATTTCGTTTCTCATAGTCATTCTTCATCAACAATTGTTTCTTATAATAAAGTTAATTAAAAAATAGGTTTCCGAAAAATTCAGGCCTGTGAAAGTCGGGCTTAGGTGTATCGATTGGATTCCAGCTCAAATAATGTGGTTGCTGAGTATCATCTCCACATTTAAAAAAATTAGCCCTAGAATTTAAATTATCAAAGTTTAAATTTGGATGGTAAATAAAAATAGAGGCAGGTATTGCCACCACCATTTCCCATTGAAAGTTACCGGATTGCTCTTTAAAGGGCTTGTAGCCTAGAGTTGATTCAGTAAATATCAGCTCTTTAATTAATTTTGGGTCTATAAAACTTCGTTTATATCTGTCTGGCCCATAAGCTAGATGAGTTGCACCAATACAATTAAATTCAAAATTATAATAATCTCCGCCCTGATTGGGATCAATAAAAAATTCAACACAGCTATCTTTATGAGTGGCTTTATTTGGTTCTGTATGTTGGGCTAGTATATGTTTTTCAGACACATAAAATTTCAAAAAAATCTGATCAGAGCTGTGAGCTATTCGGAGGCTTACTTCAGGGGTATAAGGGTAATTTTTCCAATTGGCATTTCCAATTAAAAACGTTTCAGTATTTTCTTCAAGACTTTTAGAAACAGAAGAAAAGCTTAATGTGTCAGGAGACTCAATTTTATTAATTCTCATTGATGTTTCGTTTAAAGTAGAGCAATTAGTTACAACAAAAAACAAAACTATATGAAGTAAAGGTTTCATGGTAAAAGCTGTGTAAAAATATTAAATTAGTAAAATTTTTTTAAACTGATTCATTATGAGGGTTCTAAGTTGTTTAATACTGTTTTGTTTTGTATCCATTGAGTGTAGCCATCCTGAGGCACTCTACGTAGCTTCAGACTATGTGTATGTTGGTTCTTACAGTCAAGAGTTAGAAGGACCTGCAGTAGATTCAAGTGGTGCACTCTATTTTGTAAATCCTGACCATAGTGGTTCATTGGGTAGAGTTGATGCGGATGGAAACTTTTCAATTTTCATTGATCATCTTCCAAGCGGTAGTACAGCCAATGGAATAAGAATTGATAATGACGGTTTTTTGTTTGTTGCGGATTATACCGGTCATAATATTTTGAAAATAAATTCTATGACTAAAGAGGTTACCGTTTATGCTCATGAATCAAGTGCGAATCAGCCAAATGATTTAACATTAGGGTCAAATGGTTTACTTTTTGCCTCAGATCCTAATTGGAGCAAAAGTACAGGTAACATATGGAAAATAAAACCAGGTAAATTTGAATTAATTGCTCAGGATATGGGAACAACAAATGGAATTGAAATTAGTCCAGACGGTAAAACTTTATATGTGAATGAAAGTGTACAACGAAAAGTTTGGGCCATCGATATAGATTCAAATCAGAAGCTTGCTAACAAAAGATTACTAATTTCTTTTGATGATTTTGGATTGGATGGGATGCGTTGTGATGTGAATGGGAATTTATATATTACCCGTTATGGAAAAGGAACGGTCGTAAAAGTTTCTCCTGAAGGGGAAATTCTTAAGGAGATTGAGTTAAAAGGTAAAAAAGTGTCTAATATTGCTTTTGGAGGAAAAGACGGTAGAACTGCCTATGTTACTTTACAAGACCGAGGTTATATTGAAACTTTTCGTGTGGAGACTCCGGGACAGGCTTTCTCAACTCGTAAAAAAGTTTCATTGGATGAAATCTTTTAGCTGCTCCAAAAATTTAATTGATAATTCTTTAGTTTGATTTGTAAAGAAAAACGCTAAAGCCTCCTGAATTTCTGGGTTTTCACTGCTAATTTGTTGCAGTTGTTTTGCATAAATATTTGCACTTTCTTTCCCTTCTGTAAACATAATAGCGAAAAGTCCAATTGCACAATTTTTCCCACCTGCATCTAAGTTCTTTTTCGAATAATCAACAATTTTTTCTAGATAAAATTCGGATTCAGAGCCTATTTGTTTTTCAATAAAAGCCAAGAACATCAAGCTAAGTCTTTCCTCAGGGTCAAAGGGTTTACCCACTCCTAATTGTTCAGGCCATTTCAAAGCCTGCTCAACTAGTTTTTTTGCTTCATTCCACCTTCCTTTCTGAATCGCATTAAGTGTACTTCCCCAGTATGCTTGAGTGTAAATTTTTCTTGAGCCAGTTGCATGCTCGTATGGTAAAACTTGAAGTTTGGATAAAAGATCGATGGACTTTTCGTACTCCTTAAGGCTGTTTAGTACCTCTGCTTTCCTGAGACCAATTCTAAAGTTATCAGGATGTTGACGCTGGGTTTTATCTAAAATATGAAGAGCTTCTTTAAAAAGATTCTTTTCTTCCAGGAGGTCTCCATAGTCTAGGGCAATGCGCCAGTTTATTGGATCTTTTTCATAAGCCTTTTCAAGATCTGATTGCGCTTGCTGAGACATTGGATCAGTAGCTAGTTGAGACCGTATCCAATAAAAATTTGCTGTATTAGGTTGTGAATTTAATTTGTTGAGTAATGATTTTCCTTTTTCTTTTTGATTAAGACCAATTAGATTTAATGCTAATAAATATGAGGCTTTCCAATGATTTGATTTCGAATTGACCCATTGAAGTATAGAAGCTGTTTCTCGACGAAACGGAAAGACAAAATCAACTGTAGCCTCAAATGTTTCTTTTAAAAAGGTATTGTCTTTGGAAATAAATGCCATCCAAAGCGATGTGAGCATGTGTTTTGGACTTGTTTCAAGTACAGTAAGGGCTTTAGAATTAAAACCAGTATTATAGTATAGAATTGCTAACTCTAAAAAACTCTGATAAGGAAATTCAGATCGATGTGTAGCTTTTACCTCCTCTAGTGTTATTTTTTTATCCAGGTATAATTCAAATGAAATTAAATGATGTAATGGATCAATAGTTTTCAAATTTTTAAGTGCTTGTTCTGCTAATTTATTTCTATTTGACGCTTTTGATGCTAAATAACGATAGCTTAGAGCAGTAACATTTTTGGTGTTAAAATCTAAAGCTTGATTGGCATAATGTAAGGCATCTTTGTAGTTCCCTTCTAAAAGTGCAATTTGACTTAAATGTGTATTAGCTGTTGAACGGTATTTCATTGAGCGTGCAGCCCAGCCAAGACTTTCTTTGGCATTAACGAGATCTGAGACAGCTAAATAATTAATCCCTGCTGTATAGTTTAGATCAGAATGATAAGTGTCTAGACCTAATCCCACTTGAACAACTTCTAATCCTTTTTCATGGAGACCACTATCATATAGTAAAGCCCCTAGAGCAGCTCTTGCCCCAAGATGACTTGGATCATTGTTCAGTACTTCTTCGAAATATTTTTTCGCTTGCTCAAAATTTCTGTATCGTTGTGCGTTTAATCCTTTTTCAAAGAGAAGAGTGTTTGATTTATATCCTTTCAATTCTTTCGGACTTGTAAAAGGTCTTTTAAGAACCATAGGTTCGCTGTTATAGTTTAATTCCAGTGAGTCTATAGTTAAAGTAAAAGGTGTCTTTAAAGAAGTGGATTTAAAGCTAAAATAAAGTGTTTTATTAGCTCTAAAAAGTGCTTGATGCTCAATTTTAGTAGCCCCTTCTTGAAAACTAATTTTACCTTCTACAGTTTTAAAAGGGTTAACATATACTTTAATTGAATCTTTTTCTTTTATAACGTTTAGAGCTCCATAAGGAGATGCCTCTTTAAGACCTTTAGTATTTTTAAGCGGAAACCAAACTTCTGTCCATTGGTCTGTTTGGTTTGATTCAAAGGTAGCTTGTGAAATGGGGTTTTCAGCCCCAGGGAAATATTGAACAAATAGTCTTCCTGCTTGATACTCTATGTATTGACCATCCTTATCAGTAAGAAGGTCTTCCCAAATTCTACCAAAGCGCGATAAGTCCCATAGCCATAGTTTTTGTCCTGGTATTTCGTCATAGCGTCCCCAATGTCCAAAACCTATATCTTTTTTTTCATAATATCCACCAAAAAAATCATTGTAAGTCCCAACAATATGATAGGACTTACTACTACCAAAATTATTTTCATTATAGTGAGATAAATCTCTGTTGAGTACATCATTTGGCCACGGGAGCACGGTGCCATCATGCTTGAGATAGGCATTTCCTGGTGTAGCAAAGACAAGGTCTTCTTTGGCAGCAGCAGCAGCGGTCATCCAGTTATAGTAGGCTTTTTCGGTAGCTGAAGGATTGTACCAAGTTGCTTGAGTACTGAAAGATCCTATGTTAGGTTCAAGCGCTATACGAACACGCCATTGTGTTCTAGAGGGTAAATCCATTGTACCTACAACACAAATTTGAGTTCCATCTTCTAAAGTTTCAGTATAAAAATCAACTTTTGAAGCTGTGCTGGGATGATGTCCGATTATACCAAAGTTGAATTCGATGCCTCCAGAAGTCCATGGACCGCGCATTGCGATGTCCCTGAATTTAAGGACATCATTTTTATAGATAAATTCATTACCATTACTTTTATCGATTGCTCCCCATACTTTGCCGCCTAATTCGGGTAAAATTTCCACAAGAATATACTCATTTTCTAAGCTTACAACATGAAATGGGGTTGGAGCTTTTGATACACTATATCCTTCAAATTTATGGTAGGGGTATATTTTTGAATTATAAGTAAGTGCTGGCATTGGATTAGGATCACTATATCCATAAGTTGGGATAATCTGAGTTTCTGACTTCAGTTCCCCTTGTGAAAAAGCTGAAAATGTAAATAACACCAATGATAGTTCTATAAATTTCCTCATGTTCTTTAGTTCGTGATAGAATATAAGTTAAATTTTTAGTTAATATTAATATTTTGTCTAAAAACCTATCAAGTACTATTTTTTTAACTATTAAATACTATTTTTCATAAACATTGGTAAATAATTGTTAAATAAATCATAACTTTAGCGACTAATTAAAACTTAACACACACACAAATAATAAAATTTAAACTAATTATAAACTAACTTAAATTAAAATTATGATGACGAAATATATATCTGTTTTTTTTGCAATAATAAGTTTTAGTTTCGTTTTTGCGCAACAAAAGACTGTTACTGGAATTATAACTGATGATCAAGGAGTTCCACTTCCTGGCGCCACTATTGTGGTTGTTGAAACAGGCAGCGGTTCTTCATCTGACTTCGACGGAAACTATTCTGCCCAGGTAGAAGAGGGCCAAACCTTAGCTTTCAGTTTTGTTGGGTATTCCACCCAAGAAATTGTTGTGGGAAGTAATTCGAGCTATGACATTACTTTAGATTCAAGTAATGCTTTAGACGAAGTGGTCGTTACATCTTTAGGTATTTCTAGACAAAAAAGAGAACTTACTTATGCGGCGCAAAATGTTGATGCTGAAGGTATTGATGAGTCTCGAGCAAATGGAAATCTTGTAAATTCATTACAAGGAAAAGTTGCAGGTATATCCATTACTACAACTAGCCAGGGAGTCAATTCACAATCCCGAGTGCTATTGAGAGGTAATCGTTCTGTTTCAGGAAGCAGTCAACCACTGTATATTGTGGATGGGGTACCTCTAGGTGGTGATATTCAGGATTTTAGTCCTGATGATATCGCTTCAATAAGTGTTCTTAAAGGTGCAAATGCAGCTGCACTTTACGGCGCTCGAGCAAACAACGGTGCAATAATCATCACTACCAAGTCGGGTAAAAAAGACACTTTTGATGTAAATATTAACTCTACCGTAACATATGATACAGCTGATATCATGTTAGAGTTCCAGAATGAATATGGACAAGGAAATGGTGGTGTATATTCTGGTTTTACTACTGATTCGTGGGGGCCACGTATGGGTGGATCTGTTGCACACTGGTCGCCTAATCCCGAATTATCTGGCACAAGTATCCCTTATGAGGCTCAACCTGACAATGTAAAAGACTTTTTCAACACTGGGGTATCTATCGCTAACAACATCTCTTTAGTATCAGGTGGGGAGAATATGAGGACATTTTTTAGCTATACAAATGACTTGAGAACTGGTATTGTTCCTAACAATGAACTTGAACGCCATAGTATTAATCTTAAATTAGACAATGATATGCTTGACGGTAAACTTCGAGTAAGCTCTAGAATCAATTATATCAAATCTGTTACTAATAATGAACTTCCCGGTTGGGAAAATTATGATAATCCTTTAAGAGGTATTTATAGAATACCGAGAAGTATTAGAACACAAGATGCATCTGACTTTGAATTCACAGATGCCTCTGGGAATAACAAACAAAACTTTTGGAAGCCACTTGATAATGGAAATGGTAACCCTTACTGGGTAATTAACAGAAATAACAACGAACTTGTTGGAGACAGAATAGTTGGCTATGCTTCTGCAACTTATGATTTTACTGACGAGATAAGTTTATTAGTACGTTCGGCCATCGACAACTCAACCTCGAACAGAGAAAATAGATGGTTCAATGATTCCTATATAATTGCTCAAAATGGTAACTACCGAATAAATAACGGTTCAGGTTTGGAGTGGAATAATGACTTTTTGCTAAGTTATGACACCACTTTTGGAGACCTTGATCTTAAAGCTAGCGTTGGAGGAAATAATCGTGTTGTAAAATTTGAATCATCAAGCATAAATGCAGGAGGTTTAAATGCTCCTAATATTTTTTCTATCGCCAATTCTCAGCAATTAAGTGCATTCCAAAGCTTATCTGAGAAAGAAGTGAATTCATTATATGCCTTTGCCAATCTTGGTTTTAAAAACTATGCTTTTTTGGACTTAACTTATAGAACTGACGTTAGTTCTACACTACCTGTGGATAATAATCAATATGATTATTTTTCTGGTGGTTTGAGTGCTATTTTATCTGATATGATTGCTTTACCTTCTGCTTTCGATTATTTTAAAATTCGTGCATCATATGCTGAAGTAGGTAACGATACAAGTCCATATCAATTATCAAGAGCAGCAAATCTTCAAAATGGAGGGTTTATTCAATTATCTACTTCAGCACCTGCAAGTGATTTAAGGCCTGAAAAAACAACATCATTAGAATTTGGTTTTGATACAACTTTATTTAATCGAGTTAATATTGATTTTACTTACTACAAATCAAACAGTTTTGATCAATTGTTCAGACAAAATGTGCCTCAAGGTTCAGGTATTGCAACTAAATTTATTAATGGTGCAGATATCGAAAACACTGGTATAGAGGCTGCCATCAACGTTGGTATTTTTACTAAGGGAGATTTCCAATGGGATGTTAACTTCAACTATGCTGCTAACCGAAGTATTGTACTAAAACTCGCAGAAGGTTTAGACCAATTAAATTATGGAGGTAGTTTTATGCGTGATTTCAGGCTTGACGTTGGAGAACCTTTTGGAAGTATGTACTCAAGAGGGTTTGTGAGAGATACCCAAGGAAGGGTGGTAATGAATGATAACGGTACTCCTGCTGTAACACCAGGGAAGACAGTTAATGTAGGAAACTTTAACCCAGACTGGTTAGGTGGTCTTACAAACAATTTCACTTACAAAAACCTTAACTTACGTCTACAAATTGACATGCGTCAAGGTGGTGATGTTATTTCATTCACTCGATCAGTTGCATCTTCTGACGGTGTTTTAGGTATTACTGGTCTCGGTAGAGAAGGAGGTATCCGATTTGGAACCGATGTATATACTGATGAAACTCCAGCTACAACGGCAAATTCTGTTGATCCTGAAACATTTTGGACAAGTATTGGGGGAAGAAACGCTCCAGTGGGTGAGGCTTTCACATACGATGCATCAAATATTAGAATACGTGAGTTATCATTAGGTTACAGTTTTGATCAAAATATGTTGGCTTCATCACCATTCAAAAGAGTTAAACTCTCGCTAGTTGGAAGAAATTTAGGTTTTCTTGTTAATGAAGCGGGCGTAGATCCAGAAGCAATCTTTGGAGTAGGTGCACAAAATGATGGATATGAAGCATTTTCTCTTCCAAATACAAGAAGTGTTGGACTTAACTTAAAGTTAGGTTTCTAGATCTTAAATTATAGAGCAATAGTAAAGTAAAATGTTTAATAATTAAATAAATATAAATGATGAAAATTTTTAAAAATTTTAGGGGAATGTTTATTGGAATTTCAATTTTTTCTCTAGCAGTAATAGCGGTTTCTTGTGATGATGACTTCGAAGAAATTAACACTAACCCGCTTCAATTAAGTACAGATAAACTTGCTGGTAGTGATGTTTTGCTTGGACAAGCGTTTGCACAAGCAACATTTACATCCAACATGGGACTGCACTGGAGATTTCAAATCTCTCAAAGCTTATTTTCAGATCTTTGGTCTGGCTACTATGCAACAACCTATGTAGGTTTCGATTCTGACCGATTTACTCAGGTTGGAGGTTGGGCTGACCTAGCATGGGGATCCTTTTATGGAATTGCTGCGCCGCAAATTAAGTTGGTAGAAGATATAGCAACTGAAAATGGTAATTCAGTTGGAGCTTCTATGGCCAAAATAGTTAAAGTAAACGGTTATAGTAGAATGACAGATTATTGGGGACCAGTACCTTATTCACAATTTGGAAATGAAGAATTAAAAGTTGATTTTGATTCTCAGGAATCTATGTATACAAGCTTTTTCTCAGAACTTGATTCTGCTAGTTCTGCATTATCAGCTGGTGGTAGTTCTTTTGGAGGATCAGATTTAATTTATGGAGGAGATGCTTCAAAATGGAAAAAATTAGCTGAAAGCTTAAGATTACGTTTAGCGATGAGAATACGTTATGCAAATCCATCTTTGTCGAAAACTGAAGCTGAAAAAGCTTTTAATTCTGGAGCGTTAATAACCAGTAATGCTGATAATGCGTATGTCGCTGTTAGTAACGATAATAGGAATCCGCTTGAGACAATTACAGATTGGGGTGAATTTAGAATGAGTGCCACAATGGAGGGAATTTTAAAAGGCTTCAATGACCCAAGAATGGCTTCCTACTTTGACCCTGCAGCAGAGGGTGATCAAGATGGAGACGGTATTCCTTACGAAGGTCTTCAAAATGGACAAACAAAAGTAGCATTGGGAGTAAGTCAGAATCCTATAACTTCAGATGTCAATATATACTACAGAGATGCCTCTGCGGGTGGGTCAAATCCACCTATAGAGCTTATGCAAGCAGCAGAAGTACATTTGCTATTAGCTGAAGCAGCTTTGGCTGGATATAGTGTTGGAGGGTCGGCTCAACAATACTATGAATCAGGTATAACGATGTCTATGCAGGAAAGAACTTCTGCATCAGCTGGTGATATAGCAGGTTATATTTCAAGTAATAATACTCCTGTTAGCTATGATGGTGGAACAACACCCGCTTCAACAGATATTCCTGTAGCCTTTGAAAGTTCAAATACGGAAAGGGCGCTAGAGCAAATTATTACTCAAAAATGGATTGCTTTATTCCCAAATGGCTGGGAAGCGTGGGCTGAGGCAAGAAGAACCGGTTACCCAAAACAACTTCCAAGAGTACAATCTGACAATGCAGATGTGCCAGTTGATGAAATTCCTTCTAGAATGACTTATGTTAATAGTGAATTTACAACCAACAGTGAAGCTGTAAATGCCGCTGTAGCTTCACCAGAAATTGGAGGTCAAGATAAAAATAACACCAAACTTTGGTGGGATAAAAAATAATTTTTGTTTTTTCAACAAAAAAAGAGGGCTTAATGCCCTCTTTTTTTATTTTTATGACATAACAATTTATAATATAAAGAGTCAATATGAATGTAAGTATTCGCCAAACATTAAAACAAAAGAAACCATTTCTTTTAGTACTTACTGTAGTTTTTTTCTTGGGATGTAACAGTTCGAACGATAAATTATTTACTCAGCTCTCATCCTACAAAACCGGGATAAAATTCAAGAATATTCTAAAAGAAACTGATGAATTTAATGTTTTGACCTATGGTTATTTATATAATGGTGGTGGAATAGCAATAGGAGATGTCAATAATGATGGATTAGAGGATATTTATTTTACTGGTAATATGGTAGCTAGCAGATTATACATTAATCAAGGTAATTTGGAATTTAAAGAACTTGCCAAAGAAGCCGGTGTTGATGCTCCAGGTTTGTGGAATACAGGAACAACTATGGTAGATGTAAATGGAGATGGGTTCTTAGATATTTTTGTTTGCCGTTCTGCCGCAGCCAATCCTATTTTAAGGAGAAATTTATTATTTGTAAATAATGGCGACATGACTTTTACTGAAAGTGCGGGTTTAATGGGAATTAATGACACAGGATATACAACTCAGGCTTTGTTTTTTGACTATGACCGCGACAATGATCTTGATCTTTATGTACTAAACCATTCCGTTCAAGAGTATGCAGGATTTGACAGATTGACTTCAAGTCTTAAACAAAAAAGTAATTCTAGTTTTGGAGATAAACTTTATGAGAATGTTGGGGGAATATTTTTAGACAAAACAGAAAAAGCAGGCATTAAGACCAATGTATTAGGCTTTGGTTTGGGGGTAGCTATGGGTGATTTTAATAAGGACCAATGGCCAGATCTTTATATTTCAAATGACTATAACGAACAAGACTACCTTTATATTAATAATAAGGATGGAACCTTTTCCGATTCACTGGAAGAATACATATCTCATAGTTCAATGTTTTCAATGGGCTCTGATGTATCAGATATTAATAATGACGGTTTTACTGATATTTTTACCCTTGATATGTTACCTGAAGGTAATGAAAGACAAAAAATGGTTTTTGGACCAGACAACTATGATAAATACCAGAAGTTAGTCAACTCAGGTTTTTATAATCAAACCATGCGAAATATGTTACACCTCAATCAAGGTGGGGAGTTTTTTACAGAAATTGGACAATTAGCAGGGGTCTCTAATACCGATTGGAGTTGGGCCTCTCTTTTTGCTGATTTTGACAATGACGGATTAAAGGATCTTTTTATTACTAACGGCTATAAAAGAGATTATACTAATATGGATTTTGTCAGTTACGCTGTACAACAACGTATTGAGGAAATGCAAGGAAAAGAAGAAATTGCCGTCATAGACCTTATTGAACAAATCCCATCAACTGTAGAAACCAATTATATTTTTAAAAACTCTGGGAATGCTCAATTTAAAAAAATGAACGGAAGCTGGGGCTTTGAGGAAAAAAATCTCTCAAACGGTGCCGCTTATGCAGATCTTGATAATGACGGTGATTTAGATATAATCGTCAATAATATTGATGCTCCTGCAGCCATTTACCGGAATAATAATAACCCCCCAAAAACAGCTTATCTAAAAGTGGAACTTCTTGACACACTTTCTCAGAATAGAGAAGGTATTGGTTCAACAGTTACAATATACTCCAATGGAAAATTAATTCAACAAGTTCAACAGCCCACTAGAGGCTATCAATCTTCTGTAAGTAGAAAATTACATTTTGGATTGGGAAAGATAGAAAAAATTGATTCCATAGAAATCCTTTGGCCTGATGGGCAAGTTCAACTTGAAAAAAGTGCAATTCAAACAGATTTTTTAAGGATTTATAAAAAACTAAATAAACAGTCTTTGGTTAATAGAACCTTGCCAACTCCTTATTTAAAAAAATCTTCTTTTGAAGTTAATCTGTCTATAGAGCATAAAGAAAATGATTTTGTTGATTTTAAACGCGAACGTTTACTACCACATTTTTTGTCTACGCAAGGGCCTCGTTTGACTATTGGAGATGTAAATCAAGATGGTTTGAGTGATTTCTATCTCTGCGGAGCAAAAGGGAGTGTGGGAAGCTTATTACAGCAACAAGCGGATGGAAGCTTTATTGAAATTACAATTAAACAATTTGAGTTTAATAGTAAAAAAGAGGAAGTTGCAGCACTTTTTTTCGATGCCGACGGCGATGGAGACGATGATCTCTATGTGGTTAGCGGTGGTAACGAAAATGAAGGAGCAGATTTACAAGATCAACTTTATATTAATGAAAGAGGGGATATGATTGCCTCTGAAGGATTACCAAAACAATGGAAAAGTGGCTCCTGTGTCACAGCTGAAGATTATGACTTAGATGGAGACTTAGATTTGTTTGTTGGTTCAAGAGGAATTCCTGGACGATATCCTCAAAGTACATCCAGTCAGTTTCTAATAAACGAAGGTCAAGGTAACTTTAAATTGAATAACGAGATATTACCAAATGATAATAACTTAGGAAATGTTACTGATGCGCTTTGGGAAGACGTAAATGACGATCAAAAGCCAGATCTTGTTTTGGTTGGTGAGTGGATGCCTTTAACTGTTCTTTATCAAAAGGAAGGAAAATTTACTCCGAGTGAAAACCAAACTCTTAAGACCAGTTCAGGTTTATGGAATCGGATTGCAAAGGGGGATTTTAATCAAGATGGAAAAATGGATTTTGTAGTAGGTAATTACGGTTTAAACTCTCAACTCAAAGCCCCGCTTTCCCTCTATTATGACGATTATGATAATAATGGAGCCTTAGACCCTATTCTATGTACAGAAGAAGCAGGTGAAGAATTTCCTTTCTGGTCAAAAGATGATATACAAAGTCAATTGGTTCAACTTAAATCAAAATATGTGTCTTACGCTTCTTATGCCAATCAAACAATTGGAGATGTTTTGAATTCAGAGCAATTAAAAAACTCGAATAAGTTAAAAGCAACTATTTTACAGTCCAGTCTTTTGATAAATGAAGGTAATGATGATTTTACAATCACTTCACTACCTCCTCTTGCTCAAGTTAGTCCTATATTTAGTCTTTTATCTTATGACATTAATGCTGATGGTAAACTTGATTTAATTTTAGGAGGAAACTTGTTCGGGACACGGGTAAAACTTGGTCGCTATGATGGATCAAAAGGAGAGGTTTTTATAGGTGATGGGGAAGGAGGTTTCGATTTGATGCCCTATTCGGAGAGTGGTTTACGAGTTGAGGGCGAGGTCAGAGATATTGACCTTTTTACAGTAGAAAATAAACTAAAACTTGTATTTGCAAAAAATAATGGACCTCTGGAGATATATGAAGTTTCTAAATAACTGGTTTATTCAGAAATAACTCTTTTTTCAATATTTTTAAAACAAAAAGTAAGCCCTTTTTTGAGTTTGTTTTTTTATAGTAGGGTATTTGTTCGGCTACTCTATTTTAAAAGCTAAAAGTTCCTATCCAGCATTATTCCAAACACAGGGGCATGGGTTTTAGAAAACGGTTTTTCTATTGGGATACGGGGTTGAGATATGATATGT
>MDTC01254381.1_pt1 | contig 17075 bp, 17 predicted proteins | sample 811181 | NCBI WGS metagenome assembly MDTC01 (sample SAMN05326644, study PRJNA326480) | marine metagenome | isolation source: seawater | place: Pacific Ocean: North | collected 2011 | reverse complement strand
CATCCCGCCAGCCCCGCCTGTGGAATCTGCGGCCCCCGTCTGGCTGGTACAGGCTGCGCCTGCCGAGCCACATCCACCGCGTCCGTTGCGCCCATCCATGCCCGATGCCAGCACGATGGCGGCGACGGCCCCCGGCACCGCCCTTTTGGCCGCGTCACAGGCGTTGACGCGGGGACGACTGGCGCACCGGCTGTTTGAGGTCTTGCCTGCCCTGCCATCGGACAGGCAGCAGGATGCTGCGCAGAGGATAATTGCCGGTGAAGCAGATCTGCCCGCAGATACAGGACAGCAGATTGTCAGCGATGTGATGCGGGTCATGGCGATGCCTGAACTGGCGGCTCTGTTTGGCCATGACGCGCTGGCCGAGGTGTCTGTCAGCGGGGTGGTTGCCGGCAATGGTGTAGCCGGCCAGATTGACCGGCTGCATGTTGGTCCGGACCGTGTTCTGATTGCCGACTTCAAGACCGGCCCTATGCCCCCCGCTGCGCCGCAAGCTTATATCCGTCAGTTGGCCCTTTATGGGGCGCTGCTCGAACAGATTTATCCGGACCATCAGATTATCACCTGGCTTGTCTGGACCGAGGCAACTGCTGTTCAGGAAATTACAGAAACTGCCCGCGCCTATACGTTGACGGCTCTTGTTTCTACGACGGGCGCTTGACGCCTACCAGGCTTGTGCTTATTTTTATGCAGCCGCTTCAGGTATCATTTCCTAGCAAATTCAAAAAAACGGGGACCAAAAAAATGGCGACGAAAAAAACGACAGATAGCGATTTTTCCTCTGATGTGCTGCAGGCTGACAAGCCTGTACTGGTGGATTTCTGGGCAGAATGGTGCGGCCCGTGCAAGGCTATCGGGCCGGCGTTGGAGGAAATCAGTGACAACAAGGGTGACGCAATTTCGGTCATCAAGCTGAATATCGATGAGAACCCGCTGACTCCGCAGCAATATAATGTACGTGGCATTCCCACCCTGCTTATTTTCAAGGGTGGCGAGGTTGTCGCCGAAAAGGTGGGCGCTGTGCCAAAATCACAGCTGGAAGCTTGGATTGATTCAACAATCAGCTGATCCCTTTAAGGCGCGTCCCGAACGCCTAGGGCGCAGTCAATCAGTAAGGCAAAGTGCCGTTTTCTGCCAATACATGGCCGGCCAGATATAGTGATCCGCATATCATGACAGGCCGGGTTTTGGCACCTTCCATTGTCGCGATAACAGACAACGCCTCGGCCACAGATGTGGCGGGGCGCGCCTTTTCAAAAAAGGGCGCCGCGGCGCTGGTCAGCGCTTCGGCAGACAGACTCGCCGCCTGGTCTGGAATGGACAAACAGTGCAGCGAGGCTGCGAGCGGCGTGATTTTTTCAAGAAATTCTTCGGCCGGGCGCGTTTTCAGCGCACCGGTGATGAAATGCCATTTGTCCGCGTCGGACAGGGTGGGTAGGGCAGCAGCCAAGGCGGCCGCGCCATGGGCATTATGGGCCCCATCAACCCAGAGCGCCTGTTTCGGTGTCAGTCGAGTCAGCGCCCCATCATCAAGGCGTTGCAAGCGTCCAGGCCAGATGGCACCTGCGCAGCCAGTGCCGGCAAGGCCCATATCAAGCAAGGGCAGAGCATCATGCAGTGCGGCAGCGGCCAGTGCGGCATTCTGTTGTTGATGCGCGCCTTTCAGTGACGGTGCTGACAATCGAATAGGTTGGCGGATTTGTGCCCTTTTTTGGGTTAGGACAAGCCCACCGGATCGGTCGTTGTGAAAATCAAATTCACGCCCCATTGCGCGGACCGATGTGCCGATACTGGCGGCATGGTTGTCGAGGGTGGCGGCAACCACTGCCTGCTGCGCCGCGCTCAGGCATGGTGTGCCGGCCCGCATGATACCCGCTTTCTGGCCTGCAATACCGGCGAGGTCGCTTCCCAGAAAATGCTCATGATCACGCGCGATAGGCGTGATTACCGTGGCGGCCGGACGGATCAGGACGTTGGTTGAATCAAGCGCTCCGCCAAGCCCTGTTTCCAGCAGCAGCAGATCCGCCTTGGTCCGCGAAAAGGCAAGGAAGGCAGCAGCTGTCGTTACTTCGAAAAAGGTTACGAGCCGGTTGCCATTGGCGGTCTCGACCTCTTCAAGAAGATCCGCCAGTGCGCTGTCGCCAATCAATTGGCCGGCAAGGCGGATCCGTTCGTTGAAGCGGCACAGATGCGGCGAGACATAGACATGTACCGTCAGGCCGGCGGCCTCTGCCATCGCCCGCATTGTTGCGATAACGGATCCCTTGCCGTTTGTGCCGGCAACATGGATGACGGGCGGCAGGCTGTAGTGTGGATTACCAAGGCGGTCCAGAAGATCAAAGGTACGTTCCAGCCTCAGATCAATCAGCTTTGGATGCAGGGCGGCTAGCCGGTTAAGCGCCAATGCTGCGCGTTCAGCATCGTCAAATGTTGTTTCAGGCGATCCGCCAGCGGGCATCAGGCGGCCTTTGATGTGCCGCCCCGTTCCATCAGGAAGCCGAGAATGCGGGCTAGGAATGATGGTTGTGTGTCGCGGGCAACCACTGCGTCGACCATACCATGATCCTGCAGATATTCGGCGGTCTGAAAATTCTCGGGCAGCTTTTCACGCACGGTTTCTTCAATGACCCGCCGGCCCGCGAAGCCGATAATGGCGCCGGGTTCGGCGATCTGTAGATCCCCAAGCATAGCGAATGAGGCTGTAACACCGCCCGTGGTCGGATGGGCCAGCAGCACGATATGCGGTAGGCCGGCCTTACGGACTTTTTCCACTGCCAAAATGGTTCGAGGCAATTGCATCAGTGACAGAATACCTTCCTGCATCCGCGCACCACCTGTCGAGGGAACGGTAATCAGAGCGGCCTTCCGCGCTACCGCAGCGTCCGCAGCAGCTATGATTCCATTTCCGACCATGCGGCCCATCGACCCACCCATAAAGCGGAAATCAAAGCCTGCCACCACGGCCTGATGTCCGCCGATCCTGCCATGTGCCACGGCAATGGCGTCATTCAGTCCGGTCTTGCCACGCGTGTCTTTCAGACGGTCGGCATAGCGCCGGCTGTCTCGGAATTTCAAAGGGTCATCATTGACTGGCGTCATTGGGATAATGTCGAATTTGCCATCATCAAATGTCATCGCAAAGCGGGCTTCGGGGGGCAGGGGAGCGTGATGTCCGCAGGTTGAACAGCAATTATGCGCCTGTTCGAATTCGCGATGAAAGATCATTTGGCCGCAGGATTTGCATTTGATCCACAGATTGTCCGGTACATCGTTTGTCGAAACAAGCGCCTTGATCTTCGGTAGTACTGCGTTGGTGATCCAGTTCATCAGCTTTCCCCTTTCACCCGTTCCTTGGGTGCGCTGCCCTTGCGGTGGCCTCAGCTTGCCTTGCCAGCAACACCATCTGCAAGCTCGCTGACAAATGCGGCAATTTTGGACACGGTTTCGGCCGTGCCGCTGCCATCGTCGGCAAGCGTGTTGGCGATGATCTCTACCACAGCCGAGCCGATAACGGCACCATCACTTCGCGAGGCGGCTTCATAGGCCTGTTGCGGCGTGCGGATACCAAAACCCGTGACAACCGGCAAGTCTGTCGCTGCCGAGATTCGCTCATAGGCGGCCGAGATGCTGTCACCAGCCGCGCTTGCCGTACCGGTAATGCCGGTAATCGCAACATAATAGACAAAGCCGCTGGCTGTCCCGACAACGGCTGGCAGGCGGGTGGCATCACTTGTCGGTGTGACAAGCCGGATAAAATCAAGCCCCGATTCCCGCGCCGGAATGCATAATTCGTCATCTTCTTCCGGCGGTAGATCGACGACAATCAACCCGTCCACACCGGCAGCAACAGCTGCATCGAGAAAACGGTCAACACCGTAAATATAGATCGGGTTGTAATAGCCCATCAGGATTAGCGGCGTGCCAGGATGACGCTTTCTGAATGCGGCAGCGATCTCCAGTGTGCCGGCAAGTGTCATGCCGTTTTTCAGCGCACGCAGCGAGGCAGCCTGAATCGCGGGCCCGTCTGCCATCGGGTCGGAAAATGGCATGCCGAGTTCGACCATATCGACATTTGCGTCGACCAGCGCGTCAAGAATGCTGGCTGACGTGTCAGCATCCGGGTCGCCAGCAGTGACAAACACGCCAAGAACACCGCGATCTTCGGCTTGCGCCCTGGCAAAGGCACTTGAAATTCGAGTTGTCATGGTCCCGCTTGTCTCCTGACGGAATTGGTCTTCATGTCACACAACAGGTCATGCATGATCTGGTTTATAGTAGGCCGCGCTCTTCCAGCTTGGGCAACACCGCACCCAGATCCTTGTCACCACGTCCGCACATATTCAGGATAACAATGTCATCTTTGTCCATATCGCTGATCATCGTGCTGACAAAGGCCAGCGCGTGCGACGGTTCTAGGGCCGGAATGATTCCCTCGAGGCGCGAACAGAGCTGGAACGCCTCCAGCGCTTCTTCATCTGTGGCGCTGACATAATTAACCCGCTTCATATCATGCAGCCATGCATGTTCCGGCCCGATCCCGGGGTAGTCCAGACCAGCGGAAATCGAGTGGGCGTCAATAATCTGTCCGTCACCATTCTGCAGCAGATAGGTGCGGTTCCCATGCAGGACGCCTGGTGTGCCGCCCGTCAATGAGGCTGCATGCAACCCTGAAGGGATGCCTTTGCCGGCAGCCTCAACCCCGTAGATATCGACCGTTTCATCATCGAGAAACGGATGGAACAGCCCCATCGCATTTGATCCGCCACCAATACACGCGACGATAGCATCGGGAAGGCGGCCTTCGGCTGCCATCATCTGGGATTTTGCTTCCTTGCCGATAACCGACTGAAAGTCACGCACCATCTGAGGATAGGGGTGCGGGCCAGCAACAGTGCCTATGATATAGAAATGTGTCTCAGCATTGGCCACCCAAAAGCGCAATGCCTCATTCATCGCATCTTTCAATGTGCCTGTGCCGGATGTCACCGGATGCACTTTGGCGCCCAACAGACGCATGCGATCCACATTAGGCTTCTGGCGGTGAACATCCTCTTCACCCATAAATACTTCACATTCCATGTCGAACAGGGCGCAGGCCGTTGCTGTGGCAACACCATGCTGCCCGGCACCTGTTTCGGCAATGATTTTGGTTTTGCCCATGCGCTTGGCAAGCAGAGCTTGGCCAAGGACATTATTGATCTTGTGTGCGCCCGTATGATTTAGCTCGTCGCGCTTGAGATAGAGTTTTGCTCCGTTGAAATGGGCGGTCATGCGCTCGGCAAAATAGAGCGGGCTGGGGCGTCCGATATAATGGGTCTGATAATATTCGAGCTCGCGCTGAAAATCGGCATCGGTGGTTACGCTTTTGTAGGCAGCCTCCACCTTCAGGATCAAAGGCATCAGGGTCTCGGCAACAAAGCGTCCGCCATGCATCCCGAACCGGCCGCGTTCGTCCGGCTGGTTGCGCAGCGAGTTCAAATGCACGTCTGTCATCTTATCTGACCTGTCTCTCGCACAGCCGCATCTGGCAACTGTCTAAAAATAATTGAGGTTAAGCGAAACCTAGCGCAACTGAGCCTGTCGTACAAATGCCTGAATTCGCGCTGCGTCCTTTTTTCCGGGCGCCAACTCAACACCCGAGGATACATCCAGCGCCTGAGCGCCCGTAACGGCAACAGCCCGGCTGACATTTTCTGCAGACAGGCCGCCGGCCAGCATCCAGCGCGCGCTGCCGCCATGATTGGCCAGCAGAGACCAGTCAAAGGAATGGCCGGTGCCACCTGGAAGACGTTCCGGGTCCCCTTTGGCATCGAACAACAGCCAGTCGGCAATTCCGTCCCATTTGGCACAGACGTCAAGATCGGCTGCGCTTGCAATGCGGATGGCCCTGATTAATGGCAGACCTAGCCTGTAACGGATGGCTGCGGCGCGTTCAGGCGTTTCATTGCCATGCAGCTGGAGATAATGCGGTCGCGCAGCAGTGACGACGGCGTCAAGAGTCGCATCATCCATATCGACCGTGAGTGCCACCCGGGCCGGTCCGCCATTGCCTGCCTCTGCGTGATCGGCAATGGCAGATGCCGCTGGCAGCGACAGATGCCGCGGTGAGCGCGGATAAAAAACAAGGCCGACAAAAGCCGCACCAGCTGTCTTGCAGGCATCATAATCCGCCGGGCTGGAAATACCGCAGATCTTAACGCTGACGGGTGTCTCTGGCAGATAGGGGGAACGGGTCATTGGCGCGATGGTAAAGTGGTGGCTTGAGATGACGATGGTGCAGTGTCGGAAGTCACAGCGTCAAGCTCTGCCTCAGCCGATACGGCGCGTTTTTCTGCTTTGCCAAGACGGCGCTGCAATCGCCAGTTGCGTGCTTTTGCTGCCACAAGCGACAACCAGACAAGCCCGCCCCCAAACAGCGCGCCAGTAGCCGCCGCGCCTAGTACGATTATCCAGACAGCCAGACCGAATGTGCCTTCCAGAGGCCAAAGCCGCAGCGTGACTGTCTGTGTGTTGGAGGTAGCGAACAGCATCGCCAGTATGACGGCCAAAAGTGAAATAAATGACCAGGCCAGCCGCCCGAAGAAGCGCATCACAGTGGCCCGATCAGCGGTTTAACCGCTCTCGCATGCCCTTACCCATTTTGAAAAACGGCACTTTCTTTTCAGCGACTTCGACACTCGCACCGGTCCTCGGATTGCGCCCGGTCCTTGCTTCCCGATGGCGCACAGAAAATGCGCCAAATCCACGTAATTCTACGCGGTCACCGTGTTCAAGGGCACTTCCGATCTCGTCAAGGATTGTGGCGACCAGTCGCTCGATATCCCGATGATAGAGGGCTGGATTTTTTGCAGCCAGCTTGGCGATTAGTTCCGAACGTGTCACCGACCCCACCCACTTTATACAGCGATAAACAGACAAAATGATGCCCATTCGAAAAGCGAAGGTCAACTCACAAGGTAGTCAACAACCCTGTTAAATGACTGTTTGACCATTGAATTCCAGAAAATCTTGCCAAAAGAATGGGTGAACCGGTCTAAGGCTGACCGATTCACCCTGATTTGGACAGTCGCAATTTACTCATCGTCGCCCGATTCGCGCTTGGCGAGTGCTGCGCCAAGGATATCACCCAAGCTTGCGCCGCTGTCTGACGAGCCATAATCCTCTACAGCCTGCTTTTCCTCGGCGGTTTCACGCGCCTTGATTGACAAGGTAAGCTTGCGGCTCTTCTTGTCGACATTGGTGATTACGGCGTCTACCTTTTCACCAACAGCAAACCTGTCAGCACGTTGTTCGGCGCGGTCACGGCTAAGATCGGTTCGGCGAATAAAGCCGGTCAGCGTTTCGCCAACGCTGACGTCGATGCCATTGTCGCTTGTCGCGGTCACGATGCAGGTAACAACCTCACCTTTGCGATGGCTCTCCATCTGACCCGCATATGGATCGTCGGTAAGCTGCTTGACGCCAAGCGAGATACGTTCCTTTTCGATATCCACTTCAAGGATTTTCGCCTTGACCATATCGCCTTTGTTGAAGTCTTCAAGCGCGGCTTCACCAGTGGCTTCCCAACTGATATCAGACAGATGTACAAGACCGTCAATCTCCTCTGTCAGACCCACAAACAGGCCGAACTCGGTAATATTGCGGATCTCACCTTCAATCTCGGTGCCAGCAGGATTGGCGGCACTGTACTCTTCCCACGGGTTGCCGCTGCACTGCTTGAGACCGAGAGAGATGCGGCGCTTTGACATATCAACGTCAAGAACCATGACCTCCACCTGTTGGCTTGTAGACACTATTTTACCAGGGTGGACATTTTTCTTGGTCCAGCTCATCTCGGACACATGTACCAGGCCCTCGACGCCGGCTTCCAGTTCGACGAACGCACCATAGTCGGTGATGTTGGTGACGCGGCCTTCCATCTTCGCACCAATCGGGAATTTGCCCTCGACACTCTCCCACGGATCGGATTGCAGCTGCTTCATGCCAAGCGAAATACGCTGTGTTTCCGGATTGAAGCGGATGACTTGTACCTCGACGGTTTCACCGATCTGCAGTGCCTCTGATGGATGGCTAATCCGCTGCCACGCGATGTCGGTGACATGCAACAGACCGTCAACACCACCTAGATCGACAAACGCGCCGTAATCGGTGATGTTCTTGACCACACCTTGGAGGACTTGGCCCTCCTGAAGGTTCGAGACAAGCTCGGAGCGGGCTTCGGCACGGCTCTCTTCTAAAACGGCGCGGCGCGATACAACAATATTGCCGCGACGACGGTCGATTTTCAGTATCTGGAATGGCTGCGGTGTTCCCATCAGCGGGCCAAGATCGCGCACCGGGCGAATATCGACTTGGCTGCCCGGCAAAAAGGCTGTGGCGCCTGACAGATCGACAGTGAAGCCACCTTTGACCTTGCCAAAAATCACGCCAGTGACACGTTCTTGCTTTTCGAAGGACGCTTCGAGTAAGCCCCATGCCTCTTCGCGCCGGGCCTTGTCACGGCTGAGAACAGCCTGGCCGTTCTTGTCTTCCATGCGCTCGACATAGACTTCGATTTCGTCGCCAACATTGACGTTTGGCTCTTGACCGGGGCCTGCAAGCTCTTTCAGCGGCACACGGCCTTCAGATTTTAGACCAACATCGATGATCGCTGCATCGCCTTCAAGGCTGACAACAAATCCGCGGACAACACTGCCCTCGATACTAGTGTTTGCGCCAAAGCTCTCGGCGAGCATATCGGCAAAGTTCTCGGCGGCAGCGCCTGCTGCACTCATGGTTTCGGATGTCAAAAAAATCTCCGTATTTCGCCCTGCACCGCCATCGACGGAAGCCCTATGGCGGTGCGGTCACTCCTCAGCTGGCGGTGAGGGCCGGTAAGTCTGAACACAACTTCCGGCCTTGCGGCCAGCCGCAACTAGGCGGTCTAGAAATTCTCCCGGGTCTTTTATGGCGAATGGTTAATTGCCGCCAGCAGTCCAAGGTCTGGAATGGGTGCCGCAGTGGTTCAGATCACCATGGCCCCGGTTTATGTCCCCGCTACATCAATATGCGCCAGCGCAAAAGCAAAGACTTGGTCGGCATCCAGACTGGATGTGTCGATCAGTTTTGCGTCTTCAACAGCACGAAGAGGGGCAATGCTGCGCCCCCTGTCACGCGCGTCTCGCGCCTGCATATCAGCAAGAACGCTGCGGAACATAACGGATTGTCCTGCGGCTTGCAACTCATTGGTTCGTCGCTCTGCGCGCACTTTGATATCTGCATCAACAAAAAACTTAAACGGCGCATTCGGCAACACCACGCTTCCAATATCACGGCCGTCTAAAACCGCGCCATTGCCGGTTGGCGGGTGACTGGCAAAACTGCGCTGCAAGACCAGAAAGGCGGCGCGTACTGTCGGCATGGCAGCAATCACAGATGCCAACCCGGCCACGCTGTCATCGCGGATTGCCGGGGTGTTGATCAGGTCTAGGTCTAGCCCGGCGATCTGTTCAGCGGCGCTTTGTTCGTCGGCTGTTTCAGCATTGATACCGCTACGTATTAGATGGAGGGCCAGTAAGCGATACAACCCGCCTGTATCAAGATGGGCCAGATTAAAATGTCGTGCTAGACGTTTGGCCAGTGTGCCCTTGCCGCTGGCCGCGGAGCCATCAACCGCAATGATCATGCCTGATCTGCGACACTAGAAATCTGCGCCCCGCATCTATTCATGAGCGTGGCGAAATTCGGAAAGCTGGTATTAATGGTCTGGCAGCCGGCCACGGTGATCGGGGTATCACTGATCATGCCCAGCGTCAGGAAGGACATGGCGATCCGGTGGTCGTGTTGTGATGCGATGGTGACGCCGCCGGCGATCGGACTTCCGGTGACGCTTATGCTGTCATCATCATAATGCACGGTGCCACCGGCGGATTCGATGCCATCTGCAACAACAGCGATTCGGTCTGTTTCCTTCACTCGCAGTTCAGCTACACCTTGCATGCGGGTGATTCCATTGGCCTGTGTCGCGGCAATCGCAAGGATCGGATATTCGTCAATCATTGATGCGGCTCGTCCTGCGGGGACATCAATGCCATGAAGCCGGCTGTGCCTTACCCGGATATCGGCAACTGACTCGCCACCTTTGACGCGTGCATGTGACAGGTTGATCTCGCCACCCATTTCCTGCAGCGTGGTTATCAGTCCGGTACGCAGCGGATTTATGCCGACCCCGGGAAGTATGATATCGCTTCCGGGTGTAAGCAGGGCGGCGACAATTGGAAAGGCGGCTGAAGAAGGATCCCGGGGGACGACAACGTCAGCGGCCCGCAGGATCACTTCACCTTGCAGAGCCACATGGTGGGTGCCGTCGGCGGCGGTGGTCTGTGTCACGCTGGCACCAAAATGGCGAAGCATGGACTCAGTATGGTCACGCGAGGCGTGCGGCTCTGTGACGGCGCTCGTGCCACGTGCATTGATGCCAGCCAGCAGGATAGCCGACTTTACCTGCGCTGAAGCCACTTTGCTCGTATGGGTGGCGGCCAGCGGTGTCCGCGCGCCTTTTATCATTACCGGCAAACGTCCGCCTTCACGACTTGTGACATGTGCGCCCATTTCTGCTAACGGGTTTGTCACCCGTGCCATAGGCCGCATGCTGAGCGATTCATCGCCGTAGAATGTTGCCGTAACGGGCAATCCGGCAACCACGCCCATAAGTAATCTGACACCGGTTCCCGAATTGCCGAGGTCCAGCGGTTGCGTAGGCGACTGCAGCCCGGCTGTGCCAACGCCGTCGACTAACCAGCTGCCATCCTCGTCGCGAGTTATGGCGACACCCAGGGCCCGCATCGCATTGGCGGTGGCTTTGACATCATCACCTTCCAGCAGGCCGGTAATCCTTGTAGTACCAATAGCCAACCCGCCGAGAACCAGAGACCTGTGGGATATTGATTTGTCGCCGGGCACAGCAAACTCGCCTGACAAGCCGCCATGCTGGCATGACTGCAGAATATCCGAGGCTGAAAGCGTGTTTGTTTCACTCATTTGACTTATGGCCTCTGACATTTATCTCCTGACACCATCAAAACGTACCAGCACATATGCCGCTGCAACATCGAATCTTGCTATTGATGCCAGACGCAATGGTGTCCGCTGGCAGAATTGCGGCATATTTAGCATTGTCACATCGCTCATGGCAATCGCCCTGCATCCAGATGATGAGGCCGCGCCCGCCGGTGGCAGAAAATGACCATTAGGCCGCCCGGGCTAATTTTACTTTGACAGAGAGAGGATTTTGTTTCAAATCGCTTGGTAAGTTTTCAGAGGGACACCTTCCAAGGTGCCCGGCGTTATTTCAAGGTGGATGAAAATGCCCAAAGCTGAACTCGGTTTAAAACGTGGTTGCCTGTCCTGTGGCATGAAATTTTATGATTTTAAACGGAAACCAATTATCTGCCCTGGTTGTGGCGCGGAATTTGATCCTGAGGCACTTGTCAGAAGTCGTCGTGGCCGTGCAGCTACGAAGCCGGCGGCCAAGGCCGCAAAAGCCGCGCCGGAATCGGAGATTGTCGAAGCTGAGAACGATATCGGTGAAGCGGCTGAAGACGTGGTGGCGGAAGCAGGTAACGCAGAGGCTGGCGATACGGATGAAGATGCGTTTGAGGACTCGGATATCGATGTAAGTAACGATGACAGCGCTGGCCTGATAGAGGATGATCTGGACGAGGAAGCTGAAATCATTCCAGGCATTTCAAGCAGCGACGACAACTAGTCACGGCCGGTTGGGGCTGAAAGTATTTTTTACTTGCCCGCGCGCCATGGGCTGCGATAGACAAAAGGCTTATCAGATTGCGGCAGCGTAAGGATTTGCTGGGAACATCAATGATCGCTGCAGGTACCGGACGAAATTGGGGGCTATAGCTCAGCTGGGAGAGCGCTACAATGGCATTGTAGAGGTCAGCGGTTCGATCCCGCTTAGCTCCACCAACTTTCTGATAAATAATGACAAAACAAAGACGAAGCGCCTTCGGGCGCTTTTTTGTTCGGGAAGTGGTACTTCCGGCTAAGATGGTGCGGATATTGCCATGTTTATGCGGCGACATTGCCTTTCGATGTTACGAAAATTGACCGCAACTGTCTGATATCGGTTGCGCTACGCATGTCATCGGCATGCTGTTTTACCTGGTCCGTAACATAGCGAATGGCACCATGATATCCCCTCTGACCTTCGCCAGCACCGAGGACGACACATACAATGTCGACCGGCCGGCCATCCGGCGCATCAAAATCTATGGGCGCGGCGAGGCTTGCCACCAGTGTTACAGACTGGTCGAGCGTTTCGATTGTGGCGTGTGGTAAGGCCACACCATTGCCGATGGCCGTGGCGCCCAGCTTTTCCCGGCTGACGAGTGCCGACATGACGCTGCGGGGGCATATGCCGGCGTGATGTGCAACCAGATCGCTCAGATCCTGCAGAGTCTGTTTTTTGCTGGTGGCAGGCAGTCGACACGCCAGCAATGCTGGCACGGTAGTCGTGTCATTCATGGTTTTCGATCTTTTCCCGAATGGTATGTGCCGGGACTTAGGTTGGAACCCTATTTCGTCCGATTATGAAATTCGAATAACGGGCGACAGCACGCTAAAACTAAGCCTTCATCATGTCAAGCCGCTATCCGGTGCAGGTCTGACCGGTTTGTCTGCCATTAATTTCAGATGCTGAAGCGTTCGCCCAGATAGACTTCGCGAACCGCCTGATGCTCGATCACCTCATCCGGTGTGCCTTCCATGAGCACCGAACCATCATAGATAATGTAGGTCCGGTCAACAATGTCCAGCGTTTCGCGCACATTATGGTCGGTGATCAGAACGCCAAGCCCATGTTCCTTGAGCTGACCGATCATGTTGCGGATATCATTCAGCGCGATCGGGTCAATACCGGCCAGCGGCTCGTCAAGAAGCAGGAAGGTCGGGCGCAGGGCCAGCGCACGGGCAATCTCAAGACGCCGGCGTTCCCCGCCAGACAGGTTGACCGAGACTGTGTTACGCAGGTGCGCAATTGAGAATTCGGCCATCAGATCATCTAGGATGCCGTCATGATCTCCCTTGCTGCCCTCGGTTGATTCGAGAACAGCGCGAATATTTTGTTCAACGGTCAGCCCTCGAAAGATACTAGACTCCTGGGGCAGATATCCTAGGCCAAGTCTGGCGCGGCGGAAAACCGGCATCGTGGTAATATCGTTCCCGTCAAGCTGCACGTTGCCCTCGTCAGCGGGCAGCAGTCCGGACATGATATGAAAGGTGGTAGTCTTGCCGGCGCCATTCGGCCCCAGAAGACCGACGGCTTCGCCGCGTTGGAGGCGCAGCGATACATTGCGTACGACGCGCTTTCCCTTGAAGCTTTTGCCAATACCGCTCGCCACCAAACCATCAGTCGTGTTTACAAGATGTGGCCGTTGCATCTGCATGACGCGCTGTTCGAATTCAGAAGTTTTCATTCGGTCTTTGTTCTTCCCGCGCCCGCTATCAGGTAGTGTATTCATCAGTTGCTGTGGTTATTGTCAGGGTGATCTGCAAACTCTATTCTTTTATAGGATGAAAAAGCTTCCCTGTCACAATTAGTTGGCGATCAACTAGTTGGTAATCAGCACCCCGCGGACACGCCCATTCTTTTTATCGGATAAGAGGCGGCTGTTACCCGAAATGAAATCGACTTCTGCACGGCCTCCCTGCATGGTGCTCTTTCCATCCGACACTGACACATCGCCGACAAGGGTCGCTTTCTCGGTTTCCGCCAGATAGACGAGGCTGTTGCCGGATGCTGTGTTGCCTTCGCTTGTGCGCACATCAACACTCCCTTCGCCTTCGATGCGTTGCAAAGCGCCTTCGGCGTTGAAATAAGCTTGGATGATGTTGCCCGAAAAGCGTTCGTTTTCGGCATTGATATAGATCGCATTGCCGGTGGCCGTCATATGCTGAGATTCATCGGCGAGTGTCACCAGCATGATCTCGCTGTCTGCCGAGATCGTGCCGTTCTTGCCTTCGACATTTGCGAACGGACCAGTTACCCGATAGCCGCTGCCGTCGATATTATAAACAATTTTCTGGCCTCGGGCATTCCCCTGCGAATCGACAAAGGTGACATCGCCGGTGCCGGTGATCTTTTCGATGCTGCGTTTGTCGGATTCTGGATCGTAGGTTGCGACGAGCAAATCACCACTAATCTTTGCGTCACCCTGTATGGCGACCGCATTGCCAGAGGCGGTATAGACCCCGGCTTCCTGGTCCCACTCTAGCAGATTATCCGCCTCGATGCGCAGCGTCGAACCATCCTCCGCTATTGCGTGAAACGCAAACGCACACGCAAGTGCAGGCGCAAGTAGCAAAAGACCGCGCACCACAGACCGGCAGCTATGTCCAAAAACCCTGTACATCGTCATCCCTCCAACGGCATGCGCCGCTTGTTTGTCATTGCCTTTGCAGCTTACCTATTCTGGTTGTTGTCTTGCAGCGTCATTCTGGCATCCCCCTTAAAAATAATGCGTTTGCCCTTGCCAGTGACTTCCATTGCGTTGGCAGTAACAATCCCGTCATTGCGTTCGACGCGCACCGGTTCGTCGCTGATCATGCTGCCATCGGCAAGATCGGCGGATAATGACAGCGCCAGAAGTGTGAGCCCCATGTCCCGGCTAGTCATGACAACATCACCATTCAGGTCAATGCGGCTGCTGTTAGGAAAATACAGTCCGTTCTGTGAAGACAGGTCAATCAAATCACCATCATTGCGGAACAGCTGTGCCGTTGGGGACTCCATGTCGACAACACCCGAACTGCGTTCACTGGCTATTTTGGCCGTGACCTCGAAGGCCTCTCCGCTTTCGGTGCGGCCCTTGTAGATGGCACCGGTCAGTTCTATGTCGCTAGCATCGTCGATCTTGACGTCGGTTATTTCAAGCTTGATTTCAACTGGCTGCGTGAAAAAGCCAAGCCACAAAACCGTGACAAAGGTCAGGACAAGGCCCAGTGAAATAAACAGGATGCTGGCGCGTACCGGTCGTCTGCCAGCATCAATTTCCTGTGCACGTGGTGCAAAACTGAAGCTACTTTTCCGGGTGTCATTCTCGTTAACCACGTCTTCGGACTCTAGTGATGGAAAATATCCAGCCCGTCGAATCCGGTAAGATCCAGCTGGACGCGATGGTGCAGGAAATCGAAACAGGCAGCCGCCAGCTCCGTGCGGCCTTCACGTGAGAGAATTTCATCAAGCCGGTCGCGTATCTGATGCAGATACAGCACATCACTGGCTGCATATTCTGCCTGGGCCTTTGTTAGTTCGGCGCGTCCCCAGTCGGATGATTGCTGTGCCTTTGAGATGTCGGTTCCCAAAAGGTCGTTGCATAAGTCTTTGAGCCCGTGACGGTCGGTGTAGGTGCGCGCCAGCTTTGATGCGATTTTGGTGCAGTATATAGAGCCGTTTACTGGCCCCACGTAATGGGTCAGCGCGGCAAGATCAAAGCGTGCGAAATGGAATAGCTTGGTGATGCTGGGATCGGCAAGAAGCTTCGTCAGATTGGGTAATGGCGCTTGCGGATGGTTGATTTTCACGAGATGGGCATTACCGTCACCAGCGCAAAGCTGTACCACACATAGCCTATCCCGATGTGTCTTCAGACCCATAGTCTCGGTATCAATGGCAACAGCGTTGCCAAGATCCATGTCCCTAGGCAGATCGTCACTATGGATGGAAATGGCCATTATCAGTGGTCTCTTTTCAGCAGCCCTTAAAAAATATCATGTGAAATGCGTGTTTGATCTAGATCAACAGCGGTGCCGTCCATACCTTGAGGTCCGACCCGTATGCCGCCTGCATTTCGCAGTTCTACCCTACAGGAAACAACCTTTGAAATGCTAGATAAAGATGCGCATTTGCGCCAGTCTGGCAGGAGGCGGCTTTGTCAGCAGGGCGCAATTCCTGCAGATGATGTCGCTGCCTTGCAAATCCGACTGCCCTTGCTGTGTTGCAACATAAGACAGAACCATGTTTCAAGCGGGGAGTGAGTAACATGAAATCAAATTATCGTGTGGTGGTTATTGGTGGCGGCGTTGTGGGCGCCTCGATTATCTATCATTTGTCAAAGATGGGTTGGTCGGATATCGCTCTGGTCGAAAGGTCTGTCCTGACAGCCGGGTCGAGCTGGCATGCTGCGGGAGGTGTCCATGCGCTGAATGCCGATCCGAACATCTCGGCGCTGCAGGCCTACACGATTGACCTTCTCGGCAAAATCGAAGAGGAAAGCGGCCACTCGGTTGGCATGCACATGACCGGGGGCCTGACCCTTGCTGGCACGCCAGACCGCTGGGAATGGCTGCAATCGGCTTACCGCGTCTATCAGAGCATCGGTATCGAGGATGTCCGGCTTGTGACTCCGGAGGAAGCCGGCGAGCTGTGTCCGGTGCTGTCGACACATGGCATTCTTGGCGGACTTTGGGCTGACCGTGAAGGGTATGTCGATACCACCGGTACGGTTCTGGCCTATGCCGGCGCAGCAAAGAAGAATGGCGCCACCGTCATCGAACATAACCGTGTGCTGGAATTGAACCAAACGTCAGAAGGCTGGGATGTTGTGACGGAAAAGGGCACCATTTCTTGCGAGCATGTTGTCAATGCCGGCGGATTATGGGCCAAGCAGGTTGGCCGGATGGCCGGAATCGAACTGCCTGTCTCGCCGCTGGCCCATCATTATCTATTGACCGAGGCGATCCCCGAAGTGGCCGCGCTTGGCCATGAACTACCGCTGGTTGTCGATCTAGAGGGCTTTACATATATGCGCCAGGATCAGCAGGGCATGCTATTGGGAATATATGAAATTAATCATCAGCACTGGATGATGGATGGTGCGCCTTGGGATTACGGCATAGAGCTGCTGAACGAGGATATTGATCGGATTGAAAATGAACTGACTATGGGTTTCGAGCGTTATCCGGTATTGCAAAATGCTGGTGTACGTAACTGGGTGAACGGGGCGTTCACCTTCTCGCCCGATGGCAACCCGCTTGTCGGTCCTGTGCCGGGCAAGCGCAATTACTGGTCAGCTTGTGCGGTT
>MDTC01205362.1_pt1 | contig 17075 bp, 13 predicted proteins | sample 811181 | NCBI WGS metagenome assembly MDTC01 (sample SAMN05326644, study PRJNA326480) | marine metagenome | isolation source: seawater | place: Pacific Ocean: North | collected 2011 | reverse complement strand
AAACAGGGACCGATTGAAATTTTAATGCGTTTTTTAACAAAATGATGAGCATTATCCAGACCCTATTGGTAGATACGTACCTTTATGGGATTTAACCCGCTCTTCATCTTTGGCTTCCATTGCCTCTTTAACCGCGTCATTGCGCAAGACCTTCAATACCGCTTCAGACGGAATTCTACTTAAACCAAACAACTCTAACGCGTCTTCAAATGTCATTTCATCACCCCCTTTATTTCTATCTACAACCCAAACGATATATTAAGACGAAATTCGAGAGAAGCGCAAAACACATAATCCTCTCATTTAATATTAACTATTCTATCAAATGCGATAGGATTAATATGCGTTAATGATAGGATTTTAAATGAATTTATTGCTGGATAATTAAAGATTATTTAGCCTTCTGAGCCTCATTAAAATCAATTATACTCTTCGAGATCAGGCATATTAAATAACAGCTCAACAAGAGGCTGATTGATATAATAATTCTCACGACCCAGTTTTTTCTTTTTCAAAATGCCGCCTTCAGAGAGAGCATCAAGATATCGTGTGGCTGTTGCTCTAGATACGTTCAAATCAGCTTCTAAAAACGCCACTTTTGTATAAGGGTGGCTGAATAAGTTGTTCAATAAATCTTGAGAGTAGAATTTATAATTCTCTCGAATTTCTTGCTTCTGGGACAAAAGCAAATCCCTTATACGTTCGATGAGTGCAGTTGTATGCTGCGCCGTTACAGACACACCTTTCAGAATATAAATGATCCAGGCTTCCCATAGGTCTTCATCACGTGTTTTTTGAAGCAAGGAATAGTAATCATCCTTGGTCTGATTAATATACCTTGAAAGATAAAGAACAGGTGTATCTAGCAATTCGTTTTGTACCAAATACAGAATATTCAAAATACGGCCGGTTCTTCCATTGCCGTCATAAAACGGATGAATGGTTTCAAACTGGTGATGTATAAGCGCCATGCAAACCAAAACATCAAGTTTTGACTCTTCGTTAATAAAGTTCTCAAGAGCCGCCATATAGGCAGGAATTTTTTCAGGGGAAGGGGGTTCAAACACGACGGTGCCGGTGCGTTCGTTTCTAAGAACAGTACCCGGCGTTTTTCGAAAACCTGCGCGATTTCCTTCTAATACCTCTTGGATTTCTAAAATTGTATTGATCGTTAAACCTCCTTTGTCTCTAACTTTTTTATATCCAAGCTGAAGAGCATCGACATAGTGCGCCACTTCTTTTGTCACGGGATCAGAGAAATCACTTTGCAATTCATGTTTATAAAGAGCGTCTTGTGTAGTGACGATATTCTCTATCGCAGAGCTACTTTGAGCTTCTTGTAATGACAATGTAGAAATCAAAATATTTTCATTCGGGATTGTTTTAGCAACGCCCTTTAACTCAGCTAAATATCTGTGAGCCTTTACCAGCTCTTTTAAAACGGCAGCTGTTTCCAGTTCACCTTCTGGAGGAAGAGGCTTAAGGTCGAAATCTGTCACGAGCGCAATATCCTGTATTTATGAGCAGTTTATCATTTACTTTCTCAATAATACGTTTTTTTGAGAAGATGTCTATTCATATGCTCAAATTTATGCTTTTATGAGAATTTAAAGAACCAAGAGAAAAACAATGGAACGTATAGAAAAGAAAAAAGATGTAGTAGGGGGAAGAGCAAAGATCAAGGATACACGCATTGCTGTATGGCTTATCATTGCTTATTTACAATCCGGCCACACATACGAATATCTTCTAGAAAATTTACCGACCATAACAAGAGAAGATATAGAGGCGTGTGAATCATACTACGCAGAAAATAAAGCAGAAATAGATCACGACATAGCAGATCAAGATTGCGATGAGTAAGTTCTATGCCGATGAAAACATCAGAATAAAAATGGTTAAGGAAATGCAGGCAAAAGGCCTCGACGTTGAGACTTCCCCTGAAGCCAGTAATAATGGGATATCTGATCCTGAGCAATTAGACTACGCGACAAGTCAAAACCGAATAATTCTTACAGACAACAGGCGAGATTTTATAAAGCTTCATAATGAGGGCATAGAGCATGCTGGAATTTTTTCATACAAACCACAATCTTTAAGCGTTGAACAAGCCACCGCCAGAACACATTACATATCTGAACACTTTCCGGATATGCAAAACGCACACGTCCGGATCAACGAGGGTGATTGGATGATTGAAAGACACGGCGAAGGAAGGGAAGAACATCAATATAGTACAGAGTTTAGGAAACAGGAATATCTGGATAGTATGGCCTTAGAGCAAGAAATAGAAATACAAACAAAGGATATAGAACGCAGCTGAAAAAACCTGAAAACAAATAATCTATGATTAGAAATCAAATAAGCCTAGGCAGTACATTGAGATAGTCATCAAATGTTGCATTGTAGTAAAATCATGCTAAGTATAAACGTAATTCACTAAAAAACAGATGTCCCGATCAGAGCAAAAAGAGTATTTATGAAACAAATATACATTATTATGGGTATGATTTTCAGCTTATTATTCTTCGTTGAAAGAACCTATGCTGAGCCCTTTTCGCAAGACAGAAGTATGGAAGTTGCATGTTTAAAACATATAGAGCTAACCAAAAAGGAAATGTCTCCTAAACAATGTAGCTGCCAGAATGACTATTACGCTAAACTACTTAAACCACAAGATTGGAAAAAATATACCGAAGATTACTACGCTTTATACCGAAAACAAAGTATGGATTATGATACAGAAGCTAATAGTTATGAAAGGTATATTCAAATAGGAAATGATCATTGTGCTGAATGTGCGCGCAATGATTTTAAAGGAAAAGATTGTGGTGGTGTTGAAAAAGATGAGCCCTCTATGTCAGCTTACCAACGTATCTTTCAAGACTTGCACGAAGGAAATTTTGGTCAAATTAGGAAAAACAATCAGTACAAAGCATTCTTTGTAGATTTTTTAAATGGATACTCGAAATTTTGTAATAAAGAATTAGACAAAGTTAATTCGATTCAAAGGGAAATAAAGACAACGCATTGGAGAGAATTTGGAGAATTAGAAAAAGTAGATACACACATAGTGAGAGTAGATGAAAAACTATTTCCTATTTACGAAAGCTATGAAAGCTCAGCTACATGGAATGCCATAGGAGATTTAGTGAGTAGCTTTTTTGAAGACATTGGTGGTAATTTAAAACCAAACAACAGCGTCAAAAGTATATGGTCTAGCATTATTGGGCCGGTATTTTTTATGCGCGATAAAATGGACGGCAAATGTCAAATGTCTCAGGTAAAAAATACATACGAAAACTTAAAGAACTTTGAGTTTAACAAGCCACCCTTTTTCACAATGTACACAGCAAGTGAAATAAAGAAACAAAAAAACGAGAGGCACAAACACTACACTAAAATCAGAAAACTGACAGAGGCTTCGTACAAACGTCATTGGGAAATAATTGGACAAGATAGAATCCGCAGAGCCTCATTGCCCAGAGGAGAGTTTAATTGCTTAGAGCTTTACGAAGAAGGAGAAGTAAAAGCAACAACAGTAGATAGAGGCAAGGGCTTTTTGGGTCTTGCTGGCACATGGGACGGATTGTTGTCACATGAACATTTTGAGATTGCTCTTTGGAATGCAGGACGCCATAAAACACATACAGGCGGGTTTGCATACATAACGGATCAAAACTGTTTAATGAAAATAACAGTGAATAAAAGATATGCTAAAGGTGAAAAGCGGACTCACTTTGATTTTGTTCCTATACCAAATATTCACTATCCACAGAATTGCAAATCTATGGTCATTGAAATAGAACATGCCGAGCGGGAAATGAGAGAATTTCGAACGAATGGATTTGTTTCATGGAGTAGAGTTGACAGGGCGATAGAGCTATATTTAGCCGCTGGTAAGCTAGGAAGAATAACACCTCAATCATGCTCAGAGGTTAAAAAAATTAAAATGAACCCTTCTTCTATTTCTAAAGAATTTTCAAATGCATTACGGCAATATAGTACGAAATTTCCAAAAGCCGGAATTCCTGCTAATTTAACTAAGTGAGAATTTAAATAAAAATTGAATAATTTTCTTTAACTATATTAGGAACAACCATGCGTCTTTTTATTTTTTGTATTTCCTTCATCTTTTTGATTTGCACTGGCACTCATGCTCAAGAGATACAGCCCTTTCCATCTCTTCATATTGCAGCGATGAACGGAGATGTTGAAACTATAGAAAGATTACTTGAATATAAAACAACCGACATAAATGCAAAATATGATCGAGATACAGCCCTTCACCGTGCATCTTATAAAGGGCATGTAGATGCGGTAAAAATTTTAATAGAAGCAGGAGCCGACATTAATATTTCAGGTAAAAACGGTTATACACCTCTTCACAGCGCTGCTCTTTATGGCCACGCAGACACAATCAAAATCTTGGTCGAAGGAAATGCGAAACTTAATTCTACAAATGATATCGGTTTAACACCTTTACTGCTTGCCACAACCAATAACCATCCGAACGCAATCGAAGCTCTAGTTGAATCTGGGGCAAATATTAATGCATCAAATCATAGCGGTTATACGCCCTTAATAATAGCTGCGGCTTTAGAGAAAACTGAGTCACTAAAGAAATTAATAGATTTAGGCGCTGGCTTAAATCTTTCGGCTGAACAAGGTTTAACACCCCTTTATTATGCGTCCAGTACAGGGAAGGTAAAGTCTGTAAAGATTCTGCTTAGTTCAGGAGCAGATGTTAATGTAAAAAACACTAAAGGTGAAACGCCTATATATATTGCGGCAATAAAAGGACATCATGAAGTAGTAAATATATTACGAAAATTTGGGGCAGATATCGATGCCAAAGCTAACGATGATGGTGCAAATTTCACTCATTATGCAGCAGTCCAAGGACATACTGAGATCATCACTGCTTTAATAAAATCTGGGGCAGATATTAACAAAGTTGATAACGACGGTATGACACCCCTTCATTATTCAGCTGCTACAGGACGTGCTGATGTAATCAAGGCTTTGGTAAAAGCGGGTGCTGATATAAATGTAAAAAACACTAAAGGTGAAACGCCTATATATATTGCGGCAATAAAAGGACAACATGAAGCAGTAAATATATTACGAAAATCTGGGGCAGATATCGATGCTAAAGATGATAATAAAGGTTTAGCCCCCCTTCATTATTCAGCTGCTAAAGGAAATGTTAATGAGATCAAGGCTCTGGTAAAAGCAGGTGCTGATATAAATGTAACGGACAAACAGGGATCTACACCTTTGCACTTAGCCACTATGAACAAACGGACAAAGGCGATTGACACCATAATAGCCCTAGAGGGGAACGTTGATGCGAAGACAAATTATGGTTGGACATCTCTGACATTAGCGATTAAAGATGAAAATCTAGAAGTGATCAAAATGTTATTAGATAAGGGTGCGGACCCTAATATAAAAGATCCGACAGGAAATACCGCTCTGCATGCTGCCGTACTCTACAATAAAATAACAGTATTGAAGTTATTGCTTAATGGGGGTGCAACAAATAATGTTAAAAACAATAAAGGAGAGACACCTCTAGATGTAGCTTCTAAGTACAATCAATCTGAAATAGCGGCTATTTTAAAAGAAAGTGTAAAACAATAAGATTACTACTATCAAAAAGTGAGTTAGGAGGAGAGGAACGTGAAAGTTCTAAGTGAGGCGCGACCGGACAATCGTTAGACAGTAATTCTATGATTGGTTAATGTAAACAGGCCGCTTTAAAGCGGCCTGTTTACATTGGAGTAATATTGATGACAACTATCCTTTTTGATGTTGATGGGGTTCTCATACACGGTTATCACGCAAAACCTGAATTTCAGAAATGCTGGGATGAAGACTTAGAAGCTGATTTTAATATCAAGCGCAGCGATTTTAAAAAACTGTTCATTCATGGACCTTTTGTGCATCAAGTGCTGATCGGCAAGAAAAGCCTCAGTGAGGCCTTACAGGAAATTCTTCCACAAATCGGCTACCATGATAACCCCCAACATCTAATAAATTACTGGATGGAGAGAGATGCCAATATAAACCACGAGCTGATTGCATATGTTAAAACTCTTTCAAAATGCCCAAGAATTCAGCTTTTCATTGCTACCAACCAAGAGCATGTGCGTGCTAACTATCTCATGGAAGACATCGGTTTCAAAAAATATTTTACAGATATTTTTTATGCAGCCAGACTGGGAGCGCTTAAGCCAGATATGTGCTTTTATGAAGAAATAGAACGATTACACCCTGAGCCCAAAGAAGAAATCATCTTCTTTGACGACAATCAGGATGTTGTTGACAGCGCGATTAAATTTGGATGGGAAGCGCATCAGTTTGATACGCCGCAAGACCTATTCAAATCAGAAAGAATTAGATCGTTGTTGCAGTGATATGTTTAGGGTGGAGGAGTAGCATTAACGGCATCATTGATGATTAAGATGGCTACACTTACTTTGACGATTTTATTGTGATCGCAAAATAAAGTTTGTATTTAAATTTTGTATCCGATACTTTTTTAAATTCAAAAATTCAGCGTAACTGAGTCGTTCTGTGTGACTTTGTTTTTAAAAAATCTTAAGGAGGATCACTAACGGCTTCTTCTTGAGGTAAAATCATTTACGGACTTCATAGGAGAACCATTATGCCTGTTTATTCAAATTATTCACTTTTAAAAAGGCCATATAATTACACCAATCTTCCGGATAACGATTCTTCAGATAATCTGGTTTATCCAAAAACTAAAGATAGTAATGATTTTTATACAATAAACTATGAAACACCAGCAACGGCTGCGATCCTCCTGTCGACAGGGTATTACTCCACAACGGATGAAGAATATGATCACTTTTCTAGTGTAACCTCAGAGCAGCAGGAAATCATTGACACCATATTGCATAATAATACTTCTTATGATTACACATACTCAGTGTTTTTCAGTGATGTAGCCAATGTAAACTTTAACGATAGTGCCATTGATGAAGCAGACATTGTTATTTATCAGAATGATTTAAGCTCGGACGTGTTTACAGGTGCGCCCAGTAATGTGGGTGGCCGAACATGGGGGTATGAAGAAACAGGAATAGATGAAAAGAGAGACGGGGATATTATCTTAAACGCAGACCTATCAACTGATGATAATACCGAATTTTGGAATATTCTTCATGAGCTCGGCCATGCAATGGGCTTAAAAGGTGATGCTTATCTGAATGGCACGGCTATAAACAATAAAAAATACACAATTATGTCGTACGTAAATGCAGATGGAATGACTGAAATCGATCTTGGAGTGTTTCAAAGCGTTTACAATCCAAACGGATTACAATTGATGGATATTGCAGCAATTCAAGATATCTATGGTAAAAACTACACAACACGTTCTCTTGATACAGAGTATGATAAGTTTGGGGCATTCGCTAGTGATGCTGATAACAATGCTTTTATATATACGATATGGGATGGTGGAGGTGAAGATCATATTGACGCTTCTGACTTCAGTGACGCTGTGATTGTTGATCTACGACAGGGCCATTTCAGTTCTATTGGAAAGGCGTATGATGAAGACTTTGACGGTGGAGTCAGAGCTGAGGGCTTGGCAATGGAGAATGTTTCTATTGCTTACTATACTGTCATAGAAAATGTCACTGGTACTGCCGATACTTCGAGTGGTGATACCCTTATAGGGAACGCATGGAACAATGTCCTGATTGGTCTTGATGGACACGATGCTCTTTATGGTGACGGAATTGTTTATGACATGGATGCTGGTGAACGCTTATGGGAAAGTGCCGGGGCAGTCGCACCAGCTTCTAATCTTTCCGGCGATGATACATTAATTCCAGGCACTGGAGTTGATGTTGCTTTCGGTGGCCGTGGAAATGATATCTTCTATGCTGATGGTGAGATAACTTCATTAGAAGGGGATTACTACGATGGTGGTGGGCAATCACTCAGCTTTGGTCTGGATGGTACAGATGCAATTATATACTCTAATGTGGGTTATGGCGTTGAATTTGATCTAACGAATGTTCGCACAACTGTTAATGGCGTTGCAGTAGGAGGAACGGCTAAGAAAATAGGCACATCCACCACGGACAAAATCATATCAATCGAGCATCTGGCTGGCACGCAACTGAGTGATAGTTACACGGGGTCTGCTGATGATGATATTGTTGCCGGTCTGAATGGCGCGGATACGTTTTATGCAACGGATGGTTCTGATTTTTATCATGGTGGATACAAAAACGCTGATATGCCTGACGAGTGGTATATAGAAAGTCTTGCTGATATCTCAGGAACAGCAGGAAATGATACAGTGGATTACAGTGGTTTGACGGATGTTTATCTGGACATAACTGTGATTGACGAAGCAGCGGGCAGGTATTTTGTTGATAAATATTATGGAACATCTGTTTTTAATGGTCCTGTTGAAAGAGATATTCTTTTTTCAATTGATAATCTCATTACCATTCCAGCGAACACTGAAGAATCAGGTGGAACCATAATTCGAGGTGATGCCAATGACAACAATCTGGTTTATGGGTCAACATCTATTGCCTATTCATTTTTTGGAGAAGCCGGGAATGATACCATCACAGGCGGAAACGTTAATGACTATCTACAAGGGGATACAGGAGACGACACACTCCGAGGAAAGTCTGGAAACGACAAGTATTTTTATAAATCTGGCGATGGGAATGACACTATTTATGATTCTGGAACGTCAGGTGATATTGATACACTTATATTTGGAGAAGGAATTGATGTAAGCGATGTCACACTTGGGCGTTACAATCATGCAAGTAACGCAGAAATAAGACTATCGGATGATAGTGTTATATTACTTCAAGCGCAGAACACCGCATTTAGTATCGATTACATTTGGTTTGAGGACGGCACTGTATGGGACATGCAAGGTACTCTGATTCCAGTGTACGGGACGGATGGAAACAATGTGCTTAAGGGAACGTCTGAAGGCTCGTATCGAGAAGGATCTTTGATAGATGATCTCATTTATGGCTACGCAGGTAATGATTCTTTATTAGGTTATGGTGGTAACGATACCCTCCATGGCGGTGATGGAAACGACACTCTCAATGGTGGCTATGGAAACGACATAATGTATGGCGGTACAGGTAACGATAGATTTTATGGCAGTTACGACAATGATATACTCTATGGTGAATTGGGCGATGATGACTTAAGAGGAGACAATGGAGATGACACTCTCTATGGCGGAGAAGGAAGTGATATCCTCAGAGGTGGAACAGGGCATGACATTCTCCATGGTGGTAGTGGTATAGACATCCTTTATGGTAACAGTGGAAATGATGTCTTTGTATTCGAGCTTTTGACGGCATTTACGGCCAGTGACAATATCCAGGATTTTGATGTCAACTACGATAGCTTGGATATATCGGATCTACTAATTGGGTATGATCCGGTAACAGACGCTATCACAGACTTTGTCCAAATCACTGAAAGCGGTTCAAATTCTTACCTGAATGTAGATTCTGATGGTGGGGCAAATAACTTTATTCAGGTGGCCTATATATACAACGAAACAGGTTTAACCGATGAAGAAGCGATGGAAACTTCGGGAGTTTTGATTACCGTATAAAATACAAAGTCCTTATCGTGAAGATAAGGCTTTTTACTTATCAATATAGTGCGGAGTTTAGAAAGCAAGAATATGTAAATCGCATAACCTCTGAGCAGGAAATAGAAGCTCCGACAAAAAATATAGAGCGCACATAAAATTAACCACTATAAGATCCCGTAAGGGATCAAAAATCCCTTTAAAAAAATTTTAAAAATAAAAAAGCATATAGTTCGCCAGAGTTTTGTAAATCTGGTAAGGGGTAGATCATGAAAAACAAGCCACCCAAAAAAGCGCCGAAGCAGCAGCATGTCTATAACCGTATTAATGCGCATCGTTTTTTAGAAAAGCTTCGAAAGATCGAGACGCCGCAAGAGCAGTTTTATTATTTGCGCGGTTTGGATGCGTTTGTGTTTGAAGAGATGGTGATGACGTCTTTAAAACGCAAAGGTTTTATCATCGTACGTAATGAAGGTTATACGGGCGATGGCGGTATTGACGGTCGTGCTTACTACAATGACCAGCACTTTCTTGTTCAAGTAAAACGGTATAAGGGTCATATCAAGGCAACGGATATAAAAGAGTTTGCCGCTATTAGTGAGCGCCGCAAGGGCAGGGGATTGTTTGTGCATACAGGCAAAACCGGCGATAAAGCGAAAGCGATTGCTAAAGAATTAAACATTGAGGTTGTGAGCGGAGTACGTTTATTGGATCTTTTGCTGAGTAAGCCTCTTGAGGAAACTCAATCTATACTGCTAACGCCATTGGCTAATGCAGTGTTTATAAGATGTTAAGTGCGTTTAAGAAGCTCCGTCATAAGTTCTTAAAAAGCGGAAGCTCTGTAAAGCAAGATTTGGTGCGCAGCGCTTTTGCTCAAGCACGAACCTTTAATGCTCTCAAAATGCAAGGGGCGCGTTATCTTCATGCAGGCGCTGATGCTGCGTCCGCGCGTCAGAATGTGCTGCAGATGTGGTTTAAGCGTATGAAGAAAAAGGATGATCGGCGCTTTATTCTGACCGCTAAGGATAAAGATGCGCATCGTTTGAATATGGCCATCCAAAAGGAACGCTTGCGCCGAAAGCATTTGAAACAGAAAAACGCAAAGATGTTCAGGGTGGCATATAATTCTTATCTGGATAGGTTGTTACAGCGTGATATCTCAATTTATTGGGGGGATATGATCCAGTTTAAGAAAGGCTACAAGAATATAGGAATTGAGGAGGGCACACGCGCGCGGGTTTTGATTCATTATGCCGATCACAGTATTGGGTCTAAACGCACAAAGGTACAAAATCAGCAATAGGATTTTGCGTGTTGGATCTTCTTGTTTACGGCTATCGATTGTTTGGTTTTGAACTTTCTTGATATTTGTCCCAGAGTATTTTAAATAAGCCCGACTGGTCTTTTAGCTCTTTAAACGTGCCCATTTGTACAATCTTTCCTTGATCCATTACGACAACTTGATCGAATTTTCCAAGCAGATGCAGCCGGTGGATAGAAGAAATGACGGTACAATCTGCGAAATGCTTGAAGATATTTTCATAAATGGATAATTCGTTATGTGCATCAACCGAAGATGTTGGTTCATCCATCAAAATAATGCTGCTATTTTTTGCGGCCAACATACCGCGTGCCAAAGCAAGCCTTTGTCGTTCGCCCCCAGATAGCGTAACCCCTTTTTCGCGCACGTCTGTATCAAGACCATTTGGTAAGCGGTCTAGCACACGGTCAAAGCAAGCCAACCGCGTAGCTTCCAATACTTCATTTTCAGGATAATCAATGCCTACGGTAATGTTATAACCAATCGTATTTTCAAAAATTTCAGGTTCCTGCGGTATTAACGTTGTTGTGCTGAATAGCGGTAACAGCGTATTTAAAGCCTGACTGTCAAGATTCAAATTAACTGATTGTGGCTCATACAAGCCTCGCATGATTGCCATTAGTGATGATTTGCCAGAACCACTCTCGCCAACCAACGCAATCTTTTCACCCTTGGAAAAAGATAACCCTATATCTTGAAGGGTTTTCTTTCCAGCTTCATATTCAAAATCTAGGTTTGAAATTTTGATGTCATTCCAGCTTTCTAATTTTTCCAAACCCTTAGCATCCACCTTTTCCCATGCTTCCAAAATAGTTTTTGCTGATTGAAAGTCTGTCGTTTTTTGAAGAAGGTCTTGGTACCAGCCCGCCACTTTAAAAAATGTTGAATTCAATTGGCGCATATATTGGTAAACAGCAGCAACATTCCCCGCTAGCAAAACGCCTTTTCCTGCAATTTGAAGAAAAATGTAAAGAAACGTAATCCCAACTTCTAAAATAAGGTTCATCACTGAAACAGTTAGCCATTTGAATTGATTAACAACGGTTTCTGCTTGCATGTAGGGCTTAAAGCCTTGTTCAATACGATGGTTTAATTCTTTTTCGGTTCGCCGCCCTAATCGAAGCGTAATAATCGTTTTGATGTTGCTGATATAATCGAACAATGTCGCCGCTACTTTGTGGTCGCGTTCATTTAAGCTATGATACAGGGCAACCAGCTTTGTATCGAAAAGCCTCATGATTAATAAAGACAGAAGAATTACACCCACAGCCACTAAAGCCACAGGCCAAGATAAAATGCTTAATGTAATCAATGGCCCCCAAATCAGCATGAAATATTCAGTATGTGAAGCCAAACCGACCGCGAACCAGTGGATGCTATCAGCCGCCCTGTTGATACGATTAATCGTGTCGCCTGAATGATGGTCGGTATGCCACTTTAAAGGCAGTTCTGTAGCTGCATGGTAATACTTGTTTATGAAATTTTGTTTTGTTTTATAGGCTGCACCGAAATGGAAGTAGCAGCCTACACGGTGAAAAACATTGAACCATATAAAAGAAACTATCCATGCGCCAGCCCACCAAGCGATTTCACTGATCATATCATCCGGCTGTGTTTGAAGGACATTCAAAACATTCGCAAAAATTAACGGTTGGACGATTGTCGCTAACTGCGAAATCACATGCAGGAAAAGGGCCAATGCAATTTTCCACCTGCATCCTTCAGCATATCGCCATAACTCTTTAAAAAATAAAATATAAGCCATATTTTCTTTTCTTAATCTATTTGTCGATTTTGCGCCAGAACTCTGGAAACAGTGGCTTCTGATACATTATAAAGCCTTGCCATTTGTGCTCCGGTTTTACGGCCTGAGAGAACATTTTCGACGATGTCTTTTTTCTGATCATCACGAAGTTTTGGCCTACGGCCACCGACACGGCCTTCAGCTCTCGCGGCATCAAGGCCGGCCTTTGTACGTTCACGGATCATTTCCCGCTCGAACTCTGCAAATGCTCCGACCATCTGCATCATCATCCGTCCTGCGGCGTTGGTGGTATCTATGGATTCCGTCAGGCTTTTAAACCCTGCGCCAACATTATCAATTTTTTCCATGATGACGAGAAGGTCTTTCAGTGATCGAGACAAGCGATCCAGCTTCCAGACTACGACGACATCATCCTTGCGAAGTTGATCGAGCATAGTGTGAAGCGCCGGGCGATCCCAACGTCCGCCGGAAGCATTCTCCTCAAATGTTTTTTCAACGCCGACTTCTTTAAATGCTTTGATCTGCAATCTTGCATTCTGATCATCGCCTTTCGAGATGCGGCTATATCCAAAAATCACACTCTATCCTTTCAAAAACGTTCGTTTAGAAAAGGCTTTTGGCTGTTATGTATTTACGCGCAGTTTGTGCTTGCAAAAACCTCTTTCACTATTTACTCAAAAGGTAACGCGTTTCAGCAAGAAAAGAAAGGGTATTTCACATGCCACGTATGAATATTCTCAGTAACAGTGAAAAAGATGAGTTTGACACCCCTCCAATTTTTAACAGTGCGCAGAGAAAACCGTTTTTTGAAACACCGCCTGAGCTCATGCAGGAAGTTAACAAACTTCGTACACCGGCCAACAAAATTGCGTTTGTTTTAGCCTATGGATATTTCAGCGCCGGAAAACGGTTCTTTTTGTCTAAACGCTATCATCGATCCGATATTGAGTATGTCTCCCGTAAATTAGGTTTTGCTCTCGATGCATTTGATCCTACGCTATATCCTCAAAGAACCGCTCATTATCATCAAACGCTTATTTTAACGCTTTGTGGTTTCAAAGTCTGGGGACGTGACACAGAAAACTTCATCCACCAAGAAATCCGCTCTATGGTTCTCTCAAACCTAAAGCCTAATCTTATTTTTTGGCGCTGTGTCGATTTGATGATCAGGGAGAAAATTCAAATCCCCGGATATAACCGGATTTCCGACATAATCCTGAAAGCGTTACAAGCGCGTAAAAATGATCTGACGGCATTAATTCAAGCCTCTTTAAATACAGAAAATCAGGCACTTTTAGATGGATTGTTTCGTAAAGATGACGATATTAACCAAAATTCTGAGAAAGCACCGTACAAGCTGACAACACTGAAAAAACTTTCACAATCCAGTAAACCTGCAAAAGTCAGCGAAAGACTGGATGATCTGCTCTATTTGAAAAACCAATATTATCAACTTCAGCCTGTGTTTTCAGCCCTAAATCTGGATCATGAGGCTATCCGGTACTATGCCGGCAGCGTTATCAAATCCAGAATTTTTCAAATCTCGCGGCGGGAGGAGGAAGATCGCTACTTGCATGTTATCGCCTTCATCGCCCATCAATTTTTCTCATTGCAGGACAATTTGGTGGATGTGTTTTTAAGCACAGTCAAGGCCTTTGAAAACTCCGCCAGCCGCGAGCATAAAGAGCAATGTTTTGAACGTAGAAAAGAGCAATCACGCTCTATGCAGGTACTCATTGATAAAATTGAAACGGATGTATTTGGTGTTTTAGACGATATTCAATCGGTACTGGATGATAGAGGCATTGCACCTGCTTCAAAAATTACAGCAATCACAAAATTACTCAAAAACAACCAGTCCAATATTCAAGATGCAAAAGGTCAACATCACAGCGTTAAGCAAGAAATAGAGGACTATGCTTCAGATGATCAATATTACGATATTCTTGAAACCCGTTCTTTGAAACTGCAAAAACGGGTTGGCCGCATAATCAAAACGTTGGATTTTCAGGCCGAAAATAGTGCCGACGATTTAGCACAAGCTCTGAAATATTATAAGGACAAAGATGGAAATATCAATAAATCAGCGCCCTTTAGCTTTCTATCACCAGCAGAGTATCAAGCTGTTTACAGTGAAAATGGCTCATTTCGCACTTCATTGTACAAGGTGTTTTTATTTCAGCACATTGCTTCGGCGATTAAATCAGGAACTTTCAATTTACTACATTCCTATAAATACCAGTCTTTGGATAAGTATATGATCAGCAAAGACAGATGGCAGGACGAAAAAGAGGCTTTGATGCATCGAGCGGGAATGCAGGATTTTAGCAATCCCCATGAAGTGCTTGAAATATTGGACAAAGCCCTGTACCAGCAATATCAAACAACTAATGCAAATATTGCAGCCGGAGAGAATTTGTTCATCAAAATCAACAAGAATAAGGCTTATAATATTGTCACGCCAAAACAGGATGAGATTGAGTCCGATCCGCTCAAGCCTTTCTTCCCGGAACAAAATTATGTGCCGCTCACGGAAATTCTCTCAACCGTCAATCATCACAGTGGTTTTCTAGGAGAGTTTCAGCATTGGCAAAACCGCTACACCAAAAACAGCACCACGAACAAACTGCTGTATGCCGGAATCATGGGACTGGGCTGCTCCATCGGCACGCGCAAAATGGCAAAAATTTCCCCGAACATCAAAGAAAATGCGCTGCAACACACCGTCAACTGGTATTTCTCACTGGAAAACGTGCAGGCCGCGAATGACGCCGTTATCAAACTTATGGATCAGATGGAGCTGCCAAACATCTATCGGAAAAGTCAAGACACCTTGCATACAGCCAGTGACGGTCAAAAATTTGAGGTTCGCTCGGAATCCCTGAATGCCAATTATTCCTTCAAATATTTTGGAAAAGGACAGGGCGCGAGCGCCTACACATTCATTGATGAGCGCAATTTACTCTGGCATTCCCTCGTTTTCAGTGCTTCTGAACGAGAAAGTGCCTATGTTGTTGACGGCCTCATGCGCAATGACGTCATCAAAAGTGATATTCATTCCACCGATACGCACGGCTATAGCGAGGCGATTTTTGCCACGACACATATGCTCGGGTTTTCCTATGCACCACGCATCAAAAACCTGAAGAAGCAAAGCCTCTACATCTTCAAATCCGGGCATCATGCTGACAAGAGTAACTGGCATATCAAGCCTGATAATTACGTGAACGCCGATCTTATTATCCAGAATTGGGATGATATTTTAAGATTGATCGCCACGATTAGACTCAAGGAAACCAGTGCTTCTGATATATTCAGGCGTCTCAATTCATATTCGAGACAGAACGTTTTATATAAAGCTCTGAAAGCTTTTGGGCAGATCGTAAAATCCTTGTTTATTTTACGTTATATCGATGATGTGCAGCTCCGTCAGGACATTGAAAAACAGCTCAATAAAGTCGAGCTTTCAAACAGATTCACACGCGCTATTGCTGTTGGAAGTCCGCGCGAATTTCTGCATGCTGAAAAGGAAGAGCAGGAAATTGCGGAAAGCTGCAACCGGCTCATAAAAAACTCAATTATCTGCTGGAATTATCTGTACCTGTCGCAAAAACTGGCTATGGCTGAAAATGACAATAACAGGCAGATTTTACTGAAGGCAATTTCAACGCATTCACCCATGTCTTGGGCGCATATCAACCTGCTCGGTGAATATGATTTCTCGGACGAAAAGCTGAAAGATTCTTTTGGCATCAAACCGCCCAAAATGGCGGCATAGAAAAAATCTTATTGCTGATTTTGTACCTTTGTGCGTTTAGACCCAAAAATATGACGGGCATAATTCCAATATTTGCGCCTAAAATTTTCATCCGCATATTGATGGGGGAAATGTCTTTCTAAAAAATTCAGCGCATCGAGCAGGCGGGCATTTTTATAAAAAGCCGTATCATCTGATTTTGAGAATAGGGCGTTTGCAAACACGAAAAGATCATAGGGTGATCTGACATGATATTTTGAAGATGCGCGTAATGACGGTGCAATCTCCAAAGCCTCACGCGGCGAGTTTATTTTATGCGCCTGTTTTAACAACTGGCCGTATGAAGGGTAAAAGTTTAAGGCAGGCACAAGCCTGCTTATAATCTTCGTGATAATACTAAAGACACTGATTGTGACAAGGAAGAAGAGGGCTGCCCAAATCACATATTGCACATCTCGGTAATCGCGAGGGATTTCTCTAATCCATCCCTCATGCCGTGCAAAGTCGGGTTAAATCCCATAAAGGTACGTATCTACCAATAGGGTCTGGATAATGCTCATCATTTTGTTAAAAAACGCATTAAAATTTCAATCGGTCCCTGTTT
>MDTC01183133.1_pt1 | contig 17079 bp, 13 predicted proteins | sample 811181 | NCBI WGS metagenome assembly MDTC01 (sample SAMN05326644, study PRJNA326480) | marine metagenome | isolation source: seawater | place: Pacific Ocean: North | collected 2011 | reverse complement strand
GTCCACCTTCCGCTTTAACCGCATTTGATTTTCTTGAATTATCAAATAAAGAATCAACAGCTTCTTGAAGCATACGTTTCTCATTACGTAATATTACTTCTGGAGCTTTGATTTCAATTAACCTTTTCAATCGATTGTTTCTGATAATAACTCTTCTATATAAATCATTCAAATCAGAACTCGCAAAACGACCACCATCTAGAGGCACAAGAGGTCTTAACTCTGGTGGAATTACTGGCAAGTAATCAATACACATCCATTCAGGACGGTTTTCGATATGCTCATTCCCAGCTCTAAAAGCTTCAACAACCTTCAGACGTTTTAAAGCTTCTGCCTTACGTTGACGCGAAGTCTCGTTGGCAGCTTGAGTTCTTAAATTATAGGACAATTCATCTAAATCAATACGAGCCAATAATTCCTTAACAGCATCAGCACCCATCAAGGCGATAAATTTGTTCGGATCATCGTTACTCAATTGCGCATTATTCTTGTAATCTTCATGGCCTAATATTGCAAGATATTCTTCTTCCGTGATTAAATCCATTTTACTTAAGGTCAAGGTCTCTTCTTCATCCTTTTCGTTGATTATGGCAACTCCATTTTCAGTAAGACCCGGTTGAATAACACAATATCTTTCATAGTATACAATTGATTCTAGTGTTTTAGAAGATACACCCAAAAGGTATCCAATTTTATTTGGCAAAGATTTAAAGTACCAGATATGGACAACAGGAACAACCAACTTAATGTGGCCCATTCTTTCACGACGCACTTTTTTCTCAGTTACTTCCACTCCGCATCTGTCACAAACGATTCCCTTATAACGAATGCGCTTATACTTCCCACAATAGCATTCAAAATCCTTTGTTGGACCAAAAATCCTTTCACAAAACAAACCATCCATCTCTGGTTTGTACGTTCGGTAATTGATCGTTTCAGGCTTTTTTACTTCGCCATATGATCTTTCCAGAATTGAGTCCGGTGATGATAAACAAATTGTTATTTGTTTAAAATCGCTATTTGTAAGTCTTTCCTTTTTTAAGGACATATTAACCTCCAGGTTATAATTAAGTATTAATTAATCAAATTTTAAATCTAGTGCCAATCCTCTGAGCTCATGTATTAGTACATTGAAAGACTCAGGAATATTAGGCTCAGGCAAGTTTTCACCTTTTACAATGGCTTCGTAGGTTTTTGCTCTACCCACAATATCATCAGATTTTACCGTAAGTAACTCTCTAAGAATATTAGCTGCACCGAAGGCTTCTAATGCCCAAACTTCCATCTCACCAAAACGCTGACCACCAAATTGTGCTTTACCACCCAGTGGTTGTTGTGTAATCAATGAATATGGTCCAGTAGAACGAGCATGCATCTTATCATCAATCATGTGACTCAATTTCAGCATATAAATAACTCCTACTGTAGTTGTTTGGTCAAATCGTTCTCCCGTTTCACCGTCGTATAAGTAGGTTTGACCTAATTCAGGTAAACCTGCTTTATCCACTTCTGTTTGAATTTCTGCAACCGACGCTCCATCAAATATTGGTGTAGCATATTTTTGTCCTAGTTTCTTACCAGCCCATCCCAGTACAGTTTCATAAATCTGTCCTAAGTTCATACGAGAAGGCACCCCTAAAGGATTCAAAACAATATCTACCGGTGTACCGTCTTCTAGGAATGGCATGTCTTCCTCCCGAACAATACGAGAAACAATCCCCTTATTACCGTGACGACCAGCCATCTTATCACCTACTTTCAATTTACGTTTTTGAGCAACATAAACTTTAGCAAGCTTCAACACACCTGTTGGTAATTCATCACCAATTGTCAAGTTAAATTTCTCTCTTCTTAACTTACCTGCTTCTTCATTAACCTTGATGTCATAATTATGCATCATTTTTTTAACAGCAGTATTTAACTCTTCATTACTTGACCATCCAGCAGGATTAACCATTTTAAAATCAATCTCATTCAAGCTCTTCTGCGTGAATTTCGTTCCTTTTGGAATTACATCTTCCTTGTAATGATTGGTTACACCACCTGAAGTTTTTCCACCAATAAGCTTATACAATTTATCTACAAGCACAGCACGTAATTCAGCTTCAGTTTTAGCAAAATCTGCATCTAAGCGTTGGATTATAACTTTCTCTTTAGCTTTTGAATTCTTATCTTTTTTTGCTCTTGCAAATAAATTAGAATACATCACCACACCTTTAGCAGATGGAGAAGCTTTTAAAGATGCATCTTTCACATCTCCCGCTTTGTCTCCAAAGATTGCTCTGAGCAACTTTTCCTCTGGTGTTGGATCTGTTTCACCCTTTGGTGTAATTTTGCCAATTAAGATATCTCCTTCCTTGATGGAGGCTCCAACACGGATAACACCATGCTCATCTAAATCTTTGGTAGCCTCTTCACTTACATTAGGAATATCAGAAGTTAATTCTTCCTCCCCTAATTTTGTATCTCTAACTTCCAACTCATATTCTGAGATGTGAATAGAAGTAAATACATCTTCTTTAACAACTCTTTCCGAGATTACAATTGCATCCTCAAAATTGTATCCCTTCCAAGGCATAAAAGCAACCATAAGGTTTCTTCCTAGCGCTAATTCTGCAGTTTGGGTAGCAAAACCTTCACAAAGAATTTGATCTTTAACAACTCTATCCCCTTTTCGAACGATAGGTTTTAAGTTGATACAAGTTCCTTGATTGGTTCTTTTAAACTTTGATAGTTTATATGACTTTTTATCATCATTAAAACTAATCAATCGCTCATCATCCGTGCGATCATATTTAATAATTATTTCAGTAGCGTCAACATATTCAATTACCCCATCGCCTTCAGCGTTAATCAAGTTCATTGAATCAGTAGCAACCTTTCCCTCAATACCTGTACCTACAATCGGAGATTCAGGACGCATCAAAGGAACTGCTTGACGTTGCATATTTGACCCCATCAAGGCACGGTTAGCATCATCGTGCTCCAAGAAAGGAATCAAGGAAGCAGACACACCAACAATCTGGTTAGGTGCTACATCCATATATTCGACCTCCTTAGGCGCTAATATTGGGAAGTCACCTTGGTGACGAGATTTCACCCGTTGATTTAAGAAAGTTCCATCTTTTTTTAACTCAGCATTCGCCTGAGCAATTTTTCTTGTATCCTCTTCAGAAGCAGTTAAGTAGATATGATCTTTCAAATTTACCTTCCCGTTTTCAACCATGTGATAAGGCGTTTCTATGAATCCCATATGTGAGATTTTCGCATGAACGCATAAAGTTGAAATCAAACCAATATTTGGTCCCTCTGGAGTTTCAATAGTACATAAACGACCGTAGTGAGAATAATGGACATCTCGAACCTCAAATCCTGCTCTTTCTCTCGAAAGTCCACCAGGCCCCAGTGCTGAAACTCTTCGCTTATTAGTAATCTCAGCCAAAGGATTCGTTTGATCCAAAAATTGAGACAACTGACTTGTTCCGAAAAAAGAGTTAATAACTGAAGATAACGTTCGTGCATTAATTAAATCCATTGGCGTAAAAACCTCATTGTCACGAACATTCATACGCTCGCGAATGGTTCTAGCCATTCTTGCAAGACCTACACCAAATTGAGCATACAACTGCTCACCTACTGTTCTTACTCTTCTATTACTAAGGTGATCGATATCATCAATATCCGCCTTTTGGTTACTTAAATTAACCAAATACTTTACTATTGAGATAATATCATCTTTCGTTAAAACTTTAATTTCAACCGGAATATCTAAGCCTAACTTTTTATTGATTTTATAACGTCCTACGTCACCTAAATCATACCGTCTATCCGAAAAGAATAATTTATCAATTATTCCACGTGCAGTATCATTATCTGGTGGATCGGTTCCTCTTAATTGTCTGTATATGTGCGCTAGTGCTTCCGGTTCAGAATTGGAAGTATCTTTTTGCAATGTATTATAGATGATTGCATAATCAGCTGAAGCTTCTTCTTTCTGAAGAATTACAGTTTCAATCTCATTTTCAAGAATTAAAGCCAAATTAGCCTCATCAACTATTACATCTCTTTCAAGAATTATCTCATTTCTTTCAACAGAAACCACTTCACCCGTATCCTCATCAACAAAATCTTCAAACCATGTTTTTAATACACGGGCCGCTAATTTTCTTCCTAAGGCTTTTTTATGTTGTGCTTTTTTCTTTAGGCTTACTTCGTCTGCAAGATCAAAAATCTTTAAAATTTCTTTATCATTATCATAGCCAATAGCTCTTAAGAGCATGGTTACAGGGAATTTTTTCTTTCTATCAATATACGCATACATAACATTATTGATGTCTGTTGCGAATTCCATCCAAGCTCCCTTAAATGGGATTACTCGTGCAGAATATATTTTTGTTCCATTAGGGTGGAAACTTTGGGCAAAAAACACACCAGGTGAACGATGTAATTGAGAAACGATAACTCTCTCTGCTCCATTAATAATAAAAGTACCCTTTGGTGTCATGTATGGAATGTTTCCTAAAAAAACATCCTGAACAATCGTTTGGAAGTCAATATGTTCTTCGTCATTACACGACAGTCTAAGCTTTGCTTTCAACGGTACGCTATAGGTTAAGCCCCTTTCCCCACATTCTTGAATAGAGTATCGAGGAGGATCTACAAAGTAGTCCAAAAACTCTAAAACGAAGATGTTTCTAGCGTCAGAAATTGGAAAATTTTCCTGAAACACTTTAAAAATACCTTCGTTAGCTCTATTTTCTGGGGTAGTTTCAAGTTGTAAAAATTCTTGAAAAGATGCTACCTGTATGTCTAATAAATTTGGAGATTTAACATTCAAGTTAATCGATCCGAAATTAATTCTTTTAGAAGAGGCAATTGTTTTACCAGCCATTAAATATTAGTTTATGTTTAAAATAGGTTAAGGTTTGTCCCACTATGGGACAAACCTTTAATCATAACTTCAAAAGAAATTACTTGATCTCTACATCAGCACCTACTTCATCAAGCTGTGCTTTGATAGATTCAGCTTCTTCTTTAGAAACTCCTTCTTTGATGTTGGTAGGTGCACCATCAACAATATCTTTGGCTTCTTTTAAACCTAGACCCGTGATATTTTTCACCACTTTTACTACGTTTAATTTCTGACCACCTGCAGCATTCAATACAACGTCGAATTCCGTTTGAGCAGCAGCGTCTCCACCACCATCAGCTGGTCCAGCAGCTACAGCAACAGCTGCGGCAGCAGGCTCAATACCATACTGATCTTTTAAAATGTCTGCTAATTCCTTTACTTCTTTTACAGTTAGGTTTACTAATTGTTCTGCGATTTCACTAATATTTGCCATTTTGATAAATGTTTAATTGATTTTTTAAAAATTTGTTTATTACTCTTTTTCTGAAAGTGTTTGTAATACACTTGCAATTGTCGAACCTCCAGAAGAAAGTGCTGAAATCACATTTGTAGCAGGAGACTGCAACAAGGTAATAACTTCACCAATTAATTCTTCTTTAGATTTCAAACTAGCAAGCTCATTAATCTGATCATCACCGATATAGAAACTACCATCGATATATGCACCCTTCAATACAGGCTTGTCATTGTCTTCTCTGAATTCCTTAAGAACCACAGCAGAATTTTTTGCTTCTGCACTGTACATTAAAGCGGTAGGACCAGATAAAAGCTCATAAATACTTTCGAAGTCTGTTTCGCTTGCTTCCAATGCCTTTTTTAATAAAGTGTTTTTTACCACTCTAAACTGAACGTCTTTCTCATAGCATAGTCCTCTAAACTTACTGATTTTAGCAACATTTAATGTCGATGAATCCGTTAGGTAAAAACTACTTAAACCAGAAATCTTTTCTGTTAAACTTTGGAGCTCTTGATTTTTTTCTTCTCTTGTCATAATTAAATACCACTTATAGATTTAGAATCAACCGGAATACCCGGGCTCATTGTACTCGCCATCGTAATGCTCTTGAAATAAATTCCTTTTGCAGTTGATGGTTTCATTTTTGATAGGGTTACTATCAATTCAGCCGCGTTGTCTTTTAATTGCTCACCAGTAAAAGAAACTCGACCTACGGAAGCGTGTATAATTCCAAACTTGTCAATTTTAAACGCTATTTTCCCCTTTTTCACCTCAGAGATAGCTTTTGTCAAGTCTGTCGTAACTGTACCTGATTTTGGATTGGGCATTAAGTTTCTTGGACCTAATACTCTACCCAAACGAGCAATTTTAGGCATAACACTTGGCGTAGCAATAATTACGTCAATGTCTGTCCATCCTTGCTCAACTTTAGTAATAAACTCATCCAGTCCAACATAGTCGGCACCAGCAGCTTTTGCTTCTTCCTCTAAATCAGGCGTACAAAAAACTAAAACTGTTTTTGATTTCCCTGTTCCATGAGGTAAGCTTACTGTACCACGAATAGCTTGATCTGCTTTACGAGGATCAACACCTAAACGGATATGTAAGTCAATTGAAGCATCAAACTTAGCGGTATTAACTTCTTTAACCAAATTAGAAGCTTCCGCTAGAGTGTATATTTTTTCTGTGTCTATTTTAGACTCAGACACTTTTCTTTTCTTAGAAAGTTTTGTCATAATATTGATTTTTTGAGGTCAATCATCTACACTAAATGTAGACTTCCTCTGGTTTAAATTAATTTTGTTCCCAAGGTGCTTTACCTGTCACGACAAATCCCATACTTCTCGCTGTACCAGCCACCATACGCATGCCTGATTCAATATTGAATGCATTTAAATCTTGCATTTTTATTTCAGCAATTGCTTTACATTGGTCCCAAGTAACATTGGCTACTTTATCACGATTGGGTTCAGCCGATCCCTTTTTCATTTTTGCAGTTTCCAATAACAAAATCGCCGCTGGAGGAGTTTTAATAATAAACTGAAAGGACTTGTCTTTGAAAACTGTAATTTCTACAGGTAAAACTTGCCCAGGTTTATCTTGAGTTCTCGCATTAAATGCTTTACAAAACTCCATAATATTAACACCTTTCGCACCTAATGCAGGTCCTACTGGAGGAGCTGGATTTGCTTGTCCACCTCTAATTTGCAGCTTTATAAAGCCATCTATTTCTTTAGCCATTTTATGATACTTTTTCTACTTGTGTGAAATTCACCTCAACAGGTGTTCTTCTTCCAAAAATTTTAACAATAACTTTTAATTTCTTTTTCTCGTCATATATCTCTTCGATAGTACCTAAGAAATCATTGAAAGGACCATCTACAATTTTGACCGTTTCATTAATCAAATAAGGTTCTGTTATCACCTCATCAAGATCAGCCATATCATCCACCTTACCAAGCAACTTAAACACTTCGGATTGGCGAATTGGCTCCGGCTTCCGGCTTCCTCTTTTACCTCCAAGAAAGCCAATAACATTTGTTGTACCAGAAATATGTTGGATAATCTCTCCACTAAATTTCTTTTCAACGACTTCTAAATAGATGTATCCGGGGAAAAGATTTCTTTCCTTAATCACCTTTTTTCCGTTTCTTATTTTGTATACCTTTTCAGTTGGAACTAGAATATGAGTTACCACTTTATCGAAACCCATTCTTGCTAGATCTACATCCAAGTATTCCTTTATTTTCCGCTCCTTGCCACTTACAACACGAAGTACGTACCACTTTTTATCGTCTGACATTACAATGACATTAAAAATTTATAAATAACATCCGTAACATTCTTGGAAGCCAAATCCATTAATAAAATAATTATTCCAATAATAGCAGAAGCCACAAAAACAATAACACCGCTACTTTGCAGCTCAGCCCATGACGGCCAAGTTACTTTATGCAATAACTCTTGGTATGCACCTACTATATATGATTTTAAACTTTCCATTTCTTCTACTTTGCACGGGAGGTAAGAATCGAACTCACGACCTTTGGTTTTGGAGACCACTGCTCTACCAGCTGAGCTACACCCGTTTTTTAAAACAGACGAAGCAGTCCCGATAAAATCGAGACTGCTCAATTCTATTTCATTATTTCCTACTCGATGATTTCAGTAACCTGACCAGCACCTACAGTTCTACCACCCTCTCGGATTGCAAAACGTAAACCTTTGTCCATTGCTACTGGGTAAATCAACTCAACGGTTAATGTGATGTTATCACCTGGCATAACCATTTCTACACCTTCTGGTAAAGTTACCTCACCTGTAACGTCTGTTGTTCTCATGTAGAACTGAGGACGGTACTTGTTAAAGAATGGAGTGTGACGTCCACCTTCATCTTTACTCAAAACGTAAACTTCACATTTGAATTTAGTGTGAGGTTTAATAGATCCTGGCTTAACAATTACCATTCCTCTCTTAATATCATCTTTCTCAACACCTCTTAAAAGTAAACCAACGTTTTCTCCTGCTTCACCTCTATCCAAGATTTTACGAAACATTTCCACACCTGTTACAGTTGATGTCATTTTCTCTGCACCTAGGCCTACTATTTCCACAGGCTCACCAGAGTTAATTACCCCTCTTTCGATTTTACCTGTTGCTACTGTTCCTCTACCAGTTATAGAGAATACATCCTCTACCGGCAATAGGAAAGGCTTATCTGTATCTCTTTCTGGAGTTGGAATCCAAGAATCTACAGCTTCCATCAATTTATTTACAGCTTCAACACCATCAGCTTCACCATTCAAAGCTTTCAATGCTGAACCAAAAATAACGGGTGTTTCATCACCATCGAATTCATAGAAACTCAATAAATCTCTGATCTCCATTTCACCTAATTCCAAGAATTCAGGATCGTCAACCAAATCAACTTTGTTCATAAAAACAACGATTTTTGGAACACCTACCTGACGAGCTAATAAGATATGCTCTCTTGTTTGAGGCATAGGACCATCAGTCGCAGCTACAACTAAAATAGCACCATCCATTTGGGCAGCACCTGTAACCATGTTTTTAATGTAATCCGCGTGACCTGGACAATCTACGTGAGCATAATGTCTAGATTCAGTTTCATACTCTACATGAGCAGTGTTAATTGTGATACCTCTTTCTTTCTCTTCAGGAGCACCATCAATTGCGTCATAATCTCTTTTTTCTGCAAATCCTTTTGCAGACAATACAGTTGTGATAGCGGCAGTTAAGGTAGTTTTTCCATGATCTACGTGACCAATCGTTCCCACATTAACGTGCGGCTTGGTTCTTTCGAATTTTTCTTTAGCCATCTTTTTTGATTTTTATTTTTATTTATAATTAAGTAATACTAATTCATTTTAATCCACGCAAACATTAAAATAAGACACTTTCACTTCGAGCCAATGATGGGAATTGAACCCATGACCTCTTCCTTACCAAGGAAACGCTCTACCCCTGAGCTACATCGGCTTGATAGGTAAAACCATAAGAAGTTCATTATACCATAAATAAACATCTTACCAGTTAATCTGGAGCGGGAGACGAGACTCGAACTCGCGACCCTCAGCTTGGAAGGCTGATGCTCTACCAACTGAGCTACTCCCGCTTTTAAAAGCCTTCATATTAAGTGGGAGTGGATGGACTCGAACCACCGTTACCGTGAGGTGACAGATTTACAGTCTGCTGCAATAGCCACTATGCGACACTCCCATTTCATGGAGCCGATGGAGGGATTCGAACCCCCGACCCGCTGATTACAAATCAGCTGCTCTGGCCAACTGAGCTACATCGGCATACCCTATTAAACTTGAAGGTAATATGAGTAAAACACATCGGAAACCCAATGAGTTTCAGCTCAAATCTCTTATTTTCAATGAACAATCCATTCGCCAAACTAGCAAAAACGGAGTGCAAAAATAAGGATAATTTCCATATCTTAAAAACTTCTTTTGAAAATAATTTGGTTTTTTTTTGGAAAGGCAATTAACATGTTTATAAATTACTGATAATCAATAATTTAATTTATATTTTTCCTTGCACTTTTTAAGTTGCTTACGGAGAGAATCCACCGCTAAGTTGATAGCAGCTTCAAAAGTTTTTGACGACTCAGAAGAAAATGAGGACACACTAGGTACATTTAATTTAATCTCTGGCCTCTTAACTTTCACCTGGTGATAACTTTCTAATTTTAAATAACCATCTACCTCGATAATTATATCGAAAAAGGCCGCTAACTTATCTAATTTCTTCTCGATATAACCTTTTAACTGCTCTGCTGCAGTATATCCTCTAAGGAGAAACTGTGCATTCATAACTTTACATTTCTTAGGCTTTCGGATGCGCTTGCTTGTGTACCTCTTTCAAGCGCTCAATAGAATTGTGCGTATATACTTGAGTTGCAGCCAAGCTGCTGTGACCCAGCAACTCCTTAATTACATTTAAATCAGCACCTTTATTTAACAAATGAGTTGCGAAGGAATGGCGAAGCACATGGGGACTCTTTTTTTCAGTTGACCAACAAGAAGATAATATTTGATTAATTATATTATACACTGTTTTTGGATCCATCTTACGACCTTTATCATTTACAAAAAGTATTTTGAACTGTTTATTTGGAAACTGTTCATTTCGAAACTTTAGGTACTTGTTTATTTTGGAAAAAACAAAGCTATTGACCGGGATTTTGCGTTCTTTTTTTCCTTTCCCTAAAACCTTGACAGCACTCGAAGATTCATCAAAATCGGCAGGTTTTAAAGCAATCAACTCTGACTTCCTCATTCCTGTTGCATAGAACAAATCGAAAATTAGCAAATTCCGTGCACTTTTGAAATCATCTGCAATTGGTAGCTGTTCAAACAAGCGAAGAAGCTCCTTTTCATCAATAAATTGAGGCGTACGTTGGGGGGCTTTCAAGTTTGTTAAATCCTTAGCTGGGTTAGATTCTATTTTTTCAATTTTAAGAAGGAACTTGTAATAAGACTTTACAGTAGACAATTTCCTATTTATTGTACTTGGTACGTTCTTATCACTTAGACCAGCTATCCATAATCGGATATCTCGTGGCCCTGCATTTTGGATTTGTTTACCCATGGAGTCAATAAAACTTGCAAACTGATTCAAATCAGATTCATAGGACGCCAATGTATGATTAGAATACCTCTTTTCAAACTTAACATAAGATAAAAAATCTTCAAACGGCATATTTTAAAGGTATACAAACTTTGGCAATGGACATAAAAAAAGGTGTTGTAATACAACACCTTCCATTTCTTTCTAAATATTCAAGAATTAATCTAACCCTTGTTCTCTTCTGATTTTTACGCTATAAGCTGCCTTGATTCTTTGCTCTCTTTTCACTACTGACGGCTTAGTAAACTGCTGACGTTTTCTCAATTCCTTGATTACTCCAGCTTTTTCGTACTTCTTCTTGTACTTTCTAAGCGCCTTATCAATTGAGTCGCTATCTCTTGCATCTATAATAAGCATATTAAATACCTCTTTTTGTTTTGATTAAAAATTTGAAATGCGAAGATAAAAATATTTTTTTAACATTAAACAACTTCGTTTGATTTATTACAACTTTAGTGCTATAATTTTTATACAGTGGACAGAGAGTTACTTCAACAACTCCCTAGATATGACCAATTTTTGGATCTCAGAGGTCCCTTCACCAATGACCATCAATCGAGCATCTCTTAAGAATTTTTCTGCAGGATATTCCTTTGTATATCCATTCCCACCCATTATCTGCATAGCCTCATTACCATTCTTAACTGCTACTTCGGAGGCATAATATTTGGCAAAAGCGCCCTGCTTTGTAATGTTCATTCCTTTATTTTTCATATCAGCCGCTTGCATGCACAACAATTCAGCCGCTTCACATTCAGTTGCCATATCAGCTAATTTGAAGGAAATAGCCTGAAATTGAGCTATTGGCTTCCCAAACTGCTCTCTTTCTTTGGCATATGCCACAGAAGCTTCATAGGCTCCTTTTGCGACGCCTAAAGACAATGCTGCAATGGAAATACGACCCCCATCTAGAACTTTCATGGCCTGTTTAAATCCTTTACCTTCTTCTCCAATCAAGTTTTCAGCAGGAACTCGAACATTGTCAAAATATAACTCAGCAGTCTCACTTGCACGCACTCCAACTTTTTGAGTGATTTTATTGGCACTCAGGCCCGGCGTACCCTTTTCAATAATAAATGCAGAAATACCATTCGAGTCTAACAATTCTCCAGTTCGCACAAGTATTACATAAATATCTGCACTTAATGCATGCGTAATCCACGTTTTTAAACCATTTATCACCCATTCATTACCCTCTTTTTTAGCGACACATTGCATCCGCATAGCATCACTACCTGTATTAGGCTCTGTTAAACCCCAAGCACCTATATGCTCACCAGAAGCTAATGCTGGTAAATATTTGTTTTTTTGCGCTTCATTTCCGTGTTGCAAAATATGGCCCGCACACAGGCTGTTGTGCGCTGCTACAGACAATCCAAATCCTCCACAAACTTTACCTAATTCTGTTAAAACACTTACATACTCAAGATATCCCATTCCACTTCCTCCATATTCCACAGGGACAAGAACACCCAACAACCCAAGCTCACCTGCTTTTTTTAAAACATCTACAGGAAAATGTTCTTTTTCATCCCATTCATTTCTGTAAGGCAGGACTTCTTTTTTTGCAAAGTCTCTTGTCATCTCTAGAATCATCTGCTGATTCTCTGTTAAATTAAAATCCATAAGTCATTTTATCTGATTGCAAAGTTAAGGAATGATAGTCCATTATACAACATAAACTGCCCTACAATATCAAGAAAATGTCGAAAAAATCTAGAGAAGAAAGCTTATCTTTGAAAGATATACCTAATAAATATAGATTGCAATATGGGAAAAAAATTATTTTTATCGTTCTTCGTCTGCCTCGGTTTTTTGGCTTCTGCACAAGTTGTCATTAATGAATATTCCGCCGCAAACTATTCGGATATTGATTTTCAAACAGGACCGGGAAGTGCATACGAAGATTGGATTGAGTTATACAATACGTCTGGTACCACAGTTGATATAGGCGGCTACTTCTTAAGTGATAAACTTAACAATATTCAAAAATGGTCATTTCCAGCCGGAGTAACAATTCCAGGGAATGGTCATTTAGTAATTTTAGCTTCTAGTAGAAACGGCTTAAACTATGGTTATCAAAATACTAATTTCAAGCTGACACAAACCGATGGTAACGAATATGTCATACTAGCTAATACAGCTGGCATAATAGTAGATAGTATTCGACTGAATTATGCCAATCAAAAGAATGATTCGAGAGGTCGTATAAGTGACGGAGATGCAGTTTGGGGAGTATTTACTGATCCGAGCGAAGGTGCTTCAAATTCTAATTCATTTGCTAAGTATGCAGATGAAGTCTTGTTTGATGTGGCTCCAGGGGCCTATCCTAATGCTCAAACAGTGACGCTTAGTTCTACTGAACCCAATTCCAACATAAGATACACGACAAATGGCAGTGACCCAACCGGTGCCTCAAACCTATACAGTGTTCCATTAAATATAACTAGTACCGCAGTTATACGTGCGAAAGCATTCTCATCTGACCCGCAAGTTTTGCCAAGTCATACCGAGACCAATTCTTACTTCATCAATGAAAATCATACCGTTAAAATTTTATCAGTAAGTGGCAATAGTGTAGGTACATTATTTGGAGGAACACAAATAGAACCTGAAGGCTCACTTGAATTATTTGAAGTTGATGGGAGTTTTCTAACAGAAGCAACAGGAGAATTCAACAAACATGGCAATGATTCCTGGGTTTACGGTCAAAGAGGTGTTGATTTTATTGCTCGAGATCAATTCGGCATTAACCATGCCTTAGAAGATGAAATTTTTGATACGAAAGATCGAGACGAGTTTCAGCGAGTTATATTAAAGTGCGGAGCTAGTGATAATTTTCCATTTGAGCCGGGAGGAGCGCACATCAGGGATTCTTACATTAATGAAATGTCTCAACTTGGAGACTTACGAATGGATGAACGGTCGAATGAATTTGCCGTTTTATATTTAAACGGACAATATTGGGGAGTTTATGATATTCGGGAAAAGACGGATGATAGTGATTTTACGGATTACTATTATGATCAAGATGTCCCTAATATTCAATACCTCAAAACATGGGGGCAAACTTGGGAAGAATATGGTGCACCTAATTCGCAGGATGATTGGGATGATTTGGTTGATTTTATTGACAACAATAACATGACAGTTCCTGCTAACTATGATTATGTTGATTCTGTGTACAATACGGGAAGTCTAATCGATTATTTTATTTTAAACGGATTTGTGGTATGTGCGGATTGGTTGAATTGGAATACCGGTTGGTGGAGAGGTATGGATCCAGCAGGAGATAAGAAAAAATGGAGATATACCCTCTGGGATATGGATGCTTCTTTTGGGCACTACATCAACTATACTGGCGTACCAAGTCAATCTGCAAACGCAGACCCTTGTGATCCTGAGTCCCTAGGAAATCCTGGTGGTCAAGGTCATGTACCGATATGGAATAAGTTACAAACCAACGATGATTTCTTCGCTGACTACATCAATCGATATGCGGAGTTAACCAGTACAGTTTTTACTTGCGACAGCATGCATAATCTTTTAGATAGAATGGTTGCCGAGATCCAACCGGAGATGCAACGTCATGCTACCCGATGGAGTGGAAATTATAATACTTGGCTGTCCAATGTGCAAGATATTCATGACTTCATCGATACGCGGTGTGTAGATGTGCCTGCTGGATTGGTCAACTGTAATCCAGAGATTTCTGGGCCTTATGAAGTGGTGTTTAATGTAGACCCACCCTTATCCGGTGAAATAGAGCTAAGCTCACTTACTCCTGCTACTTATCCCCATACATCCACTTATTTTGGTGGAGTTAATATTGATATCGATGCAGATGCTCTTCCAGGATGGGTTTTTGATTATTGGACCATTGCAAATGACACCTTGTTGCCGGATAGCTTATCTGAAAATGCATTGTTTGATCTTAGTGGAAATGATTCCATTGTCGCACACTTTATACCCGATGTAGTTATTCCACAAGATACCATCACCTTTGTTGTCGTAGGAGCTGGTTCTGGAACAATTGATATTAACGGAACCAATCAATCTGCATTTCCATTAACAGACTTCTTCAATAGTGGCTCTCTATTAACTTTGGCGGCAAATCCCAATCCTGGTTTCTTATTTTCTAATTGGAGCATGACAAATAATGTTGCAAATCCAAACAATACGTCTAGCAATATTGCCATCAACTTAAATGGAAATGATACCATCTACGCATTTTTTGATCCAATCCCTGTAGATACTCTCGTGTTTATTGTGAATCCTACAGGAGCTGGAAATCTAACTATTAATGGCACAGCTCAAAGTACTTTCCCATACACAGGAATCTATACCAGCGGAGGCACCATGAATTTAAGCGCTAGTCCAAATGGTGGATATACTTTTAATAGTTGGGCGATGAGCATGCATACAGGTGCACCTAATAATCAATCTCCAAATATCAGTTTCACTTTGGGTGCAAATGATACAGTATTTGTCAATTTTGATGCAATCATTTTGGATACGATTGTATATTTAGTTGAACCTGTTGGAAGCGGTACAATTAATCTTAATTCCTCACCAATAGCACCCTTGCCTTTCACCGCAGTAAATCCTTCGGGTAGCATTATGAATATTCAAGGTAATGCCAATGCCAACTTCATATTTTCTTACTGGGAGGCAAATAACAATGCTATAGGCAACATTAATAACGCGGCTACAAGTTTCACCTCTTCGGCAAATGACACAGTAATTGCTCACTTTAGCTCTAACTTATTGGACACTTTAGTTGTTATTATGTTTCCAAACAATGCTGCCACCTTAAATATTGGAGGTAATACGGTAAGCTCCTCCCCTTACACGGGACTCTATCCTGTGAATTCAAACCTAGCTATTGAGGTAATTCCGAATCCGGGAAACAGTTTCAATCGATGGGAACTTAATACGCAAGTTTTAGCAGATTATAATCCACTGACATCTTTTGTGTTTATCAATCAAGATACTCTTTTTGCCTATATTAATGCACCTACTTTTGTCAGTAACCTTGGTGAGGATATCAATGAATTTTCGCTTTACCCAACTATCAACGATGGAAACTTTGTCGTTAACTATAATTTGAACGAATATAGTGATCTGCATTTAAGCATCGTAAACCTAGAAGGTAAGTTGATCAAATCATGGAAATATTCTAAACAACGGCCTGGAGTTGAATGGAGCAGAGCGCTATCATTTGAAGGCAGCGACGGTATGTACATTCTTCAAATTTCTAGTGAGAAAACACAAGTATCAGAAAAGCTAATCAAGCTTAGTAAATAAAAAAAGGTCCTTCATCAAATGATGAAGGACCTTTTTTTCAGGGTTATTATTCAAGCTACTTAATCTTTCATCAAATTTGGAGTGGTCTCATTCTCATTATTGATTTTTATATTAAGCCCTAATCCAATGATATAGGAGTACTTTTTAAAGTCCATTGTGTAAGTGCCAGTATAATTGGCTGGTCTAACCGCTAAAGCATTACCATCAGCATAATTATGATTGTAAGTAAACTGTTGACCAACATTTCGTGTAAACATGGCCCCGAAATCAATACAAACAGAAGGATTAAATGTTACTCGACCGCCCAAAGCAAAGGCGTGACCTGGTATCCAGAAATCTACATCGTTGTGATACTCTTCTTCAACACCTGCTCGGTTAAAAGTATATCCACCACTTATGAGAAACTTATCAAACAATTGATATTCCGTAGCCAACTCGACCTCATAGTATCCATTTTTTAAATACTGCTCTCGGCCATTAAAATCAACTCCTTTAAAGAACATGTATCGCCCCCCCGTATTTACTCGCCATTTATCCGTGACTTGGTAACCTATGCCACCACTTATAAAGCCCGGCAAATCCGATCTTATCTCCTCACCATCAATAAACACCGGACGGCCTCCTTGCATACCTCCATCTTTTCCATCTCTAACCAAAGTAGTCATTACAATTTTAGTACGATGTTCATACTTTAAAGCGATAAATAATTTCTCAGTTGGCTGTATGAGCACACTCGGTATAAAAT
>MDTC01270720.1_pt1 | contig 17085 bp, 13 predicted proteins | sample 811181 | NCBI WGS metagenome assembly MDTC01 (sample SAMN05326644, study PRJNA326480) | marine metagenome | isolation source: seawater | place: Pacific Ocean: North | collected 2011 | reverse complement strand
TCCAGAGCGAACGATGTCATCGGTTTCCATTAAGCCAAGAGCCATCGCATTGACCAGGGGGTTGCCCTGATACGACGGATCGAACGCCACCTCTCCACCCACGGTGGGCACGCCTACGCAATTGCCGTAATGGGCAATACCAGCAACAACTCCTTCCACCAAACCACGGGTCGCTTGCTCTTCCAGCGGCCCAAAACGCAAGGCATTGAGCAATGCAATCGGCCTGGCACCCATCGTGAAAATGTCACGCAAGATGCCTCCAACACCAGTAGCTGCGCCTTGAAAAGGCTCAACTGCAGAGGGGTGATTATGACTTTCAATTTTGAATGCCAAGCGATGACCTTCACCCAGATCAACGACACCGGCGTTCTCTCCAGGACCGACAAGAATGCGAGGTCCTTCAGTAGGAAAGTCGCTTAAGAGGGGTCTGGAATTGCGATAACAGCAATGTTCTGACCACATCACGCCAAACATGCCCAATTCAGCGCGGTTGGGAGGCCTGCCAAGACGACGCTGAATCTCGCTGTGATCTTTTTCCGTCAGCCCCTCCTGGCGGAGAGCCTTCTCAAGATCAAATGCCGCAACCGCATGAGAGGACTGGGTCACAACCGATGAGTCATCTATACCCAGTGTTACCGACGATCAGACCCAGGGATCTTGTTCGTCATCGGGCCAATCATTTTGAGGCGAACGTCGACGTCCTACTCGGGGATCCTCTTGCCAATCAACATCATCCCAATCGTCAAGAGGGTCCACTGGTGACGCAGATGAAGAAGAATCCGAAGCCACAAAGCCAGAGGCCGAAGGTTGCTCATCCCAGGGAGGTTCTTCCAACCAACCCTCCAAACGCTCACCAGCACGATCACCCAATTGCTGGAGCTGTTCTCGCCAGTGGCGTGAGCGTTGAAGAAAATCCTGCCGAACACTGGCACGAGCAAGAGGAAGATCATCCAGTTCGTGGATGGCCGTCGATACCAATCCCGGCTGTTGATCAAGAATTCGATCTGGCAACAATCGCCAACGGCTGCTTCCGGGCAGGCGGGGGTCACTACGAGCCACTAAGTAATGACTGATCTGCCCGTTCAATGGCATGAAAGCCAAGTCGGCGATGATTCCGACTCTCTCTCCATCTGAGTTCAAGAGATCAGCGTCAAGAAGCGTTGGCAAACGGTCCAGCGTGGTCTGATCCACTTCTGCCGGAGACCCTTTTACAAACACCTGCTGGTCATCGAATCCACGACACTGATCAAGTCGCCAAACGTCTCGACTTGTACGCAATGCAGAAGGCCGACTCACCCAACCAAGCAGTCGATGCACTGGCGGGTGCATCCACGCCATAACACCAGGGCCATGATCCAGGCCCTGATCACAGCGCACCCTGTGGCGCAACAGATCGCTCAAAAGGAGCTGGTCCGGAATAGGCAAAGCGTCGTGAACGGCTTCAGGAACGGATCTGAACGGGCATCACCAGATAGGTGAGTCCTGGCTCATCGTTGGAAGGGGTAAGGATTGCCGGAGTGGTTGGTGCATTGCAAGACAACCTGACGCGATCACAATCCATGGCTTTAAGACCATCCAGTACATAACGCACATTGAAAGCAATTTGTATGGCTTCCCCGTTGATCTCAGCAGGTAGAGACTCGGAACCACTGCCTACATCTTGGGCATCGGCACTAATCTGAATCAACCCAGTGGTGGGCTCACAGGCAATTCGAACAACATTGTTGTGCTGATCAGCTAAGACAGCAATTCGTTCCAAAGCGGAAATGAAAGCCCTGCGGTCGAGATCAAACGTTCGGCTGAAACCCTCTGGAATCAGTTGGCGATAGTTGGGATAGGTCCCTTCCAGGGTGCGGCTTGTCACCATTTGATCAGCGGCTAGCACCACGACCTGACCACGTTCACAAAACAGGCTGACCGGATCATTTCCTTTCCAGCTAGCCATCAACCGCTCAACCTCACGCAAAGATCGTGAGGGAAGGGTGACGGCCAATTCAGCTGAATCAGAGTCTTCGGAACTGATTTCAGCCTGCAACGCATCTTCCACCGTCAACATTGCAAGCCGATGACCATCGGTTGATGCCGCCTCCAATGTTTTTTGATTGAAACGCAGATGAACTCCGGTCAGCAGCTGTTTTGCTTCATCAGCACTGCTGGCAAACAGGGTTGACCGCAGAGCTCTCAGCAATGACGAGGGATCAACTCGTAAGGCTGTGCCGTTTTCCACGAGCGGAAGTTCAGGGAAGTCATCCGCAGACATACCTCGCATCTGGTAGCTGCCGCTGGAACTGGTGAGCTCAACTTGTTCATCGTTGGCATCACTGGACAACGCAACAGGTGAATCACTGGAGAGCTTGGAGACAATTTCTCCGAGTAATCGCGCAGGCAGTGTCACTGCACCACTGGTGTCAACAGAAGCAGGAAGCGATGTCTGAATCCCCAAATTCAGATCAAATCCAGTGAGGCTGAGTCGATCAGTACCGGCATCAGCAGTGAGCAAAACGTTGGCCAACACGGGATGGGTTGGACGAGAGGCAACAGCCCTACTGACCAATTGCAAGGCCGAATTGAATTCGGCCTGGGAACAGACCAATTTCATGAGGTCCGAATCAACGGCGTGAACAAATCTGTCCCCACGTTTTCACAGGCTCGGGAGAAGTGCAATGGCTTTTCGTTTTTTTGGTGTTCCCCTGCTTTAAGGCTGTTTTATTTCTTTTAAAAGAACTACTAAAAACAGCCGTAGTAGGTCTTGTGGAAACAGGGGAAAATCCATCAAATCTTTTTGATAAACTGGGTTTTAGCGAATCTATCGCTGTGGAATCAGATCAGGTGGATGGGGAAGAATGATTTGTTTCCCCACTTGCCACAGCCTGGGGAAAAGTCGTGTTGGGTTTTGAAGATGAGTTGTCCCTAGTTTTCCACCCTTTTTGAGGGTGGAAATTGGATGGATTCCTCAGGCACTTTCTGTTCTGAACCCATCAGATTTGAAACCATTTGTGAGCAATCCACCCTTTTTAAAAGCCCATCACCTTGGCAACAGTGTTGAGATCAGGGTCGAGATCGGGGTAGAAGGCAGCGTCGTTGTTGTTGATGGCACAGTCAGGATCTTTCAGACCATTACCAGTCAGAACGCAAACGACTGTGGATCCATCAGGAACCTCCGCTGAGCGTTTGATCAAACCCGCGACTGAAGCTGCACTGGCAGGTTCACAGAAGATTCCTTCTCTTCCACCGAGCAGTTTGTAGGCATCAATGATCTCTTGATCGGTGACAGCCAGAAAGGCCCCGTTACTGGCCTGACGAGCTGCGATCGCTTTCTCTCGGTTGACCGGATTTCCGATGCGAATAGCCGTAGCGATTGTTTCTGGATTACTGACAGTGGTTTCGTTAACAAGTGGCGCGGATCCACTGGCCTGGAACCCCATCATTCGCGGAGATCGGCTACTCAGTCCGGCTTGTTGATATTCCTGGAATCCCATCCAATAGGCCGTGATGTTCCCGGCGTTTCCCATTGGAATGCAGAGCCAGTCGGGAGCATCTCCCAAGGCATCAACGATTTCAAAAGCAGCTGTTTTTTGTCCCTGCAGTCGGTAGGGATTCACTGAATTCACCAAGGTGATGGGGTATTTCTCTGCCGCCTCGCGAACGATGTCGAGAGCACGATCAAAATTCCCCCGAATCGCCAGGACTTCTGCTCCATAAACCAATGCCTGGGCAAGCTTTCCTTGCGCGACATAGCCGTCTGGGATCAAAACGAAGGCTCGCATCCCGCCACGGCGTGCATAGGCTGCTGCTGCGGCACTCGTGTTTCCTGTGCTTGCGCAAATGACCGCTTCACAGCCGGCTTCCTTGGCTTTGCTGATTGCCATGGTCATTCCCCGATCCTTAAAGGATCCGGTTGGGTTGAGACCGTCGTATTTGATGAAGACCTTCACGCCGCGTCCAATCTTTTCTGCAATCGATGGGACTGGGATGAGAGGAGTTGCACCTTCGTGCAGCGTGATCACTGGAGTGGCGGAAGTAACTGGAAGCCAAGATCGATAGGCTTCGATCAGTCCGGGCCAGTCCTGCATGACAGGTTTGGCCGTTAAACGCCGGCGGAGGTTCTTGAGTAGGGACACCCGCAGAGAGCAGCAATTTCAGAAATCTATGTGTCTGGATCGATCTCCTGGGACTGAAAGTGCTTTATTTCAAACCATCTAGTGGTGAATCGGAGAAGAATTTCACAAGGTCAGCAATTGATTCTGCTTTTTCGATCAATGAGAGCAAAGCTGGAAGATTCACTTCCATTACGTTTGCCGGATAGGCCTCAAGGAAGGTAATCAGGCTTAGCCCGCCGTCTTCTTTTTGAAGCCCATTGATGACTCCAGCTCTGATTGCAGGAACGCTCACTGATGGATCGGGAACTTTCAGCGGGTAAATGATCGTGGCGACGCGCCGAATGATGACATCTCCAATGCGCGTTGACATCAGGCGACTGGTGAGCACCAAGGGAAGCTCAAGCTTCTGATTCAATAATTTTGCAACTTGTTTTGGATCCTGTTTTCCCAGACGGAGGAGATCTGAGAGAAAACCTCGAGCTTTATTCGTCTCAGCAAGATAAGCAAGGTCTGAAACTGGAATCGATCTTCGGAAGGCTCCGCTGACAAGGGCAACATCCTTGGCTGCATTTGCGGGTTGAAACGTAGATGAAATACTGAGACCGATTGCGGCACCAAACGCCAGGATGGATTGGCGGCTGGATCTGCGAGGCATAGGTTTGAATAATTTGCGGAATCTAGTTCGAACCACCTGCTGCTGCTTTAACGAGACGGACAACTCCGCGTTCGGCCAGTCCTTGAGCTAAGTGAATTCCCATTTGTCTAGCGTCGCGTTCACGAATTAATCGTGGTAGCCGACTGAAGACAAGATCAGGATTAAATCCAGGCAATTGCTGCAGCACGCTGATGAGCTGCCGGATTGGTTCTAGGTCGAGATAATTGTCTTCATTGAGCAGTGGCGCTACGTCAAGCAGAAGTGGTGGCTGAAATGGCCGCGGCAAGCGTCGTCCGATGCGTTGCAAGGTGGACCACCCAATGGCATCCAAACGATCAGCAACTGCTTCGACCAGTTGATTACGGAGCATTCCTCCATTGACTGAAAACAGAAAATCGAGAACTTGATCAAGCAAAGTGTCGAGATCAAGTTGGCTTTGACTTGCCGCACTTGCTACGAGATTTTCCAAGCGAGTCCAGCGAAATGCGTCACCTTCGAAGAGCATCTCTTTAAGGCTCTGTCGCAATTGGGGATCTGGATCCTCCATCAAACGTCTTGCGAAATAGGGATAAGCCGCTCCAAGAATTTTGAAATCCTTATCAACGCTTAGGGCGATGCCTTCAAGAGTGACGAGAGAGCGGATGATCAGGGCGTAATAAGGCGGAACCCGAAACGGGAATTTGTACATCACTCCCGACATATCGTCGGTGACACTTTTGAAGTCCATTCGATTGACTCCCATCTCGATGGCTTGACTGAAAACTGATTCGAAAGCGGGAACGATCGGTTCGAGATTGACATCTTCAGCAAGAAACCCGAGCGTTACGAAATCCTTAGAGAGTTTCCCAAAATTGCGATTCACAAGATGAACTACGGCCTGGATCAGTCCAGTACGGGACTCCCGGCTCACTTCGCTCATCATTCCGAAATCCAGGTAGCAAAGGCGGCCGTCGGCCATAGCTAAAAGGTTTCCAGGATGAGGGTCAGCGTGGAAAAACCCATGTTCAAGCAGTTGCTGCAGGCTGCAGCTCACACCAACTTCGACCATGTCGTTGGGATCAATTCCCAGGTCGCGAACAGCTTCGAGGTTTGTGAGTTTCACACCATCTATCCATTCCATCGTGAGCACACGCCTGCTGGTGGCATCCGGGTAAATAGCTGGAACGGCAATTCGTTGATTGTGTTTGTGTAATTCTCGAAATTTCTCCGCGTTCGCCGCCTCATTGAGATAGTCCATCTCTTCAAAAACTCGACTCCCCAATTCATCAATCAGTGCAACAAGGTCGCTGCGGATGAGGCCGATGTTGGTATTAAGCCAGGCAGCAATGTTGCGAACGATATAAAGGTCGAGAGTGATTTGTTCGCGTAAGCCAGGTCTCTGCACTTTCACGGCCACTTTTTGGCCAGTCTTTAAATATCCCTGGTGCACTTGACCGAGAGAAGCGGCGGAGATTGGCTCTCGATCAAGCTCGGCATAAATGGTGTCTACAGGTGCTCCGAGATCCTCCTCGATGCAGGCCATGGCAAGGTCGCTATCGAAGCCAGGTAATTGGTCTTGCAATTGTGCCAGTTCTTCAAGTAGCACAGGAGGAACGATGTCTGGTCGGGTTGAAAGTGCTTGACCAGCCTTGATGAAGGCGGGGCCAAGGTCTACCAGCAAATTTGCAAATTCTCGTGCTCTGTTTCTCGCTCTCTCAGGATTACTGAGGAGTCCAAACAATTTGTCAAATCCGATTCCGATTAACAAAAGCCCAATGGGCACAAGGGTTTGCCAGAGTCGGCGCAGAAGCCGTTGTGGATGGCCTGCATAGATCCGTGTGATTGCGGCCGGGTCGTATTCGAGCAGACCAGCAGCCTCAATGAAATCTCCTAGCTCGTTTTGTGCCACAGCCGCCACTGCGTTGGTGATCCCTTCTAAACCACCAAGGCCGTCGCTACGGTTGAGTGAGCTACCGGGGCCCACATTGCTGACCGGTCTAAGACTTGAAAATATCGCCCTGATCGACAGTTTGGAGCTGGCGTTCGAGAAAGGTTTTTCAGTGCTAACTGGGGAGACTGGGGCCGGAAAGTCGTTGCTCCTTGATGCTTTGGATGCCTTGCTTGGTGGCATGCAGGGAATGGCTGCTGGTCGGCTGGTGCGAACTGGTTGTGATCGATCTTTGATTGAAGCCACTTTCGAGCCGGATGATTCTGTGAGGAGATGGCTTCAGGAGCATGAGCTAGACGACGACGAATTGGTGTTGTCGAGGGAGTGGCGACGCCAAGACGAACGTTTAATCAGCCGGTCAAGACTGAACGGTGTTGTCGTGAATCGTCAGCAATTGCTTCAACTCAGGCCTTTGTTGATTGATCTGACAGTGCAAGGGCAGACTCAGCAGCTGGCTTATCCAGGACAGCAGCGTCGCTGGATTGATCGATTGGGCGGTGAGCCTTTGGCCCAATCTCTTCAAACCGTGAGTGAGAGTTGGCAGGCTTGGCAGACCTCTCATGCAGCTGTGCTGAAGATGGAGATAGATCGCCAACGTCTCCAGGAACAACAGGATGATGACGACGCATTACTGATGGAACTGGAGGCGGCGGATCTCGAAGATCCAACTGAAATTCTTCACTTGGAACAAGAGCAAGACCGCCTTGTCCATGGAGTGCGTTTGCTCGAAGGTCTTGGCGTTTTGATTGGTCGTCTTCAAGACGGAGCAGAACAAGCTCCTTCAGCTTTGGATCACCTCACAGCGTGTTGCCACGAGCTACAGCAGCTGCAATCTCTTGATGCGTCTCTGACTGTTTCAGCTGAGAAATGCCTAGACATGGAAGCCGGCTTGCTCGATTTAATCCGGGCTCTTGAATCCTATGGATCGTCGCTTGAGAGCGATCCAGAACGATTGGGTTTGTTGCAAGAACGCCTTGCTTTGCTCAAGCGATTGGAGCGTCGTTACCACGTTGATCTCAAGGTTTTAATCAAGCGGCGCAATGCGCTCAGGGATCAAAAAACGGCTGGTGGTGCTGACGCGGTTTTCGAATTGTTGTGCCGTCAGGAAGAGGATGCGCGAGATCGTCGGGATTCCTGCAATCAGTCCCTCACAGAGTTACGACAGGCCTCTGCCAAACGGCTGGAGGAGCGATTAACGACGTATTTGCGGCCGATGGGGCTTGAAAATGTGCGTTTTCAGGTGGATTTCTCTGCTGTTGAGCCAATGGAAACAGGCGCAGATGCCATCTGTTTTTTGTTTTCGGCAAACCCAGGTCAGCCTTTAGCTCCGTTAGCGGAAGTTGCTTCTGGAGGAGAGATGTCACGTTTTCTGTTGGCGCTTAAAACCTGTCTGGCGGATGTGGATGGATCCAGAACCTTGTTGTTTGACGAAATCGATAGTGGTGTCAGCGGTCGTGTCAGCGGAGAAATGGCCACATTGCTGCGAACTATGGCCAAGCATCGTCAGGTGTTTTGTGTGACACACCAGCCATTAGTGGCAGCTGCAGCAGATCATCACTTTCGCGTCAGCAAGGTTGTATCGGATGGAGAAACGTGCTCGCGAGTGTCCCATCTGCGGGACATTCAGGCCAGACGCCAGGAGCTGGCGGAATTGGCAGGAGGAGATTTTGATGATGCTCAGGCCTATGCGGCAAGTTTGTTGGATCAGCGAGCAGCCTGAACCCCATCGGTCTCCTTAGACTGTCCTGCTGCTGAACAATCTCCATATGGGGCGCCCTGCTCCGACTACCGAGGATCATTCCGCTTCTTCAAAGGCTGTGAACCTGAGTGGCGCCCAAGAAGAGGTGATTCGGGTGCGAGGCGCCCGTCAGCACAATCTCAAGAACGTGGATGTCACGATTCCGCGCAACAAATTGGTGGTGTTCACGGGTGTCAGTGGCAGCGGTAAGAGCTCCTTAGCGTTTGACACGATTTTTGCGGAAGGTCAACGTCGCTACGTGGAGAGTTTGTCGGCCTATGCCCGGCAGTTTCTCGGTCAGGTGGACAAGCCTGATGTGGATGCCATTGAAGGTCTTTCCCCGGCGATTTCGATCGACCAGAAATCCACTAGTCACAATCCACGTTCAACGGTTGGAACGGTCACTGAGATTCACGATTATCTGCGTCTCTTATTTGGTCGTGCCGGTGAGCCTCATTGCCCTCAATGTGGCCGTTCAATTCGCCCTCAGACCATCGATGAGATGGTGGATCAGATCCTGACACTTCCTGACGACACTCGCTATCAACTTTTAGCCCCTGTGGTGCGCGGAAAAAAAGGAACGCACAGCAAATTGATTAGTGGGCTAGCTGCAGAGGGTTTCGCTCGGATCCGTATCAATGGTGAGGTACGTGAGCTAGCAGACAATATTGAGTTGGACAAAAATCTTCAGCACAGTATTGAGGTGGTGGTTGACCGTCTCGTCGCTCGAGACGGGATTCAAGAGCGGCTTAACGATTCCCTTCGCACTGCATTGAAACGAGGTGATGGTTTAGCTCTCGTTGAAGTGGTTCCCAAAAAGGGAGAGGAATTACCCGAAGGAGTTGAAAAAGAAAGGCTTTATTCCGAAAATTATGCATGCCCTGTTCATGGGGCGGTAATGGAGGAGCTTTCCCCTCGACTTTTTTCATTCAACAGTCCTTATGGGGCTTGTGAGGTTTGCCACGGAATTGGCTATTTGCGTAAATTCACAGCAGAGAGGGTCATTCCGGACCCTGGGCAGCCGGTCTACGCGGCAGTAGCTCCATGGGCAGAGAAGGACAATTCTTATTATTTTTCACTGCTTTATTCCGTTGGTGAAGCATTCGGATTTGAGATCAAGACGCCTTGGAAAGATCTCACTGATGAGCAAAGAGATGTTCTTCTCAATGGCAGTCGTGAGCCGATTCTGATCCAGGCAGATAGTCGATATCGCAAAAGCTCTGGCGTTCATCGCCCATTCGAGGGCATATTGCCGATTCTTGAGCGTCAGCTGCGGGACGTGAGTGGTGAAGCACAACGACAGAAGCTAGAAAAATATCTGGAATTAGTTCCCTGTGAGAGTTGTGCTGGTCTGCGCTTGCGGCCAGAGGCGCTTGCGGTGAAAGTTGGTTCGTTTCGGATTACGGATCTAACAGCAGTCAGTGTTGGTCAGACTCTCGAGCGGATTGAGCGCTTGATGGGTGTGGGGACCCATGAGGGTTCAGAACCTCTGCTGAATAATCGTCAGATCCAGATTGGTGATCTTGTACTAAGGGAAATTCGGATGCGTCTGCGTTTTCTGCTCGACGTGGGCCTGGATTATTTGAGTCTGGATCGACCGGCGATGACCTTGTCAGGGGGTGAGGCTCAACGGATTCGTCTCGCAACCCAAATCGGTGCTGGGCTGACAGGAGTTCTTTATGTATTAGATGAACCGAGTATTGGTTTGCATCAGCGTGACAATGATCGTCTTTTGGCAACGCTTGAGCGTTTGCGTGATCTAGGCAACACATTGGTCGTTGTTGAGCATGACGAAGACACGATCCGCGCTGCAGATCACCTTGTTGATATCGGTCCTGGTGCAGGCGTGCATGGCGGCTTCGTTGTAGCAGAGGGATCGCTCGACGATTTACTGAATGCTGAAGATTCAGTAACTGGTGCTTATTTAAGTGGAAAGAAGAGTATTCCCACTCCTATTGAGCGGCGCAATGTTGGTACCCGCAGCCTGAAGTTACTGAATTGTTCCCGCAATAATCTTGAGGAACTAAATGTTGAGTTTCCGCTTGGAAGGCTGGTGTCGGTGACCGGGGTGAGTGGAAGCGGTAAGAGCACTTTGGTCAATGAACTTCTGCATCCAGCCCTGGAGCATGGGCTTGGCCATAAGGTGCCTTTTCCTCAAGGGTTAGGAGAACTTCGTGGTTTGAAGTCCATCGACAAAGTGATCGTGATTGATCAGTCTCCGATCGGTAGAACCCCTCGATCTAATCCCGCTACATACACAGGAGCATTTGATCCCATCCGACAGATTTTCGCGGCGACGGTGGAGGCTAAGGCCCGTGGTTATCAGGTTGGACAGTTCAGTTTCAATGTGAAGGGCGGCCGATGTGAGGCTTGCCGCGGCCAAGGCGTAAATGTGATTGAAATGAATTTTCTACCTGATGTTTATGTTCAATGTGATGTCTGTAAAGGAGCTCGTTTCAATCGTGAAACCCTTCAGGTGACTTACAAAGGACACACGATTGCAGATGTGCTTCAAATGACAGTGGAGCAAGCTGCTGATGTGTTCTCTGCAATCCCTCAGGCTGCTGATCGTTTAAATACTTTGGTCGATGTTGGTTTGGGGTATGTGAAGCTTGGCCAGCCTGCTCCCACCCTGTCTGGAGGTGAAGCTCAGCGCGTGAAACTTGCTACAGAGTTATCAAAAAGGGCTACTGGAAAAACTCTTTATTTAATTGATGAACCAACCACTGGTCTTAGTTTCTATGACGTTCACAAGTTGATGGATGTCATGCAGCGACTTGTTGATAAAGGAAACTCTGTAATTTGCATTGAACATAACTTAGATGTTATTCGCTGTTCCGATTGGATTATTGATTTAGGCCCTGAGGGTGGAGACAAAGGTGGACAGATTGTGGTGACTGGTACTCCTGAAGAAGTTGCCCAGCACGAAACTAGTCATACGGGTCGCTACCTAAAGCAGGTTTTGAAGCAACATCCTCCGGAATCACCTCGATTGATTGAGGAGGCGGCATGACTTTTTTTATGAGTCGATGTCTGGATGGTGCTCGTGCTGCTTCCTTGGCTGCATTGTTGAGCGTCTCTTTTGCGGGGACAGCATCAGCCGTCGAACAACTCATAATCGACTTTCCAGTTTTGGAAACGAACTTATCGCTGAGTTTGAAGGGAGCTCGTACAGCCGGAGAATTGATTGCTGCCAATAGCGATCTTCAAGAATTTGATCGAGCTGGAGATGGGTCTCTATCTCGTCTTCTTGATCAGTTCCTTACAGCGCCATTCCCTGAACAGACATCCGGTGTCTTGGAGCAATCCGTAGGTAATCCATTGTTTGAGCAGGCTTTGTTGTCAGCGTCTCAGTTGGTGAAGATTGACGGATTGCCTCCCGATACCAGTGGTCGGAACTTGGCTGATGCTCTTGAAGCCGCTTATCGCGATGGGGAACCCAATTTGCTTGGCCTGTTCCGTCGGCTTCCTGGTGAATCTTTATCGATCGATTTGCAGGCTCTGGCGTACAACGCGAAACGACTGCGGGCTCATCAGGATGATGCCCGCCTGCTTGTTGAGGAAGGAATAGCAATGACACCAGCGTCAGATTCTCTTGCTGAATCTGGTGCGTCGGGTTGGACACGCTCTCAAGGCCGGTTTTCGGTATCTCATCGAGCTCAGCCTCTTGAGATCACGGTTTTGCAGCCGAAGCGTTCTTCTAATCAAAAGCTCGTGGTGATCTCCCATGGGCTCTGGGATGAACCGGCCAGTTTTGAAGGATGGGGTCGATTGTTGGCAGCCAATGGCTACACCGTTTTATTGCCTCGTCATCCAGGGAGTGATTCCGAGCAGCAAAAGGAATTATTGAGCGGAGCTGCACCTCCACCTAGCGCTAAGGAGTTGCGGTTTCGTCCTCTTGATGTCACCGCTCTTTTGGATGGAATCGAGGCAGGCTCACTTTTGTCTGGTCAACAGTTGGATGTTGATGACGTAGCGGTTGTGGGGCATTCATGGGGTGCCACAGCGGCGCTGCAATTGAGTGGTTTACAGACCACCAGCAAGAAGTTGAAAACGCGTTGTCAGAACCCTCTTGATCCAGATCGAAATCTCAGTTGGGTGTTGCAATGCAGCTGGTTGTCAGGGGCTGATCAGGGATCACTGGCTGATCCTCGTGTAAAGGCTTCCGTAGTGGTCAGTCCACCAATGAGGCTTCTTTTTGATGAGTCGAGCGGTCCTTCTCTACAGGCGAAGGTCTTGTTGGTGAGTGGAACGAAAGATTGGGTTGTTCCCTCGGATCCTGAGGCAGTGGTGCCATTTAGGGAAGGCCAGCCTTTGGAGAATGGGCATCGCCTTGTTCTGGCTTCGGGTGGAAGTCACTTCAATCTTTGGGCTCCCGCCGATCAGAAAGAACCTCCGATTCTTGGACCGTTGATTTTGGCTTGGATCAATGAACAACTGGCTGTTCCGTCTTCTCATACTTTCAGTGGAGGAAGTTGGGGGAATGCATCCATTCCTCTGTTGGATGTCACCAGTCAGCTCTGAAGTCCATTCTTTAAATGTTTTCTAAAAACGATCAGAACAATCCCAAGGAAATTGGTTTGTTTACTTAGCATTTCGCATCAGTTGTATTTGGCTTATGCCGTCATAAATGGCTTAAGCACTAGGCCCAGGCTGGCTTTTAACCGATGAGACCCCTAGTAGCTGTTGATATCTAAGGATCTCTTCAGATTTTGATTTGTTTGAACGCCTTAATCCTTGATCAAGACATTTACCTGATGTCTTGTTCTTTGGAACGTTGATTGTGGGTTTTCGGCTTCTCCATCTCCATCTCCACGGATTGTTCCGTTCCCATGATTTGGAGCTTGGACGGGATGCTGATACGGGAGGTCAAACTCTCTACGTGCTCGAACTTGCACGAAGCCTTGCGGCTCGGGCAGAAGTGGATCGAGTCGATGTAGTGACTCGCTTGATTCAGGATCGACGGGTTTCGACCGATTACGCCCGGCCTACTGAGTCGATTTCAGCTGATGCTGGCATCCAGCGTTTTGCTTTCGGTCCAAAGCGCTATCTACACAAGGAGTTGCTTTGGCCCTACCTCGATGATTTAGCAGATCAGCTTGTGGTGCATCTTCAGAAGCCTGAGAATCGCCCCGATTGGATTCATGCTCACTACGCCGATGCTGGTTATGTGGGGGCACTTCTGAGTCGTCGTCTTGGGATTCCCTTGGTATTTACGGGGCATTCGCTTGGTCGTGAGAAGCAGCGACGCCTGTTAGCTGGAGGCGGAGACCATCAACAGCTTGAGCAGACCTATTCCATTAGTCGTCGCATTGACGCAGAGGAGTTAGCTCTGGCTCATGCCGATCTGGTAATCACGAGCACCCGTCAGGAATGTGATCAGCAATATTCCCGATACGGCGAATTTCGTGCTGATCGTGCTCAGGTGGTGCCTCCTGGGGTGGATGCACGCCGTTTTCACCCTGGCTCGGTGGCAGCTGAGATCAGCGAGGTGGAGAAGCTTTTGACTCCATTCTTGCGTCAGCCGGAGCTGCCACCATTGCTGGCGATCTCTCGAGCTGTGCGTCGCAAGAATATTCCGGCGCTAGTTGAGGCATTTGGCCGATCTGCTGTTTTACGCCAGCGTCACAATTTGGTGCTTGTGCTCGGCTGTCGGGAGGATCCCCGGCAGATGGAGAAACAGCAGCGTGATGTGTTTCAGCAAGTGTTCGATCTCGTAGATCGATACGACCTCTATGGCCGTATTGCTTATCCCAAGCAGCATCGGCGGGATCAGATTCCTGCCATTTATCGCTGGGCTTCTGAACGCCGAGGCTTGTTTGTTAATCCTGCTCTGACAGAACCGTTTGGTCTCACGTTGTTGGAAGCTGCGGCTTGCGGATTGCCGATGGTCTCGACTGACGACGGAGGTCCAAAAGATATTCTCGCTCGCTGCGACAACGGATTGCTTGCGGATGTCACCGATCGAGAGGCTCTTCAGGATGCATTGGAGTGTGCGGGTTCAGATCTCCAACGCTGGAAATGCTGGAGTAACAACGGTGTAGAGGCGGTTAGTCGCCATTTCAGCTGGGATGCCCATGTCTGCCAATACCTGGCGTTGATGCAGGAGCGGTCGATAGAGGTGAGCCATCCAAGGGTGTTGTCATCCCTCCAAACGGCTTCAAGTGGAGGAATTCAGCCTCTGGGAGATCGTTTGCTCTTGCTTGACCTTGATAACAGTCTGGAACAGCCCGATGGAGATGCGCTTAACGCTTTGCGCAAGAAGCTCAATCGGTGTGGGTTAGGGATTCTGACTGGCCGGTCGTTGCCTGCCGCCAGACAGCGATTTGTTGAGCTCCTTCTACCGGAACCCAAGGTGTGGATTACAGGGGCTGGTACGTCGATTCATTACGGCCAAGAGAGTCAGTCTGATTTGCTTTGGTCAGCTCAGATCGGAGTGGATTGGGACCGTGTTGGTGTTGAAGATGCTCTCGCCGACCTCACAGATCACATTGAGTTGCAGCCATCTGAGCATCAAGGTGCCTTCAAGTTGAGCTACACGATTCGAGAGCCTCGAGAAGAGATCCTTCCTTTGATCCGGCGACGTCTACGTCTGCGTCGTCAGGCGGCTCGCCCTCAGCTCCGCTGCCATTGGTTTCTAGATGTGTTGCCGTTGCGGGCCTCCCGTAGCGAAGCGATTCGTTTCCTTGCTCTGCGCTGGGGCCTTCCACTGGAGCAGATGTTGGTTGTTGCCAGTGAGCAGGGTGATGGTGAGCTGGTTTGTGGTCGACCCGCAACAATTGTTTTGGGCGGTCACGATCCTTGTCTGGAGGATTTTCGTCAGCAACAACGTGTGTACTTTGCAAGTCGTCCCCAATTGCCTGGTGTGCTGGAGGGCATCCAGCATTACCGGTTCTTGCGCGCTCGAGCCAGGAACGATCAGTCTTTGACTTGAACCCCTACAGCGGCTGCACAACGGTCCGCTTTGGCTAAAGCATCGTCAATGTTGCTCCCACGAGCTAAAGCAACTCCCATCCGACGCCCGGTCCTCGCCTCTCTCTTTCCGAAGAGCAGGAGATTGGTATCTGCTTCTTTAAGGGCTTCTGCGACTCCGCTGAATTGCACTTGGCTTCCCTTGCTACTTGCCAAGATCACTCGGCTGGCTGCGGCCTCGGCAGTAGTGATGATTGGGATTGGCAGTCCAAGTACGGCGCGCAGGTGCAAGTCAAATTCGCTCAAGTTTTGGCTGATCAGAGTTACCAGACCAGTGTCATGCGGTCTTGGAGAGAGCTCGGAAAACACCACCTCATCACCGCACAGAAAGAATTCCACACCAAACAGCCCAACACCGCCAAGGTTTTCAGTCACCGTGCGTGCCATGGCCTGAGCCAGATGCAGTTGGTTGTCTGAGATCTGAGCGGGCTGCCAGCTGCATTGGTAGTCCCCGTTGGCCTGCTCATGACCTATTGGCGGGCAGAACAAAGTGGTTCCATCGTGCTGACGGATCGTTAGAAGAGTGATTTCTAGATCGAAATTCAGAAATTCCTCCACGATCACCTGGGCTGAGCTTCCTCTGGCTCCAGCCATGGCCTGTTCCCAGGCCTGATCTAAATCGGCCGCGCGATGGACCACGCTTTGGCCCTTTCCAGATGAACTCATCACAGGTTTGACAACGACAGGCCAACCGAGCGGTTCACTAGCGCGATGAAGTTCTTTTGCATCGGTGGCATAGGCAAATCGGGCGGTGCGAAGGCCGAGCTCACCAGAAGCTAGATCTCTAATACGGTCACGATTCATTGTCACTGCTGTGGCTCTGGCAGTGGGAATCACTTGGATACCGTCATCTTCCAGTGCTTGGAGAGCATCCACCGCTAACGCTTCGATTTCCGGGATCAGCACATCAGGCTGATGCTTGTTTACGACAGACCTCAGGGCGTTCGGATCAGTCATCGTGAGGACCTCCTCCTGATCCGCCACCTGCATGGCTGGTGCTCCGGCATAACGGTCACAAGCGATGACCTGACAACCCAGTCTTTGGGCAGCGATCGCTACTTCCTTGCCCAGTTCGCCGCTGCCGAGCAGCATCACTTTTTTTGGGAAGATCGTCATGGCATGTTTCAAGGCAGCATGGCTTGATCTTCTCGCTTTGCCCTGATGCTTTTGCCGCTCGCGTTCACAACAGCTGGAGATGCGGCCAATGGGTTGCTATTCGGCTGGGAGATCGCCACAGTTCAAAAATGGGCTTTGATTTATCTAGGTCTGTCGTCGTTTTTATTTGTGTTGGTCTGGTTAATCGGAGGATTTCGCCGCCGCTGATTAATGAGCTGGTGATCCTTTTGTTGCATCATTCATCAGGGTCAGCTGGCGGAAAGCAGGTTCTTCATTGATGAAACCCCATGATTCGAACACATCTGAATCGCGATGGGTGATTTGTTGTTCACGACCTTGAGTGTTGAGCTCAAACCCCTGTTGTGCCATCCGGCGCATCAAGCTTGCAGCCTCCTCAAATCGGGATGCCATTGCTTCAAGGCTGGCGCAGTCGCTGGTAAGACCGGCTTCTTTCCAGGTGAAGTAGGACATCGATGGATTTGATATTGAGAGGTTTCATTATTCTGGATACTTTAAGGCTCAAGTATTCAAAATTTAAAGACCAAATCCGAAACCAAAGAATAAGTATGATTATTAG
>MDTC01023847.1_pt1 | contig 17086 bp, 12 predicted proteins | sample 811181 | NCBI WGS metagenome assembly MDTC01 (sample SAMN05326644, study PRJNA326480) | marine metagenome | isolation source: seawater | place: Pacific Ocean: North | collected 2011 | reverse complement strand
GAACAAAAGCTATTGTGCCTCCAGAAACCCCAGGGACTAGGTCAGCAATACCCATAAAAACCCCCTTAAGAATCAGAGATATCGACTTCATGAATTAATTTTAGTGGTTCCAAGTAAATTATAATCTATAAAAAAATTAGTATAAAGCTAAACTATATTTCTATAAGTAGAATATAGATCATTTTTTAATAAATTATTGATTGTTGACTTATCAATTAATTTGAGATATTTTTTAGCTAACTTATTGTTGCCTAATTTTAATTCTATTATTGCTAGACGAAATAAAATTTCTGAACTACTTGTGAGGTATTCTAAAGCCATGTCAATTATAACTCTTGCTCTATTTAATTTGTAAAGAATAATTAGGCAATCAATGAGATTAATCCAAACTTTTTTGTCAGTATAATTTTTATTAATCTCTATAATATTTTCAAAATATATGACTGCATCAGAATATTTTTTTGTTAAAAAAAGAATGTCACCAATTAAGGATAAAATAAATGAACTATCTCCATTAGACTCGATTGCTTTAAATCCATATTTAAGAGCATTTTTATAATCTTTTTTTAAAATAAAAAATTTAATAATTGATATCCAACCTTTTTCAAAAGTTGGATCTACCTTTATAGCTTTATTAATAAAATCAATAAATAAAGTATGGTTAGACAAAAGTTCATGACATTTAGCTATTTTATAGTATACAAAAGCACTTGGATCATTTATTTGTAAAGCTATATGATAATTTTCTATTGCTAAATTATACTTATGTAATTTTTCCTGAATTTTCCCTATTTCAATATAAGCTCCTGAAAATTTATCGTCACTAATTATGGCAAACTCGAATGCTGCTATAGCTTCTTTAAATTTATTTTGTGAAAAGTATATTTTTCCTAGTTGATGCCAAGCTACTTCAGAGTATGGATCTTTTTCAAGTATTGAATTCAGTGTATTAATTGCTCCATTAGAATCATTTAATTGATCGTAAGCATATAAAAGGTTATATAATGACTGATAATCAAGAATATCATCTTTAAGACATAACTGAAAATAATATTTTGCTGATTGAAAGTCTTCTAAAATTAAATACTCCATTCCTAAGAGTGCCCATATTTCGTTTTGATCCTCAGAAAAGTCCAACGCTTTATTAAGGAATTCTATGGCTTGATAATGTTGTTTTGATTTGGATGCAATTGTAGCTTTTTGTAAAAATATCTCTTCGTGTTGGGGTATAAAATTTTCTGCAATTTTAATAACTTCTAAAGATTTTTTGAATTCTCCTTCAAAAATTAAAATTTCACTTTTTAATAACAGAAGTTCTCCATTTGTTGGGTGTTGATTTATTCCAATTTCAAGTGCTCTGTCAGCCAAATTTAGCTTACCATAATCAATATAATATTGAACAATACCCTCAAACTCTTGTGCATCAAAAAACAAAACTTGATTTGTTTTTAGCATAGCTTCAAATTTAGAAATTGGGGGTGTAAAATCGTCTTGATTAAAATTTAACATCTACATTAATGATATTTTTCAAGTTAGAAAACCTTAGTTAAGTATTAATGCTAGTGTTGATTTTGTTTTTAACAAAATAGTTAACATCAATTATCATTAATTCTATTTAGATTTTTAATAATTATATCACATCCTTTATTAATTTCTTTTAAAGTAATATTTAATGGCGGAGATATTCTTACTGCTTTTTTTTCCCATAGAAGCCAAAATAAAATTAACCCATCCTTCATTGCTTCTTCAACAAGTTTATTGGCAATAGATCTATTTTTAAAAACTATTGCGAGCATAAGCCCAATCCCATTTATTTTTTTTATGTGTGGGTGTTTTAGTCTTTGTCTAAAAAGAAGTTCTTTTTCACTTATTTCATTCATTATATTTTTCTTATAAAGAACTTTGAGGGTTGCAAGTGCTGATGATGCTACAATTGGATTACCTCCGAATGTCGTTATGTGGCCTAGTTTAGGTTTTTCCTGAATTACCTTCATTAATTTTCTTGATGAGCAAAAAGCACCAATTGGCAGACCTCCTCCCATTCCTTTTCCCATAACTAAGATATCTGGGGTCACATTAAAGTGTTCGAATCCAAAGAGTTTTCCAGTCCTTCCAAAACCAGGTTGAATTTCATCAAGAATAAGAAGTGATCCAACACTTTCACATTTCTTTTTAACTAAAAACAAATAATCTTTTTTAGGTAAAATAAAACCTGCTCCTCCTTGAATTGTCTCTAAAACAACTGCTGCTGTTTTATTAGTTATTTTATTTAAATCGTCAAAGTTATTAAATCTAATAAATTTTACATCTGGAAGTAATGGTCCGTATCCTTCTTTTTGTTTACTTACTCCTAATAAACTTAAAGCACCATGAGTACTTCCATGATATGAATTTTTGGCAGCAATAAACTCTGATCTTCCAGTTGATTTTTTTGCCAACTTCATAGCTCCTTCTATGGCTTCTGTTCCTGAATTTGTTAAATATATTACTTCTAGTTTTTGAGGTAATTTATTTATAATGCTTTCAGATAATTGAACAGCAGGTTTTTGGATGAACTCTCCATATACCATGACATGCATGTATTTATTGAGCTGTTTTTTAATTTCTTTAATGATTATCGGGTGTCTGTGACCAAGAGTGGTAGCTGATACTCCAGCAACAAAATCTAGATATTTTTTTCCATATCTATCCCATATATAAGATCCCTTAGCCTTTTTAATCTCTATACATAATGGATTTGGTGTTGTTTTAGCTTGGTATTTAAGAAATCTTTCTTTCATTATTGAATTTGAAATTCAGCATTAAAATCAATTGGAATTTCTACTCCATATATTCTTGGAAGAATTAGCTTTATATCTTTTTTACTAAATAGATCTTCCATTTTATTAGGTTTTTCATTTAATCTCCAAACAAATCCTTTTAATATTCTTTCATTTACATCAATCTCTTTTTCTGGTAAAACTTCTCCATTTGGATCAATATTAAATGTAATATCAGAAATCTCATTGTTACTCATTAACATATCAATTGAACTACAAATAGTTTTATTAATTCCAATCAACTTATTGTCTTCATCTGAATATAAATAATAGATAACCTGTGTATTTTTAATTACCTCTATATTATTTAACTTACCATCTATAAAATCTCCATTTAAAAGGCCACCTTTAATCTGATTATATCCATCATTACTAATGCTATCTTTCTCTACAATGAAAGCATCTCCAATAATTTTAAGTGAATCTAGTTTTTTTGTTCTTAATTCTGAAAGAAGAAATATTTGATCCCCAGTCATTTGACTATCCCCAAACCACAAAATGGGGTTGCGTTTATTCTTATCTTCTTCAGTGAACAACTGATTTTCTTTTTTTGTTAGAGGTCTTTTTATAAGTTCAATATTTCCGGTTTGTTGATCTAAAAAAAGGGAATCAGATTTACCTTTAAGATCTGATTTTAAAAACCTTACATCATAAAAACCTCTCAATATTCTTTTTTCCTGGGGCCCTGTTGCAATTAATGTATCGGCATGAATAAAAAGAGAATCATTTTCAATGATATTTAGAGCAACAGCTCTTTTGGTAATAATGGCAGAATCTTTTGCTTTAAAAACTTCTCCATAATGACCGTAAATTATTGAATTATTTAAAGTGTCTTTTATTTTTACTCTATTTGTTGCCGAGGCATATTCCTTACTCTTCTCAAAATATAAGCTATCTCCGTAAATTATTTTACCATCATAATTTATTTTTCCATTCTTTTGAAAATTTCCTTTTTCATTATTCATATCATAAAATCCCCTTTCACAATATATACGGTAATCATCTCCAACTATGTTAGTTGGTCCATACAGGTAGGCATTATCAACTTCTGTGAAGTAGTCAAGTCTATCAGATTTTACGGTGTATTTGGAAGAATTTATTTTAACGTTTGACGTAAATCGATACTTGTTCTCATTCATAAACAGTGCACCCTTATTACTAGTTAATGTTGTTACACTATCAATTATTTTCCCAAAAGTATTATAATATCCAATTTGATTTATTCTATCCAAATATAGAGTGTCAGTACTTAATGACATGTCAGGTCTTTTTAAAATTACATTTCCCCAGGCTTTCGCTTTTTTTAAGGTTCCATCATATTCAAGATTAAAACATGTCATTTTTAAACTATCTCCTTGAGTAAAAACTATATTACCCTCAGCTCTAAAAAAATTTGATTTACTGTAAAAAAATGCCTTATCAGAAATAATAAGTGCCCCTTCATGAAACAAATTCACTCTTGTATCCTTGTCTTTCAATAAAATGTTTGCTCCAGGGAATAATGATTCATTTTGACTAGAACTACCAGCTTTTCTAATTTCAATTATTTTAGATTTATTCTGACCTATAAGACCCCCCCCCAATAGAAGATAAATGATTGTAATAAATACTGAACGATTCAAATGATTGCTTTAAAGAATCAATGTATAAAAATAGTTTGTTTTCTATCTGGTCCAACTGAAACAATTTTGATTGGTGTATTCAATTCCTTTTCTAAAAAATTTATATAATTTTTAAATGATTTAGGAAATTTGTTTTCATCAATAATTTTTGTTATGTCTTCGGACCATCCTTCCATTTCTTTATAAACTGGTTTTAAGTTTTTATTTGCTGAGTCATATGGAAAAAATGTAATAGCCTCTTCATTTTTAATTTTATATGAAGTGCAAACTTTAATAATTTTAAAGCCAGACAAAACATCACTTTTCATCATCATAAGTTTTGTCACTCCATTGATTTCAATTGAATACTTGAGCGCAACTAAATCAATCCAACCGCATCGTCGTGCTCTACCTGTTGTAGAACCAAATTCATTACCAACCTTTGCCATAGTTTCCCCGTATTCATCAAATAATTCTGTAGGAAAAGGTCCACTTCCAACCCTTGTAGTATATGCTTTGAAGACACCAAAAACATCTTTTATTTTATTGGGTGCAATTCCTAAACCTGTGCATGCTCCTGCAGCTGTTGTGTTTGATGATGTAACATAAGGATATGTCCCAAAGTCAACATCAAGTAAAGAGCCTTGAGCTCCTTCGGCAAGAATTTTTTTATTCGATTTTTGAGCTTTTCTTAAATATTCTTCACTATCAACTATTTGACAAGATTTTAGGGTTTCTAAAGAATCAAAGAAATCTGATTCTAATGATTCGAGATTAAATTTAATTTCACTATCAAAAAAATTTAGCATTTTTAAATGTTTTTTTGAAAGTGCTAAATATTTTTTTCTCCATTCTGGAAGCAGTATATCACCAACTCTAATACCATTTCTTCCAGTTTTATCCATATATGTAGGACCAATACCTTTAAGGGTAGAACCAATTTTAGCTTTACCCTTAGAAGCTTCAGATGCCGCATCCAATAGTCTGTGAGTTGGAAGAATAAGATGAGCCTTTTTGGAAATCAATAATTTTTCATAAAAATTAATTTTGTATGGTATTAATCCATTGATTTCATTTTGAAAAATAACTGGATCAATAACAACGCCATTACCTATTAAATTGATTGCGGTTGTGTGAAAAATTCCAGAAGGAATAGTATGGAGGACATGTTTAATCCCATCAAATTCAAGTGTATGGCCTGCATTTGGTCCTCCTTGAAAACGCGCAATAATATCGTATGATTTTGTTAAAACATCAACAATTTTCCCTTTTCCCTCGTCTCCCCATTGGAGTCCAAGTAATAAATCTACAGCCATAGTTATCAGAGTTCTTAGATGTTTTTTTTGGTACCGTAAAAATATAAGGAATGATTGTGGATATTTATGTCAAAAATTTCCTCTATAGTTTGTTTGATTTGATGAATTCTGGGATCACAAAATTCTTTCACATCTCCCGAGTCAGTAAAAATTACATGATCATGCTGTCTGTCAAAATATGATTTCTCATACTGAGCGTGTGCATTTCCAAACTGATGCTTTCTTACTAATCCACATTCTAAAAGAAGTTCTATTGTATTGTATAAGGTGGCTCTGCTAACCCTGTAGTTTTTGTTTTTCATTTTAATGTATAACGATTCAACATCAAAATGTTCTTTATTAGAGTATATTTCAAATAATATAGCAAATCTCTCAGGAGTTTTCCTATGAGAATTTCGATTTAAAAAGTTTACAAAAACCTCTTTTACAATATCTTGCTGTGACTTTGTTTCTTTTTTTGAATCTAAATCTTGAATCATACACAAATATATAACTTTATTCAATTACTCACGAGTAACTTTTTCTATTCCTTTCATTTTCTTTAGGTTATTTACAATTTTATTTAAAATTGTCTTATTTCGAACCCTAACACCAACAGTTCCCTTAAAAACTCCATCCTCAGCATCAAAATTAATTTTAAAAATATTCACATTCATATTGTTAGAAATTACTTTAGTTAATTCATTAACCAATCCAATATTATCAATACCTGTAATTTTAAGTGAAGCTGTAAAAATATCATTAGTTGTATTGATCCACCGAGCATTTATAATTCGATAAGCAAACTTTGACTGCATTGAAATAGCATTAGCACATTCTTTTTTATGCACTTTAATACCTTCATTAATTGTAATAAATCCGAATACTGAATCACCTGCAATTGGATTACAACAAGATGCAATTTTATAACCCAATGATTGTTGATCTTTTCCAAAAACTAATTTATCGTAATTATTTTCTTTAATTTCCTTTGTCCTATATGATGAGTCATATTTGAGTCTTTTTTTAAAGAAACTAATAATTCTACTGTTGTAATTAGATGAGAAATCTCTAATTTTTTTACTATCAATAGTTCCAACACCAACTTGATAATAAAGTTCTAAACTTGTATTTGTTTTAAAAAATTTTATCATTAAATCAATAATTTTTTCATTTAATTTAATTTTTAAATGTTTTAGTTTTCTTCTTAAGATTTCCTTTCCTTCTTCACCTATTTTTTTCTTTTCCTCATTAAGACATGATTTAATTTTTGATCTTGCTCTTGATGTTATAACATAGTCAAGCCAATTCGCATTCGGTTTGGCTGCTTCAGATGTAATTATTTCGACTTGATCTCCACTTTCTAAAACTTTGCTTAGAGGCACCAGCTTTTGATTTATTCGAACTCCTCTAGTTTTAATTCCAATTTCTGTATGAATGCTAAATGCAAAATCTAATGCAGTTGATCCTTTTGGAATTGAAAGTAAATCTCCATTAGGAGTGAAGACATAAATTTCTTCAGAGTATAAGCTTAATTTAAAATCATTAACAAAATCAACTGCATTGACACTATTATCCTTCAAAAGTTCTTTTAATCGATCTAACCAATCTTCAATTCCAATGTCATTTTTGTTTTTGATTTTGTATTTATGATGAGCAGCATAACCTTTTTCTGCTATTTCGTGCATTCTCTCAGATCTAATTTGTACTTCAACCCATTGATTTTCGGGACCGCTAACCGTTATATGAAGAGCCTCATATCCAGTAGATTTAGGAGCTGTTATCCAGTCTCTGAGTCTGGTTGGATTTGGAATAAAATGATCTGTTATGATTGAATATATTTTCCAAGCAATAAATTTCTCATTTTCTCTGTTGGAGCTATACACTATTCTAATTGCAAACTTGTCGTATACATCCTCAAAAGAAATCGATTGATTTTCCATTTTATTAAAAATCGAATAAATTGATTTACTTCTTCCATTTATGGAATATTTAAATTTTTCTTTATCGAGTGTTTTTCGAATCATAGAAGAAAACTTTTTTATGTAAGCGCCCTGTTTTTCTTGACTCTTTTCAATCTTGTTCTTGATCTGATTATATTTTCTTAGATCTGTGTGTTTGAGCCCAAGATCCTCTAGTTCTGACTTAATATTATACAACCCAATTCTATGTGCAAGTGGAGCATATATAAAAAGTGTTTCTGAAGCTATTTTTTCTCTTTTGTGTTTGGGTAAGCTATTAAGAGTTTTCATATTGTGCAGTCTATCAGCTATTTTTATTATTATCACTCTTATATCATCATTAAGTGTTAATAACATTTTTCTGAAATTTTCTGCTTGAAGAGAATCGTATTTATCTTTTTTTAAGTTAGAAATCTTAGTTAAGCCAATTACAATTTTTGTAACAGTACTACCAAATAGTTCTTCAATTTCAGTTATTCCGTATTCTGTATCTTCAAGCACATCGTGAAGCAGTGCAGCTGCAATTGAAGTTGCATCAAGCCCAATTTCATCAGCTACAATTTTAGCAACTCCAATTGGATGAAATATATATGCCTCCCCGGACTTCCTTCTTTGATTTTTGTGGGCATTAACTGATGTGTCAAAAGCTAAACGAATTAATTTCTTATCATTATTTGATAGTCTTTGATAACTTATTCTGAGTAATTCCTTATACTGTTGAGCTATTTCTTTATTTTCTGAAACTTCGTCTACTATCATAATTACATGAAGTTAACTTTTTCTTTTGTTAAGTCCAAAGATTTTAGTTGTCTAAAGCATAATGAATTAGTATTGCTGCAGCAACAGAAACATTTAATGAATCAATATTATTTTTCATCGGAATTTGAATAATTTCATTGGAGTTTTTAGTCCATTCAATATCCAAACCTTTGGATTCACTTCCAACTATTATTGCACAGGGTTTTGGAATATATGTTTTGTTTAATGGAACTGATTTTTCTGTAATAGATCCAGAAATAATCTTAATATTATTTATTTTTAAATAGTTTATTATCTTTTTTGAATCTGAAATTAATATTGGAATATTAAAAACCCCTCCTAAGCTTGATCTAATTACGCTGGGATTGTATAAGTCAGCTTTTTTATCAGATAAAATAAAACCAGAAACACCTAAAGCCGAGCATGTTCTTAGCAAAGCACCAATATTACCTGGTTTTTCTATGGAATTTGCAACTAAAAAAACCTCATTGTTTTTTGGTTTAAAATCTTTAAAACTATGTTTTTTTGATATTCCAATTCCCATATATTTTTCACTTCCAGATCTTACTGAAACTTTATCAAATAAATTTTTTTTTACAAAAATAAAATCTTTTATTTTTTCATTAAAACTTTCAAAGGGCTTGTGAGAGCCCTCGCGAACTAGAATTATTTTAAAGAAATAGCTTCCCAATAAAGCTCTTTCAATTTCTTTTTTTCCTTCTACAACAAAAAGATTTTGTTTTTTTCTTTCTTTTGATTTTTTATGTAAAATCAGTAGATTTTTAATAATTGGATTTTGGGCACTAGAAATTATTTTCACATTTAGTTTTTAATAAAACCTTATTTAATATCAGTAAATTTTTTTGAGTATCTTTTCCATAAATTAGTTTGATGGGTTTCAAGACTTATTTCCCTTCCATTTATAAAGGCATGTGAGAGAATATTTGTTCTCATATCTAATGCATCTCCATCAGAAATAAAAAGTGTAGCATCTTTACCTACCTCTAAACTACCTATTTTATGATCTAAACCTAAAATTTTTGCAGGATATAATGTTATCATTTTTAAAGCAACTTCTTTATCCAGACCATATGCTGCAAAACTCCCAGCATAAAAAGGAAGGTTTCTGGTATTCATCCTTTCCATTGATCCGCTTGGATCTATACTAACTGTAAGACCTCCCTTTATTAATTTACTAGCTGTTTTAAATGTGAATTTTGGGTCTTGATCTTCGTTATCAGGAAGTCTATGTGGTCTTGAAATTATTACCGAAATATTATTATTTTTTAGATAGTCAATTAAATTTATTGACTCCTCAGCATTAACTAGAACAATTTTTTTAACTCCTTGATTTTTTAAAAAATCAATTCCATCGACTATCTGCTTTTGATAACTTGCATGCAAATAAAGGGTTTTTGATCCATCAAAAACTCCTTTCATTGATGAGTATGGAAGGTGTTTAGGTTTTTGATTTGAATAAACTTTTGCTTGATTAAAAAAACTTTTAATTGAATGGATTGATTTTGAATAATTTTTATTTTCCTTTAATGAAGGATCTTCACCAAGCCACCATCTTCCCCTTGAGTATGGGGTAGGCCAATTCATATGAATTCCTTCATCTATTTTAATTAATGCATCTTCCCAATTCCAGGCATCAAGTTGCATTACAGATGAGCTTCCTGAAATAGTTCCTCCTCTTGGAGTAATTTGAGCAATTAAAACACCGTTAGGTCTAACACTTTCTACTATTTTTGATTCTGCATTATATGCAATTGCACTTCTAATGTGGGGTAAAAACTCACCTATTTCATCTTCATCATCTGAAGCTCTTACAGCATCAATTTCAACTAACCCTAATGTTGAATTTATTGCAATAAAACCTGGGTATATATGACTTCCATTGGCATCAATAGTTTTAATTTTTTTTTCCGAATAAAGTAATGGAAGTGCATCTTCTTCTATAATATTATTTCCAACATATTTTATTTGACCTTCAGAAAAGACTAGAGTACCATTTTCTATAAAAGTTCCATTTCCAATATGTATAAAAGCATTTTTGATTAATATATCTTGAGTTTGTTTTTTTGCTGGAGTTTGTTGTGCAAAATCAAAATTAAAAGACACTAGGGAAAGTAAAATAATTATTTTTTTCATAATATTTAATCTAAAGTTTCACAATGAAATTCTCTTTTTATAATTTTTTGTGGATATTCGGTAGGAGCTCCTTTATTTGCGGCATCTAACATTTGACCGATTAATAAACTTCTTTCTTTTCTAATAGATTTAATTTTTTCTGAGATTCTTTCAGAAGAATAATAAGTTTTACCTTGTATAATTGTTCTTTCAGCCTTTGCATATATTGACATTGGATGATCAGACCACAAAACTAAATCAGCATTTTTCCCAATTTTTATACTACCTACCTTATCATCTATATGTAACATCTTAGCTGGGTTTAATGTCACAAATTTCCATGCTTCCTCTTCTGAAACACCACCATATTTTACTGCTTTTGCTGCTTCTTGATTAAGTCTTCTTGACATTTCTGCATCATCAGAGTTATAGGCAACCAAAACACCAGCATTATGCATTATTGAACCATTATAAGGGATAGCATCATTTACCTCATACTTGTATGCCCACCAATCTGAAAATGTAGAAGCTCCAACACCATGTTCTTTCATTTTATCAGAGACTTTATACCCTTCTAGTATATGCGTGAATGTGTTAATTTTAAAATTATATTTTTCAGCTACCTTCATAAGCATATTTATTTCACTTTGAACATATGAGTGACAGGATATATATCTTTCTCCTCTTAATATTTCCCACAAAACTTCCATTTCAATATCGTACCTAGGTTTATTTGTTTGAGATTTTAATTTTTTCGAAAGATTGTTATAACTAGTCCATGTTTCTCCATATTCTTTAGCTCTTTGAAAATAATCAATAAAAACTTGTTCAACTCCCATTCTTGTTTGAGGAAATCGTGACGTAGGACCCCAGTTTGATTGTTTTACATTTTCTCCAAGTGCAAATTTTATAAAAGGATCTGCATTTTCAAATAACATATTTTCTGATGATTCTCCCCACTTTAGATTAATTATTGCTGACTGGCCGCCAATTGGATTTGCTGATCCATGAAGAATTTGAATTGTTGTAACTCCACCAGCAAGGTTTCTAAAAATATTAATATCATCGGGATCTATAACATCCTTGATACTGACTTCTGCAGATGAATTATGACCACCCTCGTTAATGCTTGAAGCACCAATATGAGAATGTTCATCGATGATACCTGAGGTCAAATGTTTTCCAGTTGCATTAATTATTTCTATATTACCCGGGTCAGTAATATTTTTACCTATCATATTTATTTTACCATCAATTATTAGTACATCTGTATTATTGACAATTCCTTCAATTTCATTTGTCCATACAGTAGCATTTTTGAACAAAATATCTTTTTGCTTAGGCAATGAAGTATTTCCATACCCGTTATTTGGATATGTAATTGCTACAGGTTTATACAATTTCTTCTTTTTTTCTTTTTTAGGTTTTTCTATTAAATTCTGATCATTATTAATGAGTTTTGCTTCCCATTTAAATGAATCCCCATCAAAACCTACTCCATTCCCGTTAAAACTATTCTTGTTAAAAACCTTACTATTAAGCTGTGCAAACTCTTTTTGATTTTTATTAATTAGGGTAATATCTATCCATCCATTTTTGTATTTTGATTTAACTAAATATTTGATTGAGTCTCGATTTATTTTTGCAACCATTTTTTTAGTACTTTCTTTAATATTCAACATGTAAAGTTTCTCATTAATCAAAATCTCATAATCTCCATCAATATCTACCACATGGTCATTTGAAATTATATGAGGCTTACCTTGAATCCAATTTTCAGAAATAATCGTTTCATCTTCAAATAATTCCCCACTAGTCACAATAAAATTAGCCAAGCTGTTGGTTTTAAGTACACCTATTTTGTTTTTCATTCCTAAAACTTCAGCAGGTATTGTAGTAAGTGCTTTTAAAGCTATTTCAGGACTTAAACCATAGTCAATGGCTTTTTTAATATTATTAAAGAAATCATTTGATGATTTTAAATTATTGGCTGTAAAAACAAAACTTATATCGAATGCTGATACTTTTGCTGGGTTTGATGGAGCTTGACTCCAATATCTCATTGAGCTTAATGGTATTTGGTTTGTCAATAGTGGGTCAGTGACATTTAATACTTTTGGGAAGCTTAAGGGTAATATTAGTGTCACGTCCTCTTGCTTAAGTTCATTTAAATTTTCATATTCTTTTCCGCTTCCAAGAACAGCATAATTTCCCCCAATTTCCTTTATTAACTTTAAAGCACGAATAGTATTTAATTTATCGCCACCAGCATCAAAAATTTTAGGTAATTTTTTATTTTCTAAATACGCTTCAATTGACATGTCTACAGATGAAGAATTTTCATCATACCAATTGGCATCATGATTTAATTGTCTTAATAAAGCAATAGAACCCATTATAGAACTTGGATAGCTTTGGTTTGATGTAACACTTTTTTTGAATGAATAATTCTCAGTAGATCTTTTTGATAAGATTCTTTTGCTATCGTTATCAAAGTCATTAAGAGTCAAAAGAATTCCTGTGCCTCTATGCACTCCATTTGCCCTTTGAGAATTCACCACACCAAATCCCATATTTCTGAGATTTGAAGCTGATTTCTTATCATATTGATAATCATTAAGTGCATTATATTCACTAAGAATGTGATCATTCCAGTAATAACCTTCTCTTGAAGCTTTAAACTGTGAAGTTCTTCTTCCCACTATATTTCTCTTAGCTTTTTTAATTCCAAATTCTGAATATAATTCGATAAAAGAAGGATAGATGTGTTTACCTGATTTATCAAAAACTTGAGTGTTTTTTGGTAATGAAATGTTTTCACCAACTTTAACAATAACTCCATTTTTTTCTAACAATGTAGCATTAGTAATAATATTCCCTGGAGATATATGAATAGTTGCATTTGTAAATGCCTGGTATACACTACTAGTAGATTTTACACCAGAATTATCAGGGAAATAAACTTGTGCTGAAACATAAGATAATTGAAAAATAAAAAGCAATAAATATTTTTTAGTCATAATATAATTCTTATAAAGATGAAATTTAATTATTTTTTTGATTAATCAATGTGTTTTTTTAGATCAAAAACTAATAAAGATACCATTTCACTGTAACTTTTTATTCCTGATTTTTGATTATTAATTTTTAAAAATCTATCATAAATTTTTTTGAAAATAGGTTCAATAGGATTTTGATATTTTATCCAAAATTGATCTGATTCATTAAAATTTTTAATTACACCTTGAGAAATATCTTCATATAAAATTTTAGCATTATTTGGTTTTTTTTTAAATAAATCACTTAAGCAATACCTCAATGCAAAACAATAACCAGCATATTGAACATATTCATTTGAATTACTCGTTGTTGTTATAAAAGCCATGAAATTTGATTCATTTTCTCGCGCAATACCTCTTTGATGTGATTGTTCATGTGCAATAGTTGTTAAATAATTAATCATTGGAATTCTTTTGTTTACTTGAGCTTCATTAGTAAAGGGATTAATGTAACCTGAATATCCTAGATAACTTATAGTGTTACTCCAAAGAGAGTTTTTTGTAATTCCGATTTTCTCTTCTTTTAGTATCAGGATTGCTTCTTTTTTGTTGAATGGGAAATTAACAGCTGATGTATCACTTTTGGAAAGTTTTTGATGTAAGTAATTTGTTTTGTTAATTAAATATGAAATTGTTTTCTCTAAATCCTCTAAGCTATAAAACTTATTAATATTAAGTTTTTTTTCAAGAGGTTTAGAAAGATAGTTTAGCCCCCAAGAAATTTGAAAAAAAATATTTATAAAGCTTACTAATGTTATAATATCAAGAAAAAAGTGTGTTTTGAAATTAAAATAGTATAATCTGTTTTTGTATAAATAATTTAATAATATAATTGTAAATAAAAAATAAAGTATATCTCCTACTGAAAAAGTAATTAATGAAAAAAATCTGTTTCTTAAACTTGATATGTATAAATAGTTATTATTGTAAAACTCTACAAAACTAGAATTTTTAAATTCTTCATTTCTAGTTAAAAGAAGTTGAAAAGGAAAAGAAATTATTAAAAGCCATCTTAGAGTCTGAGTTTTGTATGGCTTTGTTAAACTATTCACCAGTTAATCCAATAATTTCTACCTCAAAAATTATATTAGATTTTGGAGGAATTACTCTATTTCCAGTATCACCATATGCAATATCGTATGGAAGAAAAAGAGTTGCTTTATCACCAACATTAAGCAATCTAATACCTTCTTTAAAACCAGCAATCAGTTGTGCATCTTTTCCAACTTTAAATGGAACGGGTTCATATCTTCCATTTTGTTCTTTTCTAAAATCATGAATTCCATTTTCTTTAGCTGTATTTATCATACTGGTTTCGATAATAGTCCCATCAGATAAATAGACTGCATAGTGAGTTAAAGCAGAATTTGTACTATTTACTTTTGGCCCTTTTCCTTTTAAAGTGATGGTATATTCAAGACCTGAGGAAGTCAATTTAGATTTAGTTTTCTGGGAATTGAATTTTTCCAAATTGAATTTTTTTTGATTATCTTTTTTAGCGTCTACTAATTCTTTGTCTTTTTTCATCTTAGCTTGAAAATTTTTGAAGATAGTGGGTGCATCAAAATTTTTAGCATTTGAGCCTTTTCTAATAATTGTTAATTTTTGAATGGTGTCATTTTGAATAATACTATCGACTACTTTCTGTCCTTTAATTACATTTCCAAAAACTGTGTGTCTGCCATCTAACCAGGGTGTGGCTTTGTGTGTTATAAAAAACTGACTTCCATTAGTAGCCGGGCCAGCATTTGCCATAGACAGTATTCCTGGTTCAGAATGTTTAAGGTCTGTAATTTCATCTGCAAATTTGAAACCTGGTCCACCTTGACCCGTAGCAGTTGGGTCTCCTCCTTGTATCATAAAATCTTCAATAACCCTATGAAAAACTATTCCATCATAATATTTTTTTCCTTTAAACTCTTCAGATAAGTCTTCACTTGGATGATTTCCTTCTGCCAAAGCAACAAAATTGGATACAGTAAGTGGTGTTTTTTCAAATTCTAGAAAAAGTAAAATTTCACCTTTGTTAGTTTCAAGATTAGCATAGAGTCCATCATCTAGGTCAGGATGACTATCACATGAAATATTTAATAAAAGAAATGAAATTAAAAACGTAAGAAAACTATTGTTCATATTTAATTATTTAATTTTTCGTTAATGATACTAATTTTATAAGAAATCTCAAAGGTTGATTCGGACTAATTTTTTCCATATCTCCTTGATAACTATAGCAAAAATGTGAAGGAAATAAAAATATTCCAGTTTCACCTTCGGACAATAACTTAACACCCTCTCTTAGAGCTGGGAGAACCTCTTCTTTATCTATTATAAATCTGATATTTTGTAATTCATCATTACTATATAATATGTTTTTATTTAAATCCTCAATTTGATATTGAACTTCAACAAAATCTCCTTTTTTGGCAAGAGAACCCTTTTTTTCATTTTTGACAGAATATAAAAAACCTAAAGTTGAGCTTTTATAAGTATTTTGTTTATCAAGATCTCTTGCTTCGTTTATTAAAACACTTTCTAAATCAACTCTTTTTTTATTTCTTAAGGCTGAATTTTTTAAGAAAATAGAAGATTTTTCATTCAAAGGTTTTCTTGCTTCAATATCTTGACACGCAACAACAGTTATAAAAAGGATGTTAATAAGTATTAGTATGATTTTCAAATATGTGATTTTAATAATTTTATAAGTCTTTTTTTTGTTTTTAATAAAGATTCATAAGAGATTCCTCCTGAAGCATTTTGATGCCCACCTCCTTCAAAATATTTTTCAGCAAAGATATTTGTAAAAAAATCACCCTTTGATCTAAAAGACAGTTTAACAATATTTTCTTTTTTGTTTTCAATTAGTATAATTGATAGTGAGATACCTTTAATATTCAATCCATAATTTACAAATCCTTCCGTATCTCCTTTTTTAAAAGAGCAACTATCTAACTCTTTTTGATTCAAAGTAATTATTACATATGGAAAATATTCAATTTTTTCAATGTTTTTAAGAGCAATGCCGAGCAATTTTAATCTATTATGTGAAAAAGTATCATAAATTTTTTCATGAATTTCAAAATTTTTGGCCCCTCTATTAATCAAGTCAGAAATTATTTTGTGAGTTTTGGCAGTTGTAGATGGGTACCTAAAAGACCCTGAATCTGTCATAATCCCTGTATAAAGACAAGACGCTACAATCGAGTTAATTCCTTTTACATCAATAAATTTGATTAAATCATAGATTATTTCACATGTAGAACCTATTTCAGGTTGAGATATCATTTCATGTGCATAATTTTTGGGATTTTCGTGATGATCAATCATTACTATTTTCCCTTTGGATTCTTTGATTTTTTCGCCCATATCTCCTGCTCTTGAGAGATCATTAAAATCAAGTGTAAAAATTAAATCTGCTTTTTTTATTTTTAAAATTGAACTTTCTTTTTCTTTATCATAATT
>MDTC01034296.1_pt1 | contig 17088 bp, 19 predicted proteins | sample 811181 | NCBI WGS metagenome assembly MDTC01 (sample SAMN05326644, study PRJNA326480) | marine metagenome | isolation source: seawater | place: Pacific Ocean: North | collected 2011 | reverse complement strand
GGGCGAGCTCCGATGATGGAGAGGGGCGGGGTGTGGTTGGTGGGGAGGTTGCCGACGGTGTCAAAGAAAACAAGGTCCGGAAGGTGGGCAAGCTGCCGGACGAGATCTCCTGGGTCGCCAACCAGGGGGGCAAGCCGGGGAGCGAGGGTCGGAGGAATGCCGATCACAGAAATAGAAATAGCGTGGGTTTCCGCGAGTGCAAGGCTCTCTTGTCCGCCAAAGTCCTCCCGTTGACATGCCCCACAAGGAGCGGTAAAGTCTGGGCTCGATGAGCGCAGCCGATAAAAATCACAAGCCTAACCTGGGAGTCTTTCATGTTTCATGTTGGATATTGGGCCTAGTGGCATTTGTGCAATTGATGTCAATTGGCGCGGCGATGGCTTTGAAAGGGACGACCAAGCCGGACGTGGAGACCAAGGTGGTCACGGAATATGTTGTGGTCCCTCGACCAACGCCGGTTCGGGTCAAGCCACCGAAAGATGCGCCGAAGAAAGAAGCAGCCGAGGAGCCGGTATTTGATCCTTTGTTATTGCCGGATTTAGATACTTTCAACATTCCGCCGGTTCCCAAGGCAATGGATGTGGCTCCGCCGATCAAGAATCCCATCGTCGAGAGATTGATCGAGGAAGCCCGTGAGGCTCGCATCACGGGTGATTTGGTGCTGGCCCAGACCAAGCTCAACGAAGCGGAGCATCTCGAAGGAGAGAATGCGAATGTGCTTTACGATTTGGCGGTGAACTTCGATGCCCTGCGGGTTTATGACAAGGCAGATGAGTATTACATAAGGGTTGTGCAGCTGGGGCCGGTCGAAGGAGGGTCGCTATTTGCCAAGGCTTCTGCGAAAATTGAGCGAGGCAGGATTGCAGACTTGAAAGGCTTGGCCTCATTGGGCTTGGTTCGCAAATCGTCGCCCAGACGTGTGGCGGGCGGGGAGCGGCGTACGGTGATGATGCCGGTCTCGGTGGCTCCCGGGAAGGAATTTGACCCCAAGCTTCTTGATCCGAGGATGAATTTCTTTGAGGAGGTGGACGGAAAGATCCAGCCAGCCGTGATTACCCCTGATGGTTCGGGTTTCGAGTGGGTCAGCGCGCCGGTGAATTGGGACGATGGCGAGGAGCTGGCGGAAGTGTGGTATTTCGTGCCCGATCAAGATGTGCGAGAGGCCTATTTTTCGGGCGAGCGTAAGTTTTACGGCATGGTGGTGGAGCTATACTACGATGGACGCTTGGTCGATATAATGGCTCAGCCGCGGACCTTGATTAAGGAAATGTCCTATTCCAAGGGCCCGGAGGAAGGGTGGGATGAGGATATTAGCCCGATTCTGGAGATGATTGAAAATGCCAACGGAACCCTTCTTCCTTCCCAGGGTGATTATGTGGAGCCGGTTGATCCTGAGAATTTGCCCAATTGGGATGGTCCGTCGATTCCAAAGACAAATCTGGCTCCAATTGCTCCAGAAACCTTGCCGAATGGGGATGAGTAAGCTAACCAGCTCGGATTCGAATTAGATGAGTTCCTCCGAAAGACGACAAGAAGGAGAAACGGTAGGAGGATACCGTCTCGTGAAACTTGTCAGCGAAGGTCATTTGACCCGCTTGTGGCAAGCGGAGCAGGTGTCGATGAACCGCACTGTGATGCTGGAAATGCTCAAACAGGAGGCGGCCATGGATCCCTCATGGATTAGTGCTTTTCTTGCGGATGTGCGGGCGAAGGCTTTGGTAAAGCACCCCGGAATTGGGGCTGTTTACGAGGCCGTTTGCAATGATGATGCGACCTACTTTGCCCGAGAGCGTCTCGAGGGAGCAGATTTGGAAGAACTCCATGATCAGGGGAAGCAATACAAGCCCTTGGAGGTGGTGATCCTTCTGGATCAGATTGCCACTGCGATGCGTCACCTTGAAGCGATGGGAATGGCTTCGGTGGAGATGGGACTGCATCACATCATTATCGATCAGGATAATACGGTCCGCATGATGAACCTCGCGGTCGATGGGAAGCCCGATGTAACATTGGGAACAATTGCCAAGCAACTGCTGGGCGCGATTTTTGGCGATATGTTGTCTCGTGGAGAGCCCGGATCGATTAGGGTGAATTCATTGTTAGGGTTTATGGCTGATTTGGAGCGACAGCATCCTTTATCTTGGCGGCAGATTCAGGAGCTGTCCCAGCAGGTGCGGGGGCAATTGGAGGGGACGGATGAATCGGCGCAGGAGGCCCAGGCTTCGATGACTCAGCCTGTGGAGGTTGCTCCTGTGCCACGCTCTAACCGTGCAGCGACCGTTGCTGCAATCGTTGCCGGGATTGTGGTTTTTGGGGCATTAATTTACTTTCTTAGGCAGGGTGCGGGCAAGATTTCCCCGGATACCGATGATTCGATCAAGGGAGCCGGTCCGGTTTGGATTTCCATCCCGATTGGTCAGGTGGAGATTCACGGGGGGCGAACGGTGAATTTGGAAAAGGGGATTTCGATGAGTAAGACGGAAGTTACCCTGTCGCAGTATGCGCGATTCCTCGATGAGTTGGAAATCGGAGGCCCGGCGGTGGCACGGAGTTACGATCACTCGGATCAACCTGTGGAGAAGTCTGATCATTTCCCGGATGATTGGGAAAATTTGTGGGAAGCAGCCCAAAAGGGAGGAGAATGGAACGGGCGTCGGGTCTTTGCCCAATGCCCGGTTGTAGGGATTGATTGGTGGGATGCCTGGGCCTATTGCCAGTGGGAGGGCTCCCGACTTCCTGCGATGGACGAATGGGCGGCGGCGGCTCATTATGAAGGTACTCCGGAGAAAATCTCGGATTGGGGCCCGGCGGATTCGTCTCCAGATGACCTAACTGGTGTCGGTTTGGTGGGCATGGCCGGTAACGTCCGGGAATGGACGCGTGACCCGGAATTGAACCCGGCATTTCAACTCAGTCCGAAGAAGCCGGTCGCCGCCGGAGGCTCGTTTAAAAACCCAGATCAGGGAGTAGCAAGTCGTGAATGGTTGGAGGATCGAAACGTCCGTCGGCATGATCTGGGATTCCGAACGGCGCATTAGAAGATTGTGAATAATCTGATTTTCTGCCCGGAAATTGGCCGAATATTCGGATGACTAAACTATCCTGGATCCTTGTAACCACGGGCAAAAATGGACTTTGTGAAATTTTTCACAAATTCGACTTGAATGAAGTTAAGCTCATAGGTAGACCCCTCGCGTGTTCCGGAATCGGGACGGATACCGATGCAGGGTTTTCTTCGTACATTTCCAGCCGCGGTTGTGGTTTTTTTCGCAACGGCTTCTGCGGCTTTCGCAGCTGGAGGGCATAAGATGCCTCTCAACGCAGAATCTGTTACCGACAGCTTCCTCGGTATCTTCACCAACTCATCGATCATGGTATGGTTTTCCACCCTCCTGATCGTTCTCTTTTGTCGGGCTGCAGCGGGCAAGATCACCATGGTTCCCGCTGGACTCCAAAACTTTGCCGAGTGGCTGATTGAAGGCCTCTACAATTTTTTCGGAAGCCTTTTGGGAGATCACCTCGTTAAAAAGACCTTCTGGTTCTTTGGAGGTACGTTTCTTTTTATTCTGGTTAATAACTGGCTCGCGCTGATGCCCGGTGTTGGAACTTTGGGTTGGGATATTGAATACGATGGTGGTGGAAGTCACTATCTCCCTTTGCTCCGCGGTGGCAATGCTGACCTCAATATGACATCTGCAATGGCCGTGACCTTCATGGCGGTCTGGACTTTCTGGGCCTATCAGGAGAACGGCATCAAAGGATTCGTCGCGCACATCTTCGCTCCCAAAGGAAAATTCCAAGGCATCATGATGAAAATCATGATCGTGGTATTTTTCATGGTAGGAATTCTGGAAGTCATCTCTATCCTGATTCGCCCGATTGCATTGAGTTTCCGACTCTTCGGCAATATCTATGGCGGGGAGCAAACTCTTGAGAAGCTCATGATGCTCGTGCCTGAGAACCTGGCTTTCCTTCCCGCTCTTCCTTTCTGCTTTATGGAGATTCTCGTGGGTCTCATTCAAGCTCTCGTCTTTTCGCTCCTAGCCGCCATTTTCCTGAATCTTATTTGCGATCACGGCGACGAAGAGCATCACTAAAAATTTCGCCGGTCGGACCATGGGCAAACCGTGGCGGCCGGAGTTAAAAACAAAAACCAAACCAAAACAACCAAGACAATGTTTACTGAATTGTTCGCAATGTTCTCACTTCTTGCTGAGATCGACCTCAAGTCTGTTCACGTCGGCCTCGCAGCTGTCGGTGGTGGAATCGGCATCGGCTTTCTGGGCCGTGGAGCCGCTGAAGCAACTGGACGTAATCCAGGCGCCGCTACTCCGATCCTCGTGATCTCGATTATTCTTGCAGCTCTTATTGAGGGTATCTTCATCCTCTCGGCCTTCGCCGTTTAAGTGTTTTTACCGCGCTTCCTGCGGGAAGCGCGGACCTTTTCCTTAATTCTTTTTCTAAGTTACACCACCCACAAGTCACATGTTCACACTTCTCGCAGAAGCCGGAGGCCTCGCTGACACCGCAAAAGAGATCGGCCGGACTTTCGGCTGGAAAGCACCTTTGTTCATCGCACAGGTAGTTAATTTTGCCCTGGTGCTGTATGTCCTCAAGAGATTTGCCTTTGGCCCGATCCAAGAGATCCTTGAAAAGCGGAAGAATCGTATCGCCGATGGTGAGGCCAAACTCGAAGAGATCGAGCAGAAGCTTGCTGACAGCGAACAAGAAAAGGCCGCTCTCCTTGAAGCGGCCAACGAGGACGCCAAGCGCCTTGTAGATGAGGCCAAAGAGAGCGCTGCCGCCCTCGCGGAGAAAAAATCCCAGGAGGCCGTTGCCCAGGCTCAAAATATTCTCGCCAAAGCTGAGGAAGCATCCAGAGCCGAAGCCGCCGCACTCAAAGCGGAGATCAAAAAGGAATTCGGCCGCCTCGTTGTCGAAACCACCACGCAAGTTACCGGTAAGACCCTCAATGCTACCGATCAGAAACGCATCAATAAGGAGGCGCTCTCCAGCTTGTAAAATTCATTTCGTCAATTTTTAACACCAGATGAAAGCTTCCAAAGTCGCCCAGAGCACCGCTCGCCGAATTTTTCGCCTTTGCCTCAAGGACGGTAAAATCAACGCGCGGATGTTGAAGCCCATCATCAAGAGAATTAGCGATGAGAAGCCCCGTGACTATCGCGGCATTCTTGTTTCTCTTCGTCGTCTCCTTCAGGCCGAATTGATCAAAAAGCAGGTCACCGTGGAAAGCGCGGCCAAGCTCGACGAAGTAACTCTCGGCAAAGTCCAAACCTCTCTTTGTAAAGAATATGGTGAGGGACTGACATTCAAATTTAAAGTCGACCCCGAACTCCTCGGCGGTCTTCGCATCCGCGTTGGAAACGACGTCTACGACGGCTCGGTTAAGGCCCGCCTCGAAACCCTCGCAAATTCATTTTAACAATCTCTGTCACCCATTCTCTAACCCTTTAAAGTCATGAGCAGCATTCTCCAAGAACTGGAAGCCCAAATCGCGAACGTCAAAACGTCCGTTAAGAAGACCAACATCGGTATCGTCCGTGAAACTGGTGACGGTGTCGCCAAAGTGGAAGGACTCAGCTCCGCGCAGCTGAACGAAATGATTGAATTTCCCGGTGGCCTGATGGGTCTCGCCTTGAACCTTGAGGAAGGTGAAGTGGGGGTTGTATTCCTCGGTGACGGTAAGCACATCACCGAAGGGATGGAGTGTAAGACCACTGGTCAGCTTCTTTCGATTCCCGTTGGCGAAGCATTTCTCGGTCGTGTCGTTGACACTCTTGCTCGTCCTGTCGACGGTAAGGGAGAGATTGCCTCGGAAACCGAATATCCTGTGGAGAAGATTGCTCCCGGAATTATTAAGCGTGAGTCCGTTTCGGTTCCGCTTCAGACTGGTATTGCCTCCATCGACGCCATGATCCCTATCGGTCGTGGTCAGCGTGAGCTTATCATTGGCGACCGCTCCACTGGTAAGACGACCATCGCGATCGACACTATCATTTCGCAGTCCAATCAGAACAAGGCCGCTGCTGAAGGTCGCCTTAAAGACCACAAGCCAGTTTACTGTGTTTATGTTGCGATCGGCCAGAAGCAGTCAAACGTCGCCCGGACCGTTTCTATTCTCGAAGAAGCCGGCGCTCTCGACAATACGATCATCGTTGCTGCTTCCGCATCGGACTCTGCAACCAACCAGTTCCTCGCTCCCTATTCTGGATGTGCTCTCGCCGAGTATCTCATGGATCAGGGGAAGGACGTCCTCATTGTCTTTGATGACCTTTCCAAGCAGGCTGTTGCCTATCGTCAGGTATCCCTTATCCTCCGTCGCCCATCTGGTCGTGAAGCTTATCCCGGGGATGTTTTCTATCTTCACTCACGTCTCCTTGAGCGTTCCGCACGTCTCTCGCAAAAAGAAGGCGGCGGCTCCCTAACTGCGCTTCCAATTATTGAAACCCAGGCTGGCGATGTTTCGGCATACATTCCCACCAACGTGATTTCCATTACGGACGGTCAGATCTTCCTCGAGACCGACTTGTTCTATCAAGGTATCCGCCCTGCGATTTCTGTTGGCCTCTCTGTCTCCCGCGTGGGATCCGCGGCGCAGACCAAGGCAATTAAGAAAGTCTCAGGAACAACCAAATTAGACCTCGCCCAGTTCCGCGAACTTCAGGCCTTCGCCCAGTTTGGTTCGGATCTTGATGATGCCACCAAGGCCAAGATCAGCCGTGGACAACGCATTGTTGAACTCTTCAAACAGAATCAGTATTCACCGCTTTCCATGGAGATGGAAGTGGCAGTTCTCTGGGCCATGCAGAACGGTCACTTCGACGATGTCGATGTGGAACGCGTTAAGGAGTGTCAGGCTGCTCTTGAGGAATTTCTTTCCACGCGCAAGGCTGAACTTCTGCAGAAAATTGCCGACGAGAAGGCGCTTTCGGACGACACCAATGTCGGTCTTAAGACCGCCCTTGACGACTTCAAAGGAAGTTGGAAGTAAGGCTCGGTTCGGGTTATCAAATTTAAAATTCTTCATTTTCCATGGCCAACCTTCGTGACATTCGCCGACGCATTAAGTCGGTCAAAAGCACCTCGCAAATTACCAAAGCGATGGAGCTGGTCTCGGCTGCCAAGATGAAGAAGGCTCAGGACCAGGCTCTGGCCGGTCGGGACTATGCCGACAAACTCAACAAGGTTCTCGTCAATCTCAAGGAGAACACCTCTGAAGAAAGCCATCCCCTTCTCGAAAAACGTGAGGGAGCTAAGGAGCTCATGCTCGTCATTTCCACCGGACGTGGCCTTTGCGGCGGACTCAACACCAACCTTTACAAGACCGTCATCAAGAGCGCGACTGACGAGACCGAATACGTCACCGTCGGAAAGAAGCTTCGCCAGACCATTGCCAAGACCGGTGGCAACATCGTCACCGATTGGGAAGTTGCCGACCCGGTCCCTTTTAACGACGCCAAGCCGATTTCAAAATTCCTCACTGAGAAGTTCCTCAGCGGCGAATACGACAAAATTAGCGTCGCCTTCAACAATTTCGTCAGCACGCTGACCCAGACTCCCGAAGTCTTCCAATTGCTTCCAATCGAATCTGAAGATCTTGGTGAAAAGCAGGACTACGAGGGAGTAGACAAAGGCGAGATTGGTGAAACCGATAAGGCTGCCGCGCTCGGTGCCGATTACGACTTCGAGCCAAGTGCTGAAGGCGTTCTCGATAAGCTTCTCCCTCTCTATATCAATTTCCAGATCTATCAGATGCTGGTGGAAGCCCGCGCCTCCGAGCATTCCGCTCGGATGGTTGCGATGAAGGCCGCCACTGACAACGCGAAGAACATGATCGACGATCTGACTTTGGAATACAACAAAGCCCGTCAGGCTGCCATTACGGCCGAGCTTCTTGAGATTACCACGGCTATGAAAGCCATGGAGTGATCATAAATCGTTAAATTTTTACCACCAACCATTCAACTTTTCCCAAACCACCATGAGCAAAAAAGGAACCATCGTTCAGGTCATCGGCGCCGTCGTTGACGTTGACTTCTCAAGCGCCAAAAAGCTTCCCGAAATCTACAACGCTCTCGAGTTGTCCTATGATCTCTTCGGAGTGAAGACCAAGCTCGTTCTCGAAGTGCAGCAGCACCTCGGTGACGGCTGGGTTCGCGGCGTCGCGATGAGCACCACTGAAGGTCTCAAGCGTGGCATGAGCGTGACTGACACCGGCAAGCCGATTGCGGTTCCCGTTGGTAAGCAAATTCTTGGACGTATTTTCAACGTGACGGGAGACGTGGTGGATGAAAACCAGCTCGCTCTCGAAGACGCCAAGCTTCGGTCTCCCATTCACCGTGCTGCTCCTGATCTGACCGAGCAGTCTTCCACGACTGAAATTCTTCCTACCGGAATTAAAGTGATCGACTTGATCTGCCCGCTCCTCAAAGGAGGTAAGGGTGGTATGTTCGGTGGTGCTGGTGTGGGTAAGACCGTGGTGATCATGGAGCTCATTAATAACATTGCGAAAGCACACGGTGGTTACTCGGTGTTCGCTGGTGTGGGTGAGCGGACTCGTGAGGGCAACGACCTTTACTGGGAGATGATTGAATCCGGCGTTATTTCTTGTGAGAAAGATGAAAAGGGTCATCCCAAGCTTGATGAGAATGGCAACCCTGTTCTTGCCGACGGATCCAAAGTGGCGCTTTGCTACGGCCAGATGAACGAGCCTCCGGGTGCGCGTCTCCGTGTTGCGCTTTCCGCGCTCACTATGGCCGAGCACTTCCGTGATGAGGACAATCAGGACGTTCTTCTTTTTGTGGACAATATTTTTCGATTCTCCCAAGCGGGTTCCGAGGTGTCCGCGCTTCTTGGCCGCACGCCGTCTGCGGTGGGATATCAGCCGACCCTCGCCGAGGAAATGGCCGGACTTCAGGAGCGTATCACTTCGACCAAGAAGGGATCAATTACCTCCATTCAGGCCGTTTACGTTCCTGCGGATGACTTAACCGACCCCGCTCCCGCCAACACCTTCGCTCACCTTGACGCGACCGTGGTGCTTGAGCGTTCACTTGCTGAGCAGGCTCTCTTCCCGGCGGTTGACCCGCTCGCTTCAACTTCTGCTGCACTTGCTCCGGAGATTGTTGGCGAAGAGCACTACAAAGTGGCTCGTGGCGTTCAGCTCGTGCTCCAGCGTTATAAGGATCTTCAGGACATCATTGCCATTCTCGGAATGGACGAACTTTCTGACGACGATAAGACCGCTGTGTTCCGCGCTCGTAAGATTCAGCGTTTCCTCACCCAGCCCTTCCACGTGGCCGAGGTCTTCACCAACGTTCCCGGAGTTCTTTGCACCATTGAGGACACCGTGAAAGGATTTGCCGAGATTCTAGACGGGAAGCACGATGATGTTCCCGAGTCCAACTTCTATATGAAGGCTGGGATCGATTCCGTCGATAAAGGTTAATTTTTCCAACCGAGCCCATTTTATCTCATGCCATTCCAACTCGACATCGTAACTCCCGAGAAGACGATCTTCTCAGATTCTGTCGATGACGTTTACCTGCCTGGTAGCGAGGGTGAGATGGGCATTCTGGCAATGCACTCCGCATTGGTGGCACCTTTGCAACCGGGTGAGCTTCGTTACCTTAAGGACGGTGAAGTCGAAGAGCTTGCCGTTGGTGAGGGATTCGTGGAGGTGACCGGGGACAAGGTTTCCGTGCTTATTGATCTTGCGATCGGCGAAGACGCTATCGATGAGCATCAGGTCGAAGAAGCAATGAAGCGTGCCAAAAATGCCTTGGATGGAGTGGTAGGTGATGATCCCGAGGAAATGCAGGCTCTCATGATGTCCATTGCCAAGTCCGAGGCTATGCTCAAGCTGAAGCGCAAGCGTCGCTAGAGTTCCTTCCCACAAATTTCAAGGACGACGGTTCGATTCAGTCCGTCGTTTTTTCATGTCGGGACTTAAAAAAATCACAGGTGGCATTCCCGTGATTTACGAAAGTATGTCGGCGAGGACTTAAGCGCGGAACTTGGTGACCTTCTGTTCGTCTCTTCCGTTGAGCAGGGTATCGAGTGCTTCGGCAGCAGACTGGGGACGATCATCTTTGTCCAAGGCGATCAATGACATGACCCATTCAGCAAGCCACTTGGGAATGTTGGGAATGATTTCCGAGATGTCGGTGACGATATGCTGAAGGTGGGCCGACATGATGGAGATGGGGTTACCCCCGTCGAATGGGCGCCGATGCGTGAGCATCCAATAAAAGACTGTTCCCAGGGCGTAGAGGTCGGTGCAGACATCGAGGTCTTCTTTAAGAATCTGCTCTGGTGAGCAAAAGAAAATGGTTCCTTCGAGACCACGCCCTTTTGGCGCATTGCCCTGCTCGTTCTGGATGAGTTGGGCACGTCCGTAGTCAATGAGCTTGATAATATCGCGGCCTCCACCCTGCTCGCAAAGCATGATGTTGGAGGGCTTCAAATCGAGGTGAAGCAAGCCGGCCTTGTGTGTTGCTTCCAATCCTTCGAGTGCTTGCTCGGCGAAATTGATAAAGCGGTTGATGTCGAAATTGAGTTCCCGAAGTTTGATCGCTTCCTCCATATTGGAGCCTTCGATCAGCTCCATGGCAATATAGCGTCCTTTTTCATCGATATCGGCGTCGTAAATGCTCACGACGTATGGGTGGTTAATATGCGACGCGGATTTCATTTCCAGCGCGTAGTCACGATCTTTGTCGGTCCGTGAGATGGATTTGAATCGTTTAAGGGCAACGTCTCTCCTCATTCGCGTGTCTGTAGCCCGATAGACCACGGAGGTGCCACCTTCGCCGATTTCCTGTTCATCAAGGTAGCGTTCACCGGGATTGCTTTCGGCAGCGACATGGCTGCCGGTGAGATTTTGGAGGTTTTCGACTATCTGGCTGAGTGAGTAGTAAGGAACCGGTCCGAGGCTGGTGACTGCGGAGTCCAAGGCAGCTTCATCGACAGGAGCGGCGACTGCCACTGCAGTGGCGGGGGCGGGTGTGGCGGCGACAGTGGCTTGGGCTGGTCTTAGATCGTCGGTTCTTCCGACCAGCAATCTGGTGGGAGCGGGAGGCGGAATAGTCTGTCCCTCAGGTCCCAGAGGGTTTGCCATTTGGGAATCCGCGACACCGTTGAGATTGGCAGGCACGGGAATGACCTGCCCTTGATTTTGAGGAACACCAACATTAAGGGCTCTCGTGGGAGGAGGCACTGGGATTTCTCCGGTGAGTGCCTGTGGGAGGCCGACGCTCACACGCTGTGTGGCTGTGGGCAGGGGGATCTGTTGGGTTGCCGGAGATGGCATGGAATCGCCAGTGATCAGACGGCGTGTCCTTGGCGGCTCAGGGATGGCTTGTTGGTATTGTTGGGGCTGTTGATAGTGAGTTTGCTGTTGAGCCGGATAGTATGGAGCCTGTGGCAGAGAAGGAGCGTTCGGCAGGGGATGCTGGTATTGCTGCTGTTGTGGCGCTTGCGGGTAATGGGGAGCAACCGGTTGTTGATACTGTTGTGGCAGAGGCTGCTGGTATTGAGGAGCAGGTTGCTGATATTGAGGTTCCTGCTGCTGGTATTGGAGCGGGGCTTGCGGATATTGTTGCTGCTGCGGAGCTTGGGGGTAGTAGGGTTGCTGCGCTTGAACCGGCATCGTGTGATGCTGCACCTGAATAGGATTTGGTTGCGTCCGCGAAAGCTTGGCCGCTTGGGAAAGCGGGTCAATCGGTCGATTTTTGTAGCCAGACATGGGGAATAGAAACCGTGAACCCTCAACTAACTTGGTCGCTTACATCAAATTGCAATGTTTGGGAGGAGTCGTGAGCTCTTTTACTGCTGTTTAATGTATGAATGAAGTTGAACCTTGAGCCTACTTGTTTCCGATAAAGGTTATTTCGTTTTAGCTTTGTTGATTCCCCGACAAATTTCAAAAGGGCGGAAAGGGCTTAAGTCAAAAAATTTAAGGCGTCAACTTGCTTCCCTAGATTGCAGCTTTTCAACCTCCCTCAGGCAAATACCGGCGCGCTACGACATCGATTGCAATTTTTGCGGAGTTGGCTTTGGCTGAATCATTGACGAGGACAACTAGAAGCGCTCTTCCGAGGTCGCGGAGAAAAATTGCTAATAAGTGGGTGTCTAGTCTAATCTCCTTGGCATCAGGCACTTTTGTACGAATTGTCTCGAGGACGGTATAGCCTTCTTCAGCAATTACGGGAATTTTTGTTGAGTCGAAAAAGTCAGGAAGGTCACCTGCCAGATAAGAGCCGGAGGGACTCACCAGGAAGGAGCCTGTAATGTTTCCCGAACGGCTGAGATATTGAATGAGTTCGTTGTTGCCCATGGGATATAGTTTAGAGAAGCGAAGTAAGTTCCACCGCCAGATGATCGATGTCTGTGGTGTGATCGGTGTGAAGGCCGACCAAGCGCGGACCGGGTGCGTTGGGAACTTCCGGATTCAGGGCGAGGATGATGAAGTGATCGTGGTCGGAGCTGGCTTGCATTCGGTAGAGGCTCCCAAGCTCGGCATTGGCGGTCAGCTTGGAGGCCAGGCGGAGGCAGGCCGGTGCGATTTCTTGCAATTCCGCGGCCGCATCGGAAGAGCAGTGGATTTCCTGAAAATTGCGATCGGTTTGGAAGCTGTGCTTAACGCCTTGGAGAGCGGCGATGGCATCGGGATTAACGGGCTCCGGTTTCATGGTGGAGACGATAGTTAAATCGAGAGGGGGTTGGAGGCGAGTCTCAATCTCCATGCTATCTTGACGGCCGAAATCCCTGGAGGATCCCGATGGGAAAAGGATGTCTGCGCAAAATTTGGGTGAATCGTGTTCGTTGGATTAAGAAGTTTTCCTGTGTGCACCTCAATCGTTCCTCTCCGGTATTGGCGATGATGGCGGCGATTTTTGGCGGGGATGCCGGGACGATGGAAGGAACAGTCGGGTGGGTGTGTTACTTTGTTGCGATTACAAAGTATCTTATTATTGCCCTGATTACATCCACTGATAAGGCGGGAGATCTTCTTGGGAATTTCGACTGCGCAGTGGCTGAACAGCGGGAGGAATTAATCGAGGAGTTCTCGGAAAAGAAGGACGATCAAAGCCCGAAGAGCTTTTCCATCTTGCTGACAAAAATGTCTGAACTCTTGGCGATTCCCTGAAAGACCTTGGTGTCGACGATGAGCAGTTTGGGCATGACGGCGCTCTGGGCAGAGAGAGTTTGATGGTCCTCGGTATTGGCTTTGATGAGATCGTTGATCCAGGGATCCTTCAAGGATTGACTAAGTTTTTCTTTGGGGATGATCTGGGAAATTTCACGGTGAGCCTCTTCCACGGTAAGAATAGGACGACTGAAGAGGCGCTTGTGAACCTCGGGGAAGGAATCAGGTTGGGCCCTCCACGCCGCCAGGCCAATTTTGGCCAGTTCACAGGCCCAGGGATGGTCCTCAATCTTTGGTTTCAGGTTGGAATTGCATTTACGATTCAGTGGAGTGGGGAGGAGGACCACTGCGAATTTCTCGGGATATTTTTCCATCAGTTTGTCGAGGTCTTCTTCCATGTTCCGGCAGGATCCGCAGGTGTAGTCGAAGTATTTGACGAAGACGTGCTTGGCGTCGGCAGGGCCGATAAAGGGTAGCTCCGCCATGTTAAATATCTTCCCGCCATAGGTAAGTTGGCGCCCACTACCGCGTTGGTGGATGGGTTTGTTTTTGGTTTTGGCGGTATATTCGTTAATGGCATATGTGTCAGGCGCGGGCCCCCAAATTTGTCCGCCAATCAAGACGGAAAGGGGGGCGATGGCGAAAATGGAGCAAGCGGTCCAAGAAACCGGACCGGTCCGCCGGGTCGTCACGAAAATTGAAATTGCGGTGAGGATGCCCGTGATGTGAGTGGCGAGACACCAGGGGCAGAATGATTCGATTTTGTAAGTCATGATTCCCAAGAACCAGAGAGCCGCGCCGATCAGGACGAGCGCTGAAGAGATGAGCAGGCTTCGCGATCGTTGAAAGGACAATGCAATCACGGCTGCGTAAAATAGGGCGGCGAGCAAACTTACTGGAATGTGAATCCAAGCCGACCATTTTGAGCCCAGGACGTTGGCGCATCCGCCTTCACTCCCGCAGCCGACGATAGAGCTGATTTTCCCGGTTAGTTTTATGATCAGCAGATATCCGGCGATGCACAGACCGATCGAGGCAAAGGCGCGGACGAGAAAGAAATTGGCTTTGCTTAGACTGCGGCGTTTGGATGGCATGGCGGTGGGGTGTTGAAAAGACCGCAATCAGAATGAACAGGAAATTTGACGATCTCACGCATTTTTCGGGGAAATGGATTCCTTATTACGATTTGTCTCATTAGAGACTTCCCATGACTTTGAAGCTTAACTTTGAGAATGTCGAAATTGGGGGCCTGGTATTGGCCAAAGTGGGGAATCCTTCGCGCGATGAACCATTGCAGACCTCAAAGCAACTATTTCAGGTGGGAGAGGACGATCAGGCCCTTCTGACACCAATTTTTCTGCGGCCCTTTCGTAATCTCGTCGGCCAGCGCTTCACTCATCACAGCTCGTTGGAGAAAAATGAAGTCAATGCCTCGGCGGCTGCGATTTTTGAAGATTCGTCGAAGCTTCTCGAGAAAGGCTGCGAGATTGCCCAGCGGCTTTATTCCAAATCCTCCCACCCGAATATTAAATCGGGCGATCTTTGTATTTCCCTGATGACCGGGATCGATCTGGACGGCGAAATGAAGCGCGCTATTTGTATCCTCAAGTCGGAGAGCGTGACGCCTTTCCTGAGTATTTCGGCACGAGACGGCGACCTCCAACTCGCGACCGAACAGGGGATTAATCCCGAGAAGATCGACAAAGGCTGCCTCATTCTTGAACACCTTGAGCGAAAGGGTTTCTACGTTCTCACCTTTGATCGTGGTGGCTCGGAATCGCGATTTTGGGTGCGTGATTTTCTCACTGTTCGTCCCATTCCCGATTCGGCCTTGATGACTAAGCGCGTGGCCGAGCTCGCCGTGGCGGCTGTTTCGCCTGCGGAAGCTCCAACCAATGACAGCCCACCGTGGGACGTCAATGAACCCGCCCAAGAGGCACTTTCGTATCTCAAGGGACAGAAGAATTTCAGCCTTCAGGAATTCGAGGAAAAAGCTCTCCGCACCGATGCCGCCAAGAAGAAGTTCAAAGAGGAGCGTGAGCGACTCGAGGAAGACGAGGGAATTACCCTCGAAGAGAATTTCGACATCTCCAAGCGTGACGTCACTAAGGCAAAGAAGTTCATGAAGTCCATTATGAAGCTCGATACCGGCGTGGAAATTCGCCTCCGCCACAAAGTCGTTGATAAGCCCGGAGAAGTCCTCGAGAAGGGCTACGATGAAGAGCGAGAGATGAATTATATAAAGGTCTACTTCAATGAAGACCTGGCGTAGCTGCCCGGAAATTCCCCATGATTTACGTTGTTTGCTGGTATTGTTGATTTCTATTTCATTGGCCGGAACGAAGGACGAGGGTGAAAAGAATATCGAGATTTTGGGGTCTTCAGACTTTCATTAACGCAAGGCGGCATCCCGGGATGCCGTTTCCTTTGGTGTGCCTCTTGGGTCTGGCCTGTGGCTATCTTTATTCAGTGAGTCGTCCATTGGTCCCTGCGATCATCCTCCATGCCCTTTACAATTTCGGGATTTTTCCCCTGTGGAAGCCGGCTTGATTTCCAAGGTCTTGCTAAAGCGAATAACGCTTCTGTATCGCGAGGTAGGTTTTGTTGGAAACTTCGCGGATGACATTTCCACGGCTTCTGATCCAGGTCCCGTAGGATTTGTTGCGACTGCCGCTCTCGATGATGCCGATGATGATGTAAGGGTAGGGTTGGCCGTCGGAGCCCCGGGCAACGAGAATCCCCATGTCTCCGCAACACATCGCGGTGCTCCCGGTCTTGTTGTAAACTTTAGTACTGGAGGGAACTCGTTTTGCGCTGGAGTAGAGGCGGTCTCTTCCGGGCAGGGCCATGAGGCGTTTCATTTCTCCGGATGAAGGAAGTTGGTCTTTCCACATCGAGGTGAGGAAGCGTGCGTAGTCGCCGGCTGACAACCTGTTTAGGTAAGTCCTTCCGCTGCGGGGAATGTATTCCACGAGGCGCAGCTGATTGCAGAGGGAGGGGTAGTGTCGTTTGAGCAGGGCTCTGGTTGCGGCGGGGCCCCCGGTTTGTTTCATCACCCAGTTGGTCGAGGTGTTGCTGCTTTTTTGGATCATCAACTCCATGTGCTTGCGACTTGTCGAGCCGTATTGAAGTTTGCCCGCTTTCACTTGATGGAAAAAAGCGAGGGCAACGTAGGGCTTGATCATGCTGGCGGCCTGAAGCGGGGAATTTTCGTTAATGCTCGCGAGTTTAGTGTTGGAGGTAATGTCGTAGACCACCCAGGCGGTCCGTTCGTCACCCCGAATACTCCCTTTGCGGCGAAGTGATTTGACGTAGGTTTCGATCTCAACTTCGAGCTCGGTTCCAACCCCGGCGAGGCTTGAGTCCAGAGGTAGAAATCCTAAAACAAGGAGGAGGATCGGAAGGGGAGATAGGGGCCGGAGTCGACGCAGAATGGAAATCATGGCTCGCAGATTGAGGCTTCGGGGTTGTTTGATATAGGTTTCCTAATTAATTTCACAGGTCAAAATTCGGACCCTTGCAAGCTGTAAACCATCCCGGATGAAGGGGAGCAGCAAAGCGATGTGAGATTTTGTCGCCAAAGAGCTCTTCCTTATCTCCCCGTCTCTTTCGTGTTGGTGTGGATGGTGACTTTTTTTGGAATCTCAACGATGGGTGGATGGCGGAGCCTGGCGGCTAGGGATGAAGCGACCATACCAACCCAGGGAAAGAGGTTTACGGTGCCAGAACTACAAGACGTCTTTGGATCAGAAAGGCGACCTTTCGAGTAGGGAGTGCGAGTGGTTTAGAGCTGACTTTCCCGGAAAAGCTCTCCCTTGAGACCAAGCCTTATCCGGTGGGTTTAATCGGCGGGTTGATTTTTGGAAAAATCCGCCGAAACTCACATTCGATGATGGAAGTTGAAAGAGGAGGCTTGT
>MDTC01123409.1_pt1 | contig 17089 bp, 14 predicted proteins | sample 811181 | NCBI WGS metagenome assembly MDTC01 (sample SAMN05326644, study PRJNA326480) | marine metagenome | isolation source: seawater | place: Pacific Ocean: North | collected 2011 | reverse complement strand
GAAAAAGTAACCGCATGTTGTTCAGCTATTCCAACATCAAACATTCTTTTTGGAAATTCTTTTGCAAAAATATCCATGCCTGTTCCTCCTGGCATTGCAGCTGTGACACCTACAATTTTACTATCTCTTTGTGCATGTTTGACAAGGGTGTTAGCAAAAACTTTTGTATAAGCAGGTAAATTTACAATACTTTTGATTTGTTCTCCTGTTTCAACGTTAAATTTAGAAACACCATGATAGTTATCATTTGCTTTTTCAGCGTAAGAGTATCCTTTTCCTTTTTGTGTTTTTATATGAATCATAATTGGACCTTCATATTTTGAGTCTCTTGCATTTTTTAAAATTGGTAAAAGACTATTTAGGTCATGTCCATCTATTGGTCCTACATAGTGGAATCCTAGTGAATTAAACATAGTACCACCTGTTACAGCAGAACGTAAAAAATCTTCTGCTTTACCAGCCTTAACACTAAATCTTATTGAAAAAGCTGAAGCAATCAATTTAAAAGTTTCTCTTAGACTAAAATAAATTTTTCCAGTTAAAAGTTTTGCCAAATATGTTCTCATAGCTCCTACAGGTTTTGCAATTGACATGTCATTATCATTTAAAATAACAATCATTTTAGTTTTCGAAGCACCAGCATTATTCATTGCTTCATAAGCCATACCCGCACTAATTGCCCCATCACCAATGACAGCAATTACATTTGTCAATTTGTTGGATAACTTATTTGCCTCCGCTATACCTAATGCTGAGGATATAGAGGTTGAACTGTGTGCAGCACCAAAAGGATCATACTCACTTTCTGATCTTTTAGTAAACCCAGATAAGCCATTTCCCTGTCTTAAAGTTTTAATCTTATTTTTTCTTCCAGTCAAAATTTTATGTGGATAAGTTTGGTGGCCAACATCCCAAATTAGTTTGTCGTTTGGGGTATCAAATATATAATGCAAAGCTACAGTAAGTTCGACAACTCCCAAGCCTGCTCCTAAATGACCTCCTGTCTCAGAAACTGCAGTAATCATTTCTTTTCTAACCTCATCTGAGAGTTCTTGTAAGCTATTCTCAGAAAGTTTTTTAATATCTGATGGAAAATTTATATCTTTTAAAAATTTATAGTCTTGTGTCATTTTTTTCTATTCAAAATATAATTTAAAGTTTCATTGATATTTTTTGAATTTGATCCATATTTTTTCAAATCCTGAATAATGTTAAATTTAATTTTATTACTATATTTAATAGCATTATTGTATCCCAGTAAACTGATTAAAGTAGCTTTTCCTTTTTTTTTATCTTTTCCTGTTTTTTTTCCAGCTATTTTGGTAGTTCCTCTATAATCAATAAGATCATCTGCAATTTGAAAAAGAAGACCAATATTAGCTCCAACGTTTTCAAAAAAATTAATTTCCCTTATCTTTTTTTTCATAATTATTGCTGGTGCCATACAGCAAAAACTAAATAATTTTCCGGTTTTTTTAATTTCCATATCTATAATCTTATTTTTAGAAATTTTTTTTTTTTCAAAGCTTAAATCTAAATATTGACCACCAGCTATTCCAAGATGTCCTGAGCATTCTGACAGTCTTTTAATCAAATTAATTTTTGTTTTTTCCATAATATTTAAATTTGGACTTGATAAAATTTCAAAAGCCATTGTTAGAAGTGAATTTCCAGCAAGTACTGCCGTTGACTCTCCAAACTTAATGTGCGTTGATGGTTTACCTCTTCTTAATTTATCGTTATCCATACATGGTAAGTCATCATGAATAAGAGAGTAAGCATGAATACATTCAACTGCCGCACCAATACAAATTAAAATTTTGTAATCAACTTTAAGTAAAGATCCCACATCTAATAAAACCTTTGATCTAATTTTTTTTCCACCTGGAAATAAACCATAGTTCATAGCTGGAATTAATTCTGTTTTTTTTTGTTTCTTAATAAATTTTTTCAGAAAAAAATTAGTATCATTTGCAATTTTTGTGAGTTTATTTTGCATTTTTTCTATTTGTTATATTGTTAATTTTTTGCTTTGTATCCTCATTAATTTTTTTTGAATTTTTTTTAAATTTTTTTTCAATAGTGTTATTTAAACTTAATAATTCTTGATAACTGTCTAATGAACTTTCAAGGCTTTTTTCTTTTTCTAAAGACTCAATAATATCATTTACTTTTTTTGTTAACTCTTCAAGAGATTTATTGTTATTATCAAGTGGTAAATTTTTATCTTTCATATAATAATAATTATTAATACATGAAAACTAATCTTTCAAATATCAAAAAAGCAAAAAAATACCTTGATAAAAATTGCTGTATAGGGGTGCCAACAGAAACGGTTTATGGCTTGGCAGCTAATGCGTACTCTAATTCAGCTGTAAAAAAGATATTTAATTTAAAAAAAAGACCTAAAAATAATCCTTTAATTGTTCACTATTTTGATATTGATTCTCTTAAAAAAGATTGTTTAATAAATGACAATTTTATCAAACTTTATAAAAAATTCTCTCCTGGGCCACTAACTTATATTCTAAAATTGAGAAAAGATTCTAAAATTTCCAAGAGTGTAACAAATAAAAAAAAAAAATTAGCTATAAGGTTTCCGTCACATAAAATATTTAAAAAATTAATTGAACAATTAGATTATCCATTAGCAGCACCTAGTGCTAATATTTCCACAAGAGTCAGTGCTGTAAAAAAAACAGATGTTAAAGAAGAATTTGGAAATAAAATTAAGTATATTTTAGAAGGTGGTAAATGTCGTGTGGGTATAGAATCAACTATAATTAATCTTACAAAGAAACCAACTATATTAAGATTAGGAGGTCTAGATATTTCAAAAATTCAAAAAGTTTTAGGATGCAAAATAGGCTTAGATATTAATCCTAAAAAAAAAATTATGCCTGGTCAATCTCAACTACATTATTCACCAGGGATACCTATTAAGATGAATGTTAAAAATCCAAAAAATAAAGAGGCTTTTATTTTAATAAAAAAAAGAAAAATTAAATTAAATAATTATTATTATTTAAGTACCAAGTGTGATCTAACTGAAGCTGCAAAAAATTTATATTCCTGTTTAAGAAAAATTAAAAATAAAGGTTATAAGTCAATTGCAGTAGAAAGAATTCCACATAAAGGGTTGGGTAAGGCTATAAATGATAGATTGAGTAGAGCTTCAAAATTTTAAAACTTATTTAATTTAAAGCTAAATTATTTATTTTTTATTAATCTTTTTTATTATATTAAAAATTTTATCAGCTACTTTTCCATTACCAAAAATTTTGGAGGGTTTTATTTTATTATTTTCAAAATAAATTACTGCTTTTAAAATTTTGTTATAGTCATATCCAGTCAAAATATTGCTTTTATTTTTTATACTTAATTGTCTTTCGGTTGTAGTTCTAATAGTAATACAAGGCACCCCTAATAAAGATGATTCTTCTTGTATTCCCCCTGAGTCAGTAAAAATAATTTTGCTATTTTTCATTGCTGTCAAAAAATCAAGGAACTCAAGTGGTTTAGTAAATTTTACAAAACTTAATTTTTTAATATTCAATTTTCTAATTATTTTTTCTGTACGCGGATGAACTGGAAATAAAAATTTTGTTTTAAATTTTTTACCTATTTTTTCAAAATTAAGAATAAGATTATTAAGTTTTTTGGGATCATCTACAGTTTCTGGTCTATGTAATGTAATTAAGAAATAATTTTTTTTATTAACGTTAAAACTTTTCAAAATATTATTTTTTTTTATTAACGGTATGTTGCTTTTAATTATGTCTGAAATTGTATTACCAACTGTAAATATTTCTTTATTTAATGTTAGCCTTTCTTTTTTTAAGTTTTCTAAATCAAAACTTGTAGGTGTAAAAAGTATATTTGAGAGCTGATCTATAAGTTTTCTATTAATTTCTTCTGGCATTCTTTCATCGAAAGATCTGAGTCCTGCCTCTACATGAACAATTTTAATTTTTTCATCATCATTAAAGTATTTTCTATTAAAGATAGAAGCTGCAAAACATCCCGCAAACGCAGTATTTGTATCACCTTGAACAATCAAGTAATTTGGTTTTTCATTATATAAAATATTTTCTATACCTTTTATGGTTTTTGAAAAAAAACCCCCATATGTAGAGCTCGATGCTTTAATATTGTACTTGGGTTTTGGTATTTTAAAATATCTGAAAAATACCTTACTCATTATATTAATATAATGTTGATTGGTATTTATTAAAAAAAAATTTATCTTATTTTTTTTAAAAATTTTGATTAAAGAAGCTAGTTTAATAATTTCTGGTCTTGTTGATAAAACGATACAAATTTTCATATTTAACTAAATTTTGTAAAATTAATTTATTTCTATATAGTAGATTATTTAACAAATAAAATAACTAAATAATCATTAATCAAAAATGAACAAAATAAATCAAGACTATATACTTGCTTTGATATTTGTATTCATACCTGTGATAACTCTTTTTTCTGGTTTTTATTTAAATGAAGATTTATCTACTGGGGGTTCAAGGTGGGATTTTAATATTACTTGGCCATTAATAGTTGATTATTCAAATTTTAATTTCCTTGATGCACGATTAAAAGATGGTGCCATACCAAGACACCTTCCACTTCATTATTTTATCTTATCTATAGTTTATAAAATTCTTAATGATCAAAACTTTGTTAGATTATTCTATGTATTTTTTAGTTTGTTATTGCCTATTTTTTTGTATTTAAATTTAATTAAAATTTATAACTGTAAAAAAATATTTATTTTAATTGTAAGTTTTAGTTTTTTATTTTTACCTTATTTTAGATCTTCGGCTTTATGGCCAAATGCTCACCTGACTGCCTTAATTTTTTTTATTATAAGTAATTTTTTTTATTTAAGAGCTTTAGATAAAGATAGATTGTTTGATAAAGTTTTAAATTTATTATTTTTAGCTTTTGCCACATACACCTTACAAACCTATGTAATTTTATTTGTTTTTTATTTAACTAGTTACTTTTTTAAGGAAAAAAGAAAAGTCTTCATAAATCTTTTTTTATTTTGCTGTTTTTTAGGCCTACCTGGTTTGTATATTTTAGCCCTTAATGAAAAAATGTTAAAATTACCGATAACTAAAGATTTATTTTATTCAATTACAAATAATTTTTCGATAATTTTTTTCTTTTTACTTTTTTTTCTATTCAATAAAAACAATTATAAAGTTTTTTTAAATCAAGTACGTAAATTAAATGTAATTGAAACTACTTTTATATTATTTTTATTTGTGTTTATAGCATACAATCTAGACTACAGTATGCTAACCTCAAAACTAAGAGGTGGTGGTTTTTTTTATAAAATATCTCACTTTATTTTTAGTAATAATATAATTTTTTTATTTTCTTTTCTTTTTTCTTTATTTACTATTTTTTTATTAATTAGACAGGATTTCAAGTTTTTTTATATAATTATTTTGATAAATATAATGGGACTAAATTATCAAATATATCAAAAATATTTTGAACCTTTGCTTTTAATTATGATTTTTATTCTATTTAAAAACTTTTTATCTGCTAATATATTTTTAAGGTTAAAAAACGTCTTCCTTTTTTATTTAATAATTGTATTTTATTATTTTTTATCTTTAATCAACATTTATTATGGATTTTCATACAATATGGTTATTTAACTTTATCTATAATAAAGATTGGCTATCTATCTAGTTTATTAATTGATAAATAATAGAAGTAATGGTAAAAAACTTTTTTTATTGAGATAATTTAAACCTTTAAAGATATAATTTACTGTGGCTGAAACAAATATTCATTATGACAAAAATAATTATAGAGAATATTTGTATACCGGATTAATTGGTTTTATATTCAGGTATCAACACCATAAGCTAAGTCCTAATTTTTTATTAAATGAAAAAAAAGTATTAGAAGTTGGGCCTGGTTTTGAACCTCATATCAAATTTAAAAAATTAAACTGTGAAGAATACCATTGTGTAGAGCTAAGTAAATCTGCTGAATTAAAAGAATATTTTAAGAATGAATTTCCAGAGATTATTTTTAACAACTACGATGGAGAAAAAATAAATCATCCTGATAATACCTTTGATAGAATAATTATTTCTCATACTTTGGAACATATACATAATCCAGAAGGTTTTATTAATGAAATGTTGAGAGTTATAAAGAAAGGTGGGTATATTTCAATCGCATTACCTTGTGATAACGGTTTTTTTTGGAGAATGGGAAGGTTCCTTTTAAAAAAAACTTATCATAAAATTAGAAAATTTTCTGAAGTAGATTTTGATTATTTTATTGCAAATGAACATGTGAACACCATCTTTCAACTTTTATCAATCTTTAAAAAAAAATTTCATCTAACCAATGAAATATATTTACCTTTTAGATTGAAAATTCCAGATTTAAATTTAATTTATATTTGTCATATTCAAAAAAAAAATAATTAATTACTTGTGAGTTCCATTAAAAATCAAGTCAAGAGTTAATATTATTGTTTTAGTTAAATTCATTTTGCTGTCACCAATTTTGTAATCATAACTTAATTTAAATGGCACCTCTTCTAACTTTAAATATTTAAATTTATTAGTCAAAAAAAGAATAATTTTACCTGCAATATTAAAATCTTCATTTTTAAAAAAAGTTTTATTTTTCAATAATTCTCTAATTAGTTCTGATTTATAGGCTCTAAAATTGCAAGTATAATCATTTAAATTTCTGAACGGATATAAAAATTTAAAAAGGAATTTTGCCCCTGTACTTAAAAAATGTCTCCAAGCACTAACACCGTTTACTTTTGAGCCTGGTGCAAAACGTGATGCAACTACTATATCATTTGAATCATTAATTTTTTTTACCATTTTATCAATAACAGATATTGGGTGAGTGTTATCACTGTCTAACGTTACAATGACATCTTTTTTTTTGGCACTTTTTATAATTTTTCTAAATCCAGTTTCCATTGTAATGCTCAGACCTTTATTTTTTTTATGCCGTATATAAGATAACTTAAATTTATATTTTTTCTTTAAAAGTTGATCAGTTTTATCAGTAGAAAAATCATCAACTAAAACAACAGAGATATCTGTTTTAGAGTATGGAAGTTTTTCAATTTTTTTAAAAATTTTAACAAGATTTTTTTCTTCATTATAGGCTGGTAACAAAATATAAATCATTTAATTTCTCTCAATTTTTTGTACGTCTTCATGAAGTTGGATTTTAATTTTTAGTCCAAAGACATATATTTCGTATAACAATGATCAATACAATAACGATTCAACATAGCATTTCAACGAGAAAGTATTAAATATTTATAAATAATTAAAATGATAAATTTTTTTATCTATTTTTTAAATACTTCCACAAATGCTTTCAAGTTCATTGGTAAAAATTTTTGATTTTTAAAAAGCTATTTGTTTGCACTTTCTTTGTTAATGCTTTTATAATCACACATTCTTTTTTTTTCTATTTGCTATTTCTATGGTGCGCCTGCTAGGAGTCGAACCCAGAACCTCCTGATCCGAAGTCAGGCGCTCTATCCAGTTGAGCTACAAGCGCATTAACGTCTTTTATTATAGATTATAAAAGAAAGCATTATATTTTTATTATTGGCTTAAAAAATATTTAAATTAGATTATTTTGATAGTATAATTTATAAGTTTCAATAATATTAATTATGTTTAAAAATTTAGGAAAAATTGGGTACAAAGTTGAGTCTCAAAAAGTTAAAATTGACTTAAATCAAATAAACGAGGGCGTCAATTTTACTGATGAATTTATAATTTTCAAAAAAAATGATGAATTGTCTATTTATGATCGAATTTGTGATCACAACAGTGGTAAACTAATTTCAAAAAATGGAAAAACTTTTTGTCCAATGCATAATTGGGAATTTATGCCAGAAACAGGAATCTATAAAAATGGATTAATTAAAAAAAAAAAAGAATATGAGATTGCTAATAATCAAATTTTAGTTATCGAAAAAAAATTTCAACCAGAAATAAAACATGTTGATAAGGGTATTGGTATTAAAGTAAGATATATCAATCATGCATTTTTAATAATTGAGAGTGATAATTTTAAGTTTGCAACTGATCCATGGGCATTAGGTCCGGCATTTAATACTGGTTGGTGGTTAAAGCATCAGACTATTGCCAACTGGAAAGAGGAATTAAATTCTTGTAATTTTATATATATTAGTCACAACCACCCAGATCATTGTCATGAACTTACGCTGTCTTATGTCGATAAAAAAACACCTTTAGTTGTTCCAAATTTTACTTCAAATTCTACAGGTTTATTATTAAAAGATTTAGGATTTACAAATATTCATAATCTTAATTTTGAAGATCAATATCAATTTAATGGCTCTGAATTAATATTTACTATTTTTAAATCAGGAGATCTTAGAGAAGACTCTGGGTTTTATTTTAGCGCTGGAAAGTTCAAAGGCTTACTAACGGTAGATGCAAACAATTTAAATTTTTTAAAGCTACCTGCGGTAGATTTATTTGCATCCAGTTTTGCTGGTGGCGCACACGGCTATCCTCTTAATTGTGAAAACTATGCATTAGAAGATAGGATTAAAATGCTTGATACAGATAGAAAATTTATTAGACAAACTAAATATAAGTACCTTGAAAAAATTAAACCTAAGTTTTTTTTACCTTATGCTGGTTTTTTTAAAGAGGCGTTAAAAAGAGACGGAATATATATCAAACATAATAAAAAAAACCTTGTTAATGATTATAAAAATTTCTGTAAAAAACTTAATATTCAAATTTTAAATGTAGAAGAAAATACAATTTTTAATTTTGATATAAATAAAAAAGTTAAACCCGAACCGTACATTGGAAAATACTATGCTGATATTAGTGAGGAAAGCTACTTAAAATATTATAAAGAAAAATATCAAAAAATTGATTTAAATTATATCAAAAATTATTTTGAAAAATCTAAATTTAATGACAACTCAATTTTATTCATTTCTTTAACAAATGGTAACTTTAATAAAAGTGATGTAAATTTTAAAATAAATTTTACAAAAAAAATAACTTTTTCCATTCTTGAAGATAAATATTTGAAACAAGCTCTGAAAAGTGAAAACAATTACTTGTTTTTAAAAATTAGAAAAGAAGCATTTTTAAATACTATTTATAATAAAAGATCTTGGGAAGATATCTCTATAGGTTTTCAAAACAGACAATATAGAAAACCTAATATTTATAACAGTGATTTTTGGTTCCATTTTAGTAATAAATATGTGAGTACTAAATATGTTCAATCAACAACAGATTGCTCTAATTGTACTCTTTTAAATAATGATATTCATAATATTTTATTTAAAAAAAAATCTGTAGATAATATTTTGCTTTTTAAAAAGTCTAATTAGAAATTAATACGCTTTGGTTTTTTGCATAAAGATTAATGATAAAAAATATAAACTTAGTAGTTGGTTCTGTTAATAATGGCTCTAGAATTGACATATTTATTAATAAAAAAGAAAAATCTCTTAGTCGAACAAGAATAAAATATTTGATTTTAGAAAAAAAACTAAAGATTAATAAAAAGATTACGATTGATCCCTCAAAAAAAGTAACCACGGGAGACGTGTTGAATCTTGAAATTCCAGAGCCTAAAGAGCCTTCACTTAAGCCATATAATTATAAATTAGATATCGTTTTTGAAGACGAAGATTTACTTGTGATTAATAAACCAGCTGGAATAATTATGCATCCTGGGGCTGGTAATTATGATGAAACTATTGTTAATGCTTTAATTTATTACAATAGCGACTCTCTTTCAAATATTGGTGATAAACTTAGACCAGGTATTGTCCACCGAATTGATAAAGATACCTCTGGATTGGTTGTTATAGCCAAAAATAACAAAGCTCACGAAAATCTATCTAACCAATTTAGTGAACACACTATCACAAGAGTGTACCAGCTATTAATTTGGGGAAAAATTAGACCTGCATCTGGTGTAGTTGATACTCTTATAACTAGAAGTTCAAAAAATAGACAGATGATGGAAGTAAGCAATTCAAAAGGTAAAAGAGCAATAACTAATTATAAGACTATGGAAATTTTTGAAAATGATAAAACTCCGACACTAAGTTTGGTTGAATGCAAATTAGAAACAGGAAGAACTCATCAGATTAGAGTTCACATGACTTATTTGGGTAATAGCATAATGGGTGATGGAAAGTATAAAAAAAAGTATAAAAAACTAAAAAATATTGACACTGATTTAGAAATATTAATTTATAAATTAAACAGACAATTTCTACATGCAAAAACTTTAGGGTTTATTCATCCCAGAACAGGTGAAGAAATGGTTTTTTCCTCATTTTTGCCACAAGAACTTGAAAACATACTTATATTGCTAAGAAATACTGTAAAATAAAATCTTGAATTTTTTTAATAGTTAATTAAATAAATACAACTTATGAGCACTACAATAAAAAATAATCTTCCTGCTCTTTCAGGTGAAGGAGGTTTGTCAGCGTATCTTGAACAAATAAAAAAGTTTCCAATGTTAGCTGCGGAAGAAGAATACATGTTAGCCAAAAACTGGAAAACAACTGGTAACGTCAAGGCTGCTGAAAAACTTGTAACTAGTCACCTTAGACTTGTTGCTAAAATTGCTATGGGTTATAGGGGTTATGGTCTACCCGTTAATGAAATGATTTCAGAGGGAAATGTTGGCTTGATGCAAGCAGTAAAAAAATTTGAACCAGAAAAAGGTTTTAGATTAGCTACGTATGCTATGTGGTGGATTAGAGCTTCTATTCAAGAATATATATTAAGATCTTGGAGCTTAGTTAAGATAGGAACAACAACAGCTCAAAAAAAATTATTTTTTAACCTAAAAAAAATTAAAAACCAAATTGCACCTCAATCTGAAGGTGACTTAAGACCAGAACATGTGGATGAGATAGCTAAAAAATTAGATGTGAGCGAACATGAAGTAGTATCAATGAATAGAAGACTTTCAGGTAAAGAGTTTTCCTTAAATGCACAAGTCGGAGAAGATGGGGACGAGTGGCAGGACTGGCTAGTAGATAAAGAATTAGACCATGATCTAAAATTCGCACATCAAGAGGAAATGCAACAAAGAAAAGAGTTGTTAAAACAGTCTATAAAAATACTTAATGAGAGAGAACGAGAAATTTTATACTCTAGAAGATTAAATGATGACCCAACAACTTTAGAGGATTTAAGTAAAAAATATAATATAAGTAGAGAAAGAATTAGACAAATTGAAAATAAAGCTTTTGAGAAACTTCAAAAACATATGTTAATTTCAGCTAAATCTAAAAACTTACTTCCTGTAAATTAAATCTCAAAAGGATTTTCTAACAGAATAGTATCTTCTCTTTCAGGACTGGTGGAAATACTTGAAACTTTAGTACCAACAAATTCCTCTAAGGCATAAATATAATTTTTTGCATTATCTGGTAAAAATTCAATATTTTTTATTCCCTTTGTAGAACTTTTCCATCCTGGAAATGTTTTGTAAACTGGTTTTATTTTTAGTTGATCCTCAACTGCTGCAGGAAGATAATCCAATTTAACACCATCTAATTCATATTGAACACACATTTTAATCTCATCTAGTTCATCTAAAACATCTAACTTAGTTAATGCTATTCCATCTATTCCTGAAATCTTAATCGTTTGTCTAACCAATACTCCATCAAACCATCCACACCTTCTTTTTCTACTTGTTACTGTTCCAAATTCTTTTCCTCTTGAACCAAGTAATTCTCCAATGTTATCAGTTAATTCTGTGGGAAAAGGTCCTTCGCCCACCCTAGTAGTATAAGCTTTTGTTATGCCAAGCACATAATGAATAGAATTTGGTCCACATCCTGTTCCTGTAGCAGCACTAGATGCAACAGTGTTAGATGATGTTACAAATGGGTATGTACCGTGATCAACATCTAATAGAATTCCTTGAGCTCCTTCAAATAATATTCTTTTTTTTTGTTTTTTAAACTGATCAATTCTAAGCCAAACGGGTTGAGAAAATTTTAATATTTCTGGTGCTATTTTTAATAATTCCTTTTTAAGTTTTTCTTTTTCAAATATCTTTTTACCAAGCCCTTTTCTAATTGCATTATGATGAAGAAGGACTGTTTCAAGTCTGTGGTCAAGATTACTATCAGATCTTAAATCCATAATACGAATAGATCTTCTACCAACTTTATCCTCATAAGCTGGGCCAATTCCCCTTCTTGTAGTTCCAATTTTTCCCTTACCAGCAGCATCTTCTCTAATCTCATCCATTTCTTTATGGAAAGGCAAAATAAGATTGGCAGACTCAGAGATAATAAAATTATCTTTATTTACCTCAACACCTTTAGATTTTATCTCTTTAATTTCCTCTAGTAACGCCCACGGATCAACTACTACTCCATTACCAATAATGGAAATCTTATTTTTTCTTACAATACCAGAGGGTAGCAATCTTAATTTGTATGTAGTTCCATCTATTACCAGCGTATGTCCTGCATTGTGACCTCCTTGAAAACGAATGACAACATCCGCTTGATCAGATAACCAATCAACGATTTTTCCCTTTCCTTCGTCTCCCCATTGTGAACCCACAACTACTACATTTGTCATTATTTAAATTTTTTTTCTATAGTTATTGAACTTAAATGGTTTATAGGACCATGGCCTTTACCATAATTAAGGTTAGATCTTATAGAATTGTTTACATACTTCGTTGCTAGCTCACAAGATTTCTTTAGGCTTTTTCCACATGAAAAAAATGCTGAAATAGCAGAAGAAAGAGTACAACCAGTTCCATGTGTATTACTAGTTGTAATTTTTCTATTTTTTATAATTAATATTTCTTTTTTATTAACAAAAATATCTTTAACAAACTTAGATTTTAAATGACCCCCTTTAATAAAAACATTTTTTGCGCCTAATTCAATTAATTTACTTGCAGCAAAAATCATATCTTCATTAGTTCTAATCTTAGTACCAGTTAATATTTCAGCCTCTGGAATATTGGGGGTTATTAAACTAACTTTTTTCATTAATTCTTTTTTCAATAATTCAATAGCTGTGTTATCAATTAATTTAGTTCCACCTTTTGCTACCATTACTGGATCTAAAATTATTTTTTTAACTTTAATTATATCTAACGAGCGAATTACAGATTTGATAACACTTTTAGAATGTAACATTCCAATTTTTATTGCATCAGGCCTAATATCTTTTGAAGTAAATTCCATTTGACTAGAAATTTTTTTTGGATCGATTGAGACTATTGACTTAACGCCTGTCGTATTTTGAATTGTTACAGCTGTAATCGCAGTCATTGCATATGAACCTAAAGCAGTAACAGTTTTGATATCAGCTTGAATTCCAGCTCCACCGGATGAGTCTGATCCTGCAATAATTAGTATTTTTGACTTTGGTTTCAATTTATCTAATTTTTTTTATTATAATATTTAAACATTTATAAAGTAGTTTTTGATTTTCACTTTCACCCATCACTCTGATTTTAGACTCTGTTCCTGATTTTCTAACTAATATTCTACCTTCCCCACTCATAATTTTTTCAGCTTTTTTTATAGATTTTTTTACCTCAATATTATTAATTATATTTTTATTTTTTACCTCAATATTCTTTAAAATTTGAGGAGTCTTATTAAAAGAGTTAAAAAAAACACTTGCCTTCTTACCTTTTCTTAAAGAGAATAAAACTTCTAATGCAACCAACAAACCATCACCAGTAGTAGCAAATTTTCCCAAAATAATATGTCCAGACTGTTCACCACCTAAATTAAAATTATTTTTTTTCATTTTTTCTTTTACATATCGGTCACCAACATTTGCTCTTATAAAATTTATTTTTTTAGATTTAAAAAATTTTTCTAACCCATAGTTAGACATTAAAGTCCCAATTACTCCACCTCTTAACATCTTTTTTTTTTTCCACCTAGTAGCTAGAGAAGCTATTATTTGATCGCCGTCAATAAGACCACCTTTTTCGTCACACATAATAATTCTATCTGCATCACCATCTAAGGATATTCCAATATGAGCCTTGTATTTTTTTACTGCAGATTTTATTTTATTAGGAAATGTTGATCCACAATTTTTATTAATATTTACTCCATTTGGATTTATTCCGATTGCAATTACTTTTGCTCCTAGCGATTTTAGCAATTCAGGACCAGCTTTATACCCAGCACCATTTGCACAATCAATTACTATTCTTAAGCCTCTGAGATTAAATTCTTTGGAGAAATTTTTTTTTAATATTTTTATATAATCTTTAGTTCCAGTCTCTAGTCTTTTAACTCTTCCTAATTTTTTAGGTCTAGATAAATTATTTCCTATTTTTTGGTCAATTAAACTTTCAATTTTTTTTTCAATTTTATCAGACAGTTTTAATCCATCTGGGCCAAATAACTTTAATCCATTGTCATTATAGGGATTGTGAGAAGCAGTAATCATAATTCCCATATTTGCCTTCATAGTTTTAGTTAGCATAGCTAAACCATTAGTTGGTAAAGGCCCTAAAGTATAAACATGCATTCCAGCGGAAGTAAGACCAGAAACCAATGCAGGCTCTAATGTGTAACCGGATAGCCTGGTATCTTTTGCAATTATTGCTATTTGTTTTTTTTTTTTTTGAGTTTTGAAGTATGTTCCAGAGGCAAGACCAAATTTAAAAAACATATTGCCGTTAATATTTTCACTATTTACCTCACCTCTAATTCCATCAGTTCCAAAATATTTTTTTGACATTAATTTTTAATTAATTGTTTAAATACCTTTATACTTTGTATTATCTCATTCACATCATGAATTCTTAAAATCTGAACTCCTTGCATCATTGAGTATAAAGAGGAAGCAACAGTTCCTCCTATTCTTTCTCTGCTATCATTTTTTTTTGACAATTCTTTAATAAATTTTTTTCTTGAAAGTCCAAGTAGTATCGGAAAACCAAGCGTATGAAAAATAGAAATATTCTTTATTAAATTCATATTATGTTTCAAATTTTTTCCAAAACCAATACCTGGGTCAATTATTATGTTATTATGATTTATTCCTTTAGAACGTAAAATTTTAATTTTTTCTTCAAAAAAATCATAAATATCCAACAATTCATTTTTGTAGCTTGGTCTATTTTGCATATTTTCTGGATTTCCCTTTGAGTGCTGAATTACAAAAGGAGTTTTGTATTTTTTCAATATATCAATTGTTTTGGAGTCATAATTTAATCCTGAAACATCATTTATAAGTTCTACACCCTCTTTGATTCCTTTATTCATAATTTCTGATTTTCTAGTATCTATTGATAATGGAATTTTTTTACTAATTACTTTTAATATTTTTTTTATTCTATTCCACTCTGCTTTTGAGCTTATAGCTTTAGACCCCGGTCTCGTAGATTCCCCTCCTATATCAATTATATTTGCACCTAAATTAAATAAATCAATTGCATGCTGTATACCTAATTTTTTTTTATTAAATTTTCCACCATCTGAAAAACTATCAGGCGTTACATTTAATACACCCATAATATTTGGAATTTTCTTGAAATTTAGATTAGAAAAGTTTTTATTTTTTTCAACAATAATTTTTAAATCACCAATAATTTTTTTTCTTAAGGGTGTAGATAACTTTTTTATATCCTTTAGATAAATAGTTTTTTTTGAATTTCTTGTTATTATTTCAACTTGGCTGAAAGATATTTCTTTATTACCATTTAAACATAGATTCTTTTTTTTATTAACTAACTTTATAGACGATCTACCATAAGCAAAATTACACACCCTTGTGTAATATCTTTTCATCTATTTTTAATGAACTATTTTTGGCTTAAGACCCATTGATCCTAAAGCAGAACCTTTATCTTCATCTTCGACAGTTAGTTCTTCTTTATTACTTGGAAATATATTTTTATTTATTAAGTTTTCTATCTCTTCACCTGATAAAGTTTCATAGGTTAACAGAGCCTTTGCTAGCTTGTGTAAATCATCAATTTTTTCAGTTAAAACTTTTCTCGCTCTTTCATACCCTTTATCAACAATTTTTCTAATTTCAGAATCTACTTTTTTTGAAGTTTCTTCTGACATATTTTGAGTTCTAGCTACTGATCTACCTAAAAATACTTCCTCCTCATTCTCACCATAGGCAACTGGTCCTAATTCTTTACTAAGACCTGCCCTCATAACCATCGCTCTGGCTCTTTTAGTAGCCTGTTCAATATCGCTTGAGGCTCCCGTTGTAACCTTATCTTCACCAAAAATAATTTCCTCAGCTACTCTTCCACCCATGGCTATTGCTAACTGGGCATGAAGTTGTTCTCTTGTTTGTGATAATTCGTCTCGCTCTGGTAATTGCATAACCATGCCAAGAGCTCTACCACGTGGTATAATCGTTGCTTTATGAATAGGGTGTGCTGCATCTTCATTAATTGTAACAATTGCGTGTCCTGCTTCATGATAAGCTGTTAGAGTTTTTTCTTCCTCAGTCATTACCATAGATCTTCTTTCTGACCCCATCATTACTTTATCTCTGGCTTCTTCAAATTCTGTTAATGTAACTATTCTTTTATTTTTTCTTGCTGCAAGCAATGCTGCTTCATTAACTATATTAGCTAGATCAGCTCCTGAAAAACCTGGGGTTCCTCTTGCAACTGTTCTTAAATTAACATCAGGTGCAATCTTAATTTTTTTAACATGTACTTTTAATATTTTTTCTCTTCCAATAATATCTGGAAGACCTACAACAACTTGCCTGTCAAATCTGCCTGGCCTTAGTAATGCTGGATCTAATACATCTGGTCTATTTGTGGCTGCAATAATTATTACACCTTCATTGGTGTCAAAACCATCCATTTCAACTAATAACTGGTTTAAAGTTTGCTCTCTTTCATCATTTCCACCACCTAGACCTGCACCTCTACTTCTTCCAACTGCATCTATTTCATCAATAAAAATTATACATGGTGAGTTTTTTTTTCCTTGCTCAAACATATCTCTAACTCTTGATGCTCCAACACCAACAAACATTTCAACAAAATCTGAACCTGATATAGT
>MDTC01106921.1_pt1 | contig 17089 bp, 12 predicted proteins | sample 811181 | NCBI WGS metagenome assembly MDTC01 (sample SAMN05326644, study PRJNA326480) | marine metagenome | isolation source: seawater | place: Pacific Ocean: North | collected 2011 | reverse complement strand
TTCCAGTTCGCCGCCCTCGCCGGCAAGGGCGGCCTTACCATAGCCGTCAATGCTATCGACCCCACCCAGTGCATCGATCAGTTCGTCGGTCATCTCTAGGCCAAGCGGCTTAAGCACGTCCATGGATGACCGCAGATCCGGTTGCCAGGTGCCCGCAAAAGGGTTGGCGACAATGGCGACAATTGCCCCGCGTCGGCGTGGATTAGCTGGTGGTGGGCCATTTTCGTGATGAATGGTCTCTGAAAACAGCATCATCTTGCGAAGTCGGAAATCGGGCATCTGTCAGTCCTCTCTCGTCATGGAATTGTCACCTGAGTCACGGGTCATGGCCAGCCGCGCCGCCGGATCATCAAGCCCGACCACGGCGATTTCGCCCTGCAGTTCGAGAACCGCGCCAGCGATACGCCCGCCTGCTATTAGCTCGGTAGCCAGCGTGCAGCCGGCAGTTAGGGCAGTATCGATCTGTCCGAGGTCGAGCGGCGGCACCGCAATCGTCACAAGGCGGCTGCCAAGGTCGCTGTCGGCATCGATGTCATGTGCCGGTATACGGTCGATCCCGGCCAAGCCAGGGCAGTTCACGGCACCAGCGATCAAGGTTGCCGCAACATCAGCATGTGCGGCGCAATCGGCCAAAACCGTCACGCTGTCGGCAATGCCGGGGGACAGGCTGCGCCCGCCCTGGCCGGATGTGGCCATGCCACGCCAGGCGGTTGGTCCGCGCAGGGTGATGGCGGCATCCTGCTGGCCGGCAATGGCCGCGCGGGTGATGGCCCCGTTGCCTGTCCAGAAGGCGATATCGCCACCATTATTGACGCTGATCTTGGTGGCCGTTGCGGCATGGCGGCTTGCCATCATCGCTGCTAGGACATGATCGGCAATCGCCCCTGCCACCGCGGCCATCGGAGTGACGAACCTGTCTCCAGCGAGGGCGCAGGCGTCCTGCATGCGACGCGAAACCGGTCCGGAAAATGCCCGGTCTGCCTGCCACGAGGCACGAAGCCTTGGCAGCTCATCCGCTAGCCCGGTGAGGACGTCATGCATGGAATCAACCGCCGCTTCGAACAGGACAAGGCGCTCCACCCCGTCGGCATCGATCACTAGATCGGTTGGCCCGTGCTGGATATGCAGCCGCTGCCCGGTGCCAAAAAGGCTGACCTGAAGCCCACGCGGCAGCGGCGCGTTCATCTTAGAGTTCCTTTCCGTCGCGGGTCAGAAGCGTACGCTCTCCCGGTCCAAGAATGCGGGAACTTGCCCCATATTCGCTGCCATCCTCGATCGCCGCACCGATGGTGCGGATATCGGCGTTATGCCCGCCAAGATCGTGATAATCCTCACGGCGCACCGTAAATTCCAGCGGCGCGACAAGCGCTGGCGTCGGCACATAGCCAAAGGCGTTGTCAGGCAGGTTCAGCACATCGACCATGATCGTGATGCCGCCGCCCGGCCAGACATAGGCAGGTACCCCGCCGCAGGACACGGCGGTATGTTTCTTCTGCACCGAGCGGGTGAGTTTCACCGGATTGCGCGTTGCGCCGGCCCGCAGTGATCCGCCGGCACCGCCCATGAACAGCACGGTGCATTGCGCCGGCTCGCAATTCTCGGTGATCAGGTCGACGGTGGCCTGCAGCGCCTCCGGCAAGTGGGCCGGCTGTGGCACTAGATCATCATCCAGAACGTAATAGCCGAACTGCTCGCCGGTGGTAGACACCATCAGCAGGGTGAGCCCGGCGCATGCGCCCTTGGCCGCGTTCCAGTCGCCAAGGATGGTCAGCGGGTCCTCGACATCGGTGCCGCCCCAGCCGAGCCCGGGTTCGGCCACCTGGAAATAGCGGCCCGGGGTGGACCGGCGTCCCTTGATCTTGATTCCGGTCTCGGCCCAGTCGATGACTTTGCCGGCCTGATGCTCGGACACAACACCGGTGATGTGATCGTCAACCACGACCACCTCGTCGACCAGTCCCTTCCATTGCGAGGCAAACATGCCGATGGTAGCCGACCCACAGCCAACCCGCATCCGTTCTTCGCGGATGCCATCGACAACCGGTGGCTTGCCGGCTTCGACGGTGATCGTGGCGCCGTCATCAATGGTCAGTTCTACAGCTTCCTTGTTGCACAACCGCATTAGCGTATCGCAGGTCACACGGCCTTCACCCTTTGACCCGCCGGTCAGGTGATCGACCCCACCAAGCGACAGCATCTGCGAACCATATTCCGAGGTGATAACAAGACCGACAGCCTCGCCCTTAGCGCGCACAACTGCTCCTTCCTTGCCAAGATGCCGGTCGGTGTCGATCTTCACCTTCACACCGCAATAGGAGAAAATCGCCTCGGTCACGACGGTAACGAAATCCACGCCCTCGATATCACGGCTGACGATAAAGGGCGCCGGCTTGTAGTCTGGATAGGTGGTGCCGGCACCGATCGCGGTGACAAACACCTTGTCCTCCTGGCCAAGCCCGCCATCCCAGCTTGCCCCAAGGAAGGGTTTGACGCTATCACCGGCAGCCATCCGCCGGTCGAGAATAGTCAGCGGGTCGAGCCTGAAAATCTGGCCTTCATGATTGGCGTAGCGGTCACAGGCGCCGCTTTTGCCGTCGGCGATATAGCACATCACCGGGCAGGCATCGCACCTGATTTTTTCATCCGTGCGCTCGCTCAAGAAGCTTTCTCCTCGGCCAGTCTGATGGCGGCAAGCACACGGTGCGGCAGCGCCGGAAGCTGTGTTATCTCGGCACCGCTGGCATCACGGATGGCGTTCAGAATGGCCGGTGCCGTTGGGATCAGCACATGTTCGCCAAGCCCCTTTGCCCCCATCGGGCCGATCGGATCAGGCTTTTCAACAAAGATGGTATCAACCTGCGGCATGTCGCCAGCCGAGGGGATCAGGTAATCATGAAGGTTCTCGGTGCGGCCCGGGATATATTCCTCCATCAGCGCCATGCCAAGCCCCTGGGCAATGCCGCCTTCGATCTGGCCGGTGGCCAGAAGCGGGTTGATCACCCGCCCGAGATCATGCGCCGCGGTGATGCGGATGACCTTCACTGTGCCAAGCTGGAGATCGACCTCGATTTCAGCAACCTGCGCGCCATAGCCATAGACGGCATAGGGTGTGCCCTGGCCATTTTCGTCAAGCGGCACGGTCGGCGGGTCGAAGCTCTCCTCGGCCCGCAGCACATAGCCGAATTCATCTGACGGCATGTCGGCAAGCTCGATCCGGCGGGTTGCGCCGGCATCGCTGATGATGATCGTCGCGCCGTCAAGCCGGACGCTGGCCGCATCGCTCATATTGCTGAGCCGCAGGATGTCGGCGCGAAGCTGCCGGCCGGATAGTTCCGCGGCCTTGCCGGTAATGAAGGTCTGGCGCGAGGCGGAAGTCTTGCCGCAGTCCGGCGTCAGCGCGGTGTCCGGGCCGACAAGCTCGAAATCCACCATTGGCATGCCAAGCGCGTCGGCGCAGATCTGGGTGATCACCGTGTTTGATCCCTGGCCGATATCGGTGGCTCCTTGATGTAGCTTCAGTCGGCCGTCGGCAGTGATGCCAAGCCTGATAGTCGACGGGTTCGGCAACGCGGTGTTGCCACAGCCATACCAACAGGAGGCGACACCAAGTCCCCGCTTCAACGTGGTGTTCTCGGCGTTGAAGGCGGCAATGCGTGGGCCGGCTTCCTGCCAGGCGGGGGCCAGCGCGTCTAGGCAATCAGCGATACCGACACCGTTAAGCTGCTGGCCGCAGACCGTTTGGTCGTCATCGAGAAGCGCGTTGCGACGGCGGATTTCCAGCCTGTCGATATCAAGCTTCAGCGCCAGCCGGTCCATCATGATTTCCTGAAGGATCGTTGCCTGCGGCACTCCGAAGCCGCGAAAGGCGCCGGCTGTCGGGCCGCTGGTATGGATGGCATGCGCCTTAGCAATGTAATGCGGCACACGGTAGGGACCGGAAGCATGGATCGGCACGCGCGTCGCCACGGTCGGCCCCCAGCTAGCATAGGCACCGGTGTTGAATTCACCTTCGAAGGTCATGCCTACAATGCGCCCGTCCTTGTCCCCGGCCAGGCTGCCGCGCATGGCTGCCGGATGGCGCTTGGTGGTGGCGATCATCGACTCATGGCGGGTATAGATCATCCGACATGGCTTGCCTGTCTTGAACACGGCCAGCCCCAGCAGCGGCTGCAGCGAGACATCGAGCTTGGTACCGAAACCGCCGCCGGCAGCGGCGGGAATGATCCGCACCTTTTCCAGCGGTAGGCCAAGAATTTTCGCCGTATCTTCCTGATCCATGACCGGGGCCTGTGTGCAGGCAGAAATCGCCAGAACATCACCTTCCATCCAGGCACACCCCGCCTCAGGTTCGATAGGCGCATGTTCGACATAGGCTGTCTGGACAGCTGCGCTGACGGTGGCGGCAGCCCCGGCCAGCCCGTCGGCGCCATTGCCGCTCAGAACCCGACCGGTCACCAGAAGGTTACCCTCACGGCCGGCGTGAAGCTGTGCCGCGCCGGCGGCCCGCGCCGCCTCAATCTCTATGGCTGCCTCGCGTTCGGTCCAGTTCACCGGGAAGCCGGACAGGTCCGCCGCGGCAAGCCAGTCGGCCTCACCAACCACAAGCGCCACCGCCTCGCCGCGGAACCGCGCCGTCCCTTCGGCCAGTGCTGGCTGGTCGGCAAAAGGTGGAATGACTCCGAATTCATTGATGCCGGCAATGTCATCCGCAGTTACCACCGCTTCAATCTGCGGGTGGGCTGCGGCCCAGCCGTCAAGATCGCCAAAGGTGAAATCGGCCAGATAGTGCGGGCTGCGGATGGCACGCACCAGCAGTGCCCCGTCCGGCCAGCTATCCGCACCGAACCTTTCGCTGACATCGACTTTAGCGCGTCCGTCGATACGTTCAATTGAAGCACCAATGGCGGCACCAGCCTCGGGCGCCATGCTGTCAACCCTGGTTCTGCCGGCATCCATCACCGCGTCGATGATCTTGGCATATCCGGTGCAACGGCACAGCACGCCGCCAAGCGCGACCTCGACAGCCTGCCTGTCAGGCGCGCTGTTCTCCCGCATCAGCGCGGTGGCAGCCATCATCATGCCCGGGGTGCAGATTCCGCATTGCGCCGCGCCATGGCGCAGGAACGAAGCCTGCAGCGCCGACAGGGTATCATTCGTATCGGCAAGCGACTCCGCGGTTTCCACGTGCCTGCCTTCAAGCTGCCCAGCCGGCACCAGACAGGCGCAGACCGGGTCACCATCGAGAAGCACGGTGCAGGCACCGCAGTCACCGGCGTTGCAGCCAACCTTAGTGGCGCGCAGTGCCAACGACTCGCGCAACACTTCACTGAGGCGTGTTGACGGGGGACAGGTGACCTCCTGCTTTTCGCCATTCACTGTGAAGGTGATCCGCCCGCCGGTGTTCTGCATCCCGTCCATCATACTGCATCCTTGCATAAGCGTCCGACCAGCCTTGTGACCAGTTCGGCGGCGGCCTCCCGGCGATAGCCGGCGGTGCCCCGCACATCATCAATAGGAGACAGGGCAGTCATGATGCGTGATTTGCTATCGCGCAGGCTGGCTTCGGCATCGGCGCATGACTGGCCTTGCAGGGCTGCCTCGATATCTCGTAACCGCACCGCGACTGGCGCGCAGGCCCCGACCGCGATCGCCGCGCTGTCAATGCGGTCCTGATTGATCACCAGCCGTGCTGCCGTCATCGCAATAGAAATTACCAGATACCGGCGTGCGCCAAGCTTTTCAAATCCGGCACAGCCGGTTTCGGCCTCTTCCGGCACATGAACAGCGACCACAAGCTCGTCCCGTTCGCGGGCCGTCTGCCGTGCTCCGGTCAGAAAATCCGCCAATGACAGGCAACGGATACCACGATGCGAGGCAAGCTCGATTTCGGCATCCATCGTCATTAGACAGGGGATGCTGTCGCCAGCTGGTGAAGCGGTGCACAGATTGCCGCCTATGGTGCCACTGGCCTGAATCTGGACGCCGCCAATTTCCCGCGCCGCTGCCCGCAGACCATCATAGGCTGCCGGCAGGTCGGCGCGCAGGATATCGGCCCAGCTGGTTGCCGCGCCAATACGCCGCCAGCCCTCCGCCAGCGTGATGCCACGAAGCTCATCGAGATCGGTGATGTCGAGAAGCGGCCCATCAAGGGCGGGTGTCTGGTGCAGCGGATAGATGTCGGTGCAGCCGGCCATGACGAGCGGTTGCTCGGCGGCAAGCCATTCGAGGGCGTTTTCTAGCCGATGTGGTCGCAAATAGGACATGGCCCGACCGGATTGAAATTGCTGCATATTTCGTTTGTGTACAAATAGACTGTGCTATGCGGGTCTGGTAGTGTCAACTGTCAAAGACGGCGCAGGATGCGCCGGATGGCTGCTATGTCGCCGCAGGTTGGAGGACCGTCCATGGACATATCCAACACCTATGTACTCGAACGTCAGATTGGCTTCGTCATGCGGCGTGCGGTACAGCGGCATATCGCGATTTTTTCTGCCCTGATCCCGGAGATGACGCCGACCCAATTCGCGGCTCTTGCTAAGCTGTGCGAGCTTGACCAGGCCTCGCAGAACGAGCTTGGACGGTTGACATCCATGGATGTGGCGACAATCAAGGGCGTGGTGGACCGGCTGCGCGCCCGCGATCTTGTCACTGCCGGTCCGCTGGAGAGTGACAAGCGGCGCCTGATATTGACCCCAACACGAAAGGGGCGGGCGCTTTTCCGGAAATATGCCGCGCAGGCGGCCGAGGTTTCGCGCCAGACGCTGGCACCACTTGATAATGATGAACAGCGCCAGCTGCTGCAGCTGCTGGAACGTCTGATCTAGGGCTTGGCTCGCTATACGCCGACAAAGCGATGAAGCAGCTCCGGATCGTCGCGAAGCGCAGCAGCCGCTACCGGCGCATGGCTGCGGCCATTCTCGAGAAAAACTACTCGGTCTGCGATCGACAGCACTGCATCAACGCGCTGTTCAACTAGCAGGATAGCCACGCCGCGGTCACGCATGGCGGTGACAGCCTGACGGATCTGTTCGATCATAGAGGGCTGCAGCCCCTCAGTCGGTTCGTCAAGCAGCAGTACCGATGGGTTGATGCACAGTGCTCGGCCCGTTGCGAGCATCTGCTGTTCGCCGCCGGACAGCGTATCGGCGCGCTGGTGCAGCCTTTCACGGAGCCGTGGGAACATCTCAAGCACCTGTTCCCGAAAAGTATGGTCCTTGCGGCTGACCATAAGGCCGATTTCTAGATTTTCCGCGACCGTCAGCTCGGAAAACAGGCGGCGTCCCTGTGGTATATACCCAATTCTGTGGCGTGGCACCTCATCTGCCGGCAGGCGCGAGATCTCGACTCTCCCGCATTCAACTCTCCCGCTGGTGGCGCGGATGAGGCCCATGATTGTTTTTAGGCATGTGCTTTTGCCGGCGCCATTGCGCCCAAGAAGGCAGACAATCTCGCCGGGCTCGACATTAAAGGAAACATCATGAAGGACCTGCGCCTCGCCATATCCGGATGACAATCCGCTAACGCTCAGCATCAGCCTGTCCCCAGATAAGCGGCCTGCACGACGGCATTGGCACGGATCGCGTCAGGTGTGCCCTCGGCAAGCACCTGACCAGCGTTCAGAACGGTGATGGCATCTGCCGTCTGCATCACAACATTGATGTTATGTTCGATCAGCAGGATGGTCATTTCGCCCGCCAGATTTCGGATCAGCGCGATGAAATCGGTGATCTCGCTGTCGGCGAGGCCCTGTGTCGGTTCATCAAGGATCAGAAGGCGCGGTCCTTGGCTCAGCCCCATGGCAATCTCCAGAAGCCGCTGATGCCCGTAGCTCAGGTCACCCGCAAGCTGGTCGGCACGGTCGGCGATGCCAACGCGCTCCAGCGCCTCGCCTACGCGTCGCCTGGTCTCGGCCTCGTCGCCGCCGGTTCGCCAGCGGACCGCCAGCGCGACATTCTCGGTCACCGGCAGGCGGCCATAGACCGACGTGATCTGAAATGTATAGGCCATGCCGGCGCGGATACGCCGATGCGCCGGTTCGGCAGTGATGTTGCGCCCGTCAAAGATTATCTGCCCGCGGCTTGAGGGGGTCCGGCCCGATAGCATGCCGACAAAGGTTGTCTTACCGGCTCCGTTCGGACCGATCAGTGCGCGCACCTGCCCGGTGGGAAGCTCAAAATCGACATTCTCCACGGCCTTCAGGCCACCGAAATGTCGGGTGAGATCGCGTGTGGACAGCAGGCTCATGGCAGCCACCGCATTGTGCGCCGCCGCAGCTCGCCTACAAGTCCCTGTGGCGCGAACAGGGTTAGCGCCACCAGCACCAAGCCGGCGATCAGCATGTAGGCGGTTGTCAACCCGCTGGAAAGATCAATGAGATAGAACATGAACAGCGTTCCGATAAATGGCCCCAGAACGGTGCCTGCGCCGCCAAGAAGTACCCAGAGAAGCGGAAAAATCGAATACTGAACCGAGGCGAAGGTGGCCCCGGCATAGCCAAAAAGCAGACCGTAGGCTGCGCCGGCTGCCGCCGACATTGTTCCGGACAGCAGTATGGCCGCAAGTTTGTGCCGCTGGATATCATAGCCCAGCATGCGGGTGCGTTCCTCATTCTCGCGCATCGCCACAAGCACGCGCCCGAAACCGGTCTGCACAACGCGCAGTGTGATGATGATACACACCGCCATCATCAACAATGCCGCGAAGTAGCGGCTTGTCGGGTCAGACAGATCAAAGCCGGCGATGCGGCGCAGCTCCTGCTGGATTACAAAACCTTCATCGCCGCGTGTCCATTCGCCGAAATACAGCACTGTCAGATAACCAGCCTGCGCGAACATCAGCGTCACAATCATGAAAGCGACCCCGGCGGTGCGCAGCAGCAGGAATCCGATCACAAGCGCGACGGCAAATCCGGCGGCAAGCCCGGCCAGCATCGCAGGCCCGGCGGCCCAGTCAAGATGCTGAATACTGAGAGACATGCCATACATGCCGGCGGCGAAGAACAGCGCATGCCCTAGGCTGAGAAGGCCGGTATAACCGAACAGGATATTATAGCCTATGGCATAGCAGGTCAGTACCATGATCCTAGCGAGGCTGCCATGGTGATAGGCGGGTAGGATGAATTGCAACACGAACAGGAGCGCGATAACGCCTAGGTGAAGCGCCCACGATTTCTGCAAATTGGTCATAGCGTGCGCTTTCCAAACAGCCCCTGTGGCCGGAAGACCAGTACAAGGGCTACCGCCAGCGTGGCAATGATCTTGGCCAAAGTTGGTGAAAAGAAGACTGAGATTATACCATCGCTGATACCGATGAGCAGTGCTGCCACGACTGTGCCAGGCAGGCTGCCCAGACCGCCGATGATCACCACAATGAAAGACAGCAACAGCGGGTCATGCCCCATCAGGTAGTGGGCCTGCTGGATGGGCACGATCAGCACGCCGCCAAGCGCCGCCAATCCAGCGCCGAGCCCGAAGACCGAGGCATAGACCTTTCCGACCGGAATGGCGAAGGCCTGCGCCGTCTCGCGGTCAAGCTGAGTTGCCCGCATCAGCAATCCGTAACGGGTCCGGGTCATCAGCAGCCAGATGGTAGTCAGCAAGATAATGGCGGCACCGATCACCGCCAGCTTGTAACTCGTGGTGCCAAGCCCCCAGGGCCAGTACATCACCATCCCGCCATCAGTCCATTCGACAAAAGGGATGGACAGGCGATGATTGAACGGGGCCTCGACCGGGCGCGCGTCGGGGCCATAGGTCATCAGCGTGACCTGTTGAATGACATACAAAAGACCGATTGTCGCGACGATTGTACGTTCGGGGTCATAGCCGATCCTCTTCAGTACCAGCTGATCGGCAAGCATGGCAAGCCCGGCTGTCAGCAGCGGCGCTAGCACCAGCGCGGCTATGAAGCCTAAAGCCGGATGACCGCCCACCAGATCCGCGATCCACCAGGTCAGCACCGCACCGACCATAAAGAATTCACCATGCGAGACATTGACCACTCGCATCACCCCGAAGACGAGCGATAGCCCGAGTGCCATCAATGACAGCACGGCGGCTGTGACCAGTCCTTCAAGGAGGCCAAGGATCAGATAGGGCCCGAGTTCCATGCAATGCGGCTAACGCCATCCCCCCCCAGAGCGTAGAAAAAAATATTACGTAAAAAAAATAAAGAAAGGGCGTGGCCCGTGCTTGCGGGCCACGCCATTGCCCTAGAAGGACTGAGTCGTGTAATCCACCTCGTCGGGATAGTAGGTATCCGAGATCGAGGTTGTGTGAGCCAGCACAAGCTTGCCGTTGGTAACGCGTGTGATGTACTGGTGGCCAAAGGTTTGGTGTGTCTTTCCGTTGAACTCTTTTGCGCCCTGCGGGTGCGCAAAGGAATGCGGCATCGCGCTCATAGATTCCACCGCCTCGATCAGCTTGGCGCGGTCGCCAGCACCGGCATATCCGCTGGCTTCCATGCCTGCCTTGACGATATGCAGTGTCTCCCAGCAGCCAAACATATGGGCATAGGTCGCGACATCCTTTGAATCCGACATCGAGGCGCCGTTCGCATCGACACCGACCGCTGCGCGATACGCCTTGTCGTACTCTGACTGATCGGCCTGCGCATAGCGCGGGTTGCCCTCCCAGAAGTATGTACCTTCTAGGAATTCAAGTCCCGGGCTGGCCAGATCAACCGCTTCGAGCGAGTCGATAAAGCCAAAAATCTCAGGTCGCGAGTTGCCGAAGAACTCACCCATTTCCTTGACGAAGGTCAGAACTGCCGGGCCTACCATGACATGATAGATCACATCGGTGTTGCGAGGGATTTTCGGGAAATATTTGGTGAATGAGGATTCGGTCGGTGGAATTGCGATTTTTGCCACAACTTCGCCTCCCTGTGCCTCGACCGCGGCTGAGAAATAATCGCGGTGATCATGTCCGAAGGCAAAATCCGGGTAGATCATCGTGACCTTCTTGCCAAGCGTGCTGTTGACAAAGGGGGCCATCGCCTGCACCTGGCTTTTAACATCGGTAATGCCGGGTTGCAGCGTGTAGCGGTTAAGCATGCCGCTGGCGACATGATGTCCTTCCGAGACAACGAAATACGGGATTTTCAGTTCGCCAGCACGCGGCGCTGAGCCGATCACCACATGGCTAAACAGGGTTCCGAACGCAATGTCACAGCCGTGCTGGGTCGCCATTTTCTCAACAACTTCCGCGCCCCGCTTGGGGTCTGTGCCGTCATCCTCGGCAACAATCTCGACAGCGCGACCATTGATCCCGCCCTCGCCATTGATCTTTTTGACTGCGGCCTTGGTTGTACGGTCATACCAGCGGCCATAAGCGGCACCAATGCCGGTTCTGTGTACCTGGAAGCCAATCTTGATGGGCTCCGAGCTTTGCACTTGGCCGTAGCGCCCGAATAGTGGCATGCTACTGGCCATCGCCGCCAGAGCGGTTGTGGCTGCTAGCGTCTTGATTGCCTTGCGGCGACTTGGCTTTGCTGCGACAATCCGGCTTTCGCCGGCGTCTTTTGCGGGGGTGTTGTCAGCCGAATTTTCGTGGATCGTCTTTTTCATGATGGCCTCCCTTCCTTATGTTTCCTTACGTTTCGATTGTTGCTCTGAATTCTTTATATAAGATCTGCGCCAAGTTTGTGTTTGTGCAAACATTATGTCCAGCCCAAAATGACCCAGACGGAATCACCCGCCTTTCGGGGCCGCCAGCAGCCAAAGGCCCAGCCAAGTATAAAGAACCATGAATACGGCTAGAGGTAGGCCGGCGCGAAATGCCCGTGCGACATCCCCATAAGTCTTTACCGCTTTGGCATGCGCCAGAATGACCGCGATAACATGGCCAAGCACGATTACCGCTGCCTGACATAGCCAGATGACCCGCATCGTTTCGCGATGATTGAAAAAGCCAGTGGTGACGTAGAAATCGGCCAGATTGAGGATATTTACCCCCGTGCCGAAAGGGTCATTTAGTGCGATCATTACATACTGGCCATCGACCAGAAGTGACGGCAGATAGTGTGCGGTATGATACGCTAGCGCGATAGGCAGGATGGTAGGCGCAAACAGCGCCAAAAGCTGCGCATGCGAGCGATTGCCACCAACCAGCACGTCACCGGTCCGTATCATCGTCAGGAACAGCCCGATCAGCAGCAGGTTCGCCACCACAAGCCCGGCGATCACCTGTCCGATGACGGCAGATCGTCCGGGAAATGCTAGCGGATTGACGCCGATGAGGTCGAGCCAGACGAAGGTTTCGTTAAAGCCGTCGAAGGATCCGGTGCCAAGCAGCACAAGGATAAAGACAGGGATGCCCGGGACCGAGGCGGCGCCATTCGCCAGCTGCCATCCAGGCCATCCGGCCCGCACCCGCCCACCGCGACGCGCCAGCAGGCCCAGCCTGCCGAACTGCGCCATCAGTACAGACAGGAATTCCACTTGCCGAAGCCAGCGGCCCGGCCCAGCCAGCGCCATGCCGGCAAATGTTAGCAGGCTGTAGGCGGCAATCACCTTTGCAAGGCGTCCGGGGTCGTCAGGGGCCGGGTCGGCGAGGGTAAAGGCCGAAAATCCAAGGAGAAGAATCGCAGCCGGCCAGACGCCGACGCGCCGGGACAAGGTCAGTACCGGTCGTCTTGTCAGATCGGCAAGTGGCCGAACCGCCCATTGCCAGGGCGATATCCAGCCCCACAGATTGAACCCATACCCCTGAATCATCGGCGATGCCATCCAGAATACCACCCAGAATCCCAACACCAGAGGATTTTCCAGCGGATCGCGCGTGCCCGCCAGTCCACTCGCGATGCCGCCGCACAACATTATGAAGGTCAGAAAGCTGGCGACTGACCGGGCCGCTGGCGGTACGGCGATGCGGCCTACGCCGCAGCTTGGCAAAAGCCGAGCGCCAGAATGCTGCGGCAGGAACCATAAAAGCATAATACTGAGCGCTACGATGGCAACGCCGACGGCCATGTAGGGCCCGGTGGGCAGCAGCGCGACAAAACTCTGGCCGGTAGCGTGGGCGCTGGCGCTGGTGGGCAGCATGATCGCGGCGGCCGCCATGCCGGTCCCGATTCCTGCCGGTTGCTCCCGCCATTGTTTCCTGCACACCATATGTCATTTTGGAAATCCGTTTGACTTTTTGTCAAGATTTAGCGCTCATTTGCATGCCAATGATTTGCGGCCGATGACTGATCGCCACTAGATAAGGCGGTGCGCCGGGAAAGATGTTCTGGAGACAACAGGCATGGATAGCAGCAACAAAAGCTATGACGGTGATCTGATCGGCGTCGATGTTGGCGGCACTTTCACCGATCTTGTCAGGCTCGACCAGGCAAGTGGCGTTGTGCGCCTGGCCAAGGTTGCCAGCACCGTCGACAATCAGGCGTTCGGCGTTATGAACGCTGTTGCCGAGGCCGAAAGCGATCTATCGCGCGTGGCGCTGGTCATCCATGGCACCACAACCACGACAAACGCTGTGCTGGAACGCAAGCTAAGCCGGACAGGGTTGATCACTACCGCCGGTTTTCGCGATGTGCTGGAGCTGGGCCGCCGCACCCGGCCGCAGCCCTATGGCATGAAAGGGCATTTCGACCCGATCATCCCGCGTAACTTGCGTATCGAGGTGCCGGAACGGATGGATTATGCCGGCCGCATCGTCATTATGCTGGATGAGGCGGCGGTGCGCGCGGCCGGCGAGGCGCTGCTGGCGCGCGGCGCAGAATCGGTTGTCATCCATTTCTTGCACGCCTATGCGAATCCGACCCACGAGATTAGGGCCGCAGAAGTTCTGGCTGATATGTGGCCGAACAGCTATATCACCATGGGCCACGCGCTGTTGTCAGAGAGCCGCGAGTTTGAACGCGGCGTAACCGCGGCGGTGAATGCCTCGGTGCAGCCGCTTTTGGAACGCTATGTGAAACGCCTCGCCGACGAGCTTGCCGATGGCGGCTATGGGGGCGAGCTGCTGGTGATGAATGGGAATGGTGGCACCGTTTCGGCGAGCCGAGTGGTCAAGGAGGCAGCCAAGACGGTGATGTCGGGTCCTGCATCAGGGGTGATCGCCGCCGCCTATACCGGACGCCGTGCCAATCGTCCAAATCTAATCAGCTATGACATGGGGGGCACCTCGACCGATGTCGCGCTGATCCGCGACTGCCAGCCTTCTGTCTCGAACGAGATCGAGATCGAATATGCGATGCCTATCCACGTGCCGATGGTTGATGTCCGCACCATCGGGGCCGGTGGTGGGTCGATCGCGCGGGTGAACGAAGCCGGTCTTCTGGAGGTCGGTCCTCAAAGTGCCGGAGCCGATCCCGGGCCGATCTGCTACGGGCGCGGCGGTAACCTGCCTACCATTTCAGACGCCAACATGGTTCTTGGCCGGCTGGATGTCAGCAAGCTGAAATCGGTGCCGGGGGCGGTTGATATCCATAATATAAGGCGGATTTTCCAGACACGGCTTGGCGATCCGCTGGGTGTTGACGCCGAAACCGCGGCAGCTGCGGTGCTTCGCATGGCCACTACTCGCATGGCCGGGGCGACACGGATGGTGTCCGTTTCGCTGGGCGTTGATCCGCGCGATTTCAGCCTTTTCGCTTTTGGCGGAGCGGGGCCGCTGCATGCCTCCGCGCTGGCGGACGAATTGGGCATTCCAGAGGTGCTGGTGCCGGCACGGCCGGGGATCACCAATGCACTTGGCTGCATCGTCGCAGATCTGCGACATGATTTTGTACGCACCGTGAACAGCCCGCTCGACGCGATGGAAATTGATCTGCTGACTGGGATGCTTGAAAGCCAGGCACGCGAGGGCGAGGCGCTGATCCTTCAGGAGCCGGTCCGTATTGAGGCCATTGATGTGACACATTCGCTGGACATGCAGTTCGCCGGCCAGACGCATGTTCTTTCCGTACCTTTGAAATCGGCGAGGATGACGCGAGCGGACATTCAGCAGGCGTTCGAGGAGGTTTATTACTTTAGGTTCCGGGTGCGCCTGCCCGAAATCAGGGCGCAGATCGTCAATGTCAGCACAAGTGTCACTGGACGGCGTCCCGAAGTGGATCTTGGCGGATTGATAGACAATGCCGCGCGCGCGTCATCGCTGCAGGCGGCCCAGACAAACAGCCGTCCGGTTTGGTTTGACCGCGGCGGTGCGGTATCCGGCTGGCAGGATACACCGGTCTATGCCCGAGAAAGGCTGCCGCTTGACGCGCAGCTTGTCGGGCCGGCGATACTGGAACAGATGGATACCACCATTCTCATCGAGCCGCATGATGTCGCCGCATCCGATAAGGAAGGCAATATTCTATTAACTGTTGGACGCGCGTCATGAGCCCGGATGTAGAGAAAGTTGATTCGCCGAAACTTGATCCAATCACCCTCAGCGTCATCCAAGCCGGACTGCAGCAGGTTTGTGATGAAATGGATCTCAGCTTTTCGCGGGCTGCCTTCTCGCCGGTCATCGCCGAGGCGAATGACCGTTCCGACGGGATCTATGCCGTTGAAGACGGTGCGCTTGTCGCGCAGGGGGCAGGCGGCCTGCCGGTCTTTGTCGGCACCATGCAATATTCGACCGCCGAACTAATTCGGCTGATCGGCGAGGGGCGCGCGGGCGCGCCGGCGCCGGGAGATATCTATATCGTCAACGATCCCTATCTTGGCGGTACGCATCTTATGGATGTGCGGTTTGTTCGCCCCTATTACCGAGACGGCGCGTTGTGGTGCTGGTTGTCAAATACCGGCCACTGGCCGGACACAGGCGGCGCAGTGCCCGGCGGCTTCTCCGCCTCGGCGACGGCGGTAGAACAGGAAGGCTTGCGCCTGCCGCCGGTGAAGCTGTTCAAGCAAGGTGTGATGGATGAGGAAATCTACGCCATCATCTGTTCCAATATCCGTGTGGCCGACCAGCGCATTGGCGATGTGAAGGCGCAGGCTGCTGCGCTGCATGTCGGCGCGGACAGACTGGACCTCCTGCTTGACCGCTATGGCGATGATGTTGTCGCCGATGCGATCACCGAGTTGCGCCATCGCGCCGCCACACAGATGCGTCAGATGATTTCCAGCATGCCTGAGGGCAGCTGGCAGTCGGTGGCCTATGTCGACAGTGACGGAGTGGTGGACGAGCCGCTCGAGATTCGGCTCGGTATCACCAAGATCGAGGACAGGCTGGTCTTTGACTTTGCCGGTTCCAGTCCGCCGTGTCGCGGCCCGATGAATTCGGTGCTGGCGACGACACTCAGCTCGGTTTATCTAGCCATGCGGCATATTTTCCCTGAAGTGCCGATCAGCGCCGGCGCTTTTGAGCCGTTGGAGGTGATAAGGCCAGAAGGCACCTTTCTTGACGCCCATTATCCGCGACCCGTATCGGGATGCGCGGCTGAGGTCAGCCAGCGCATCGCCGAGGCGGTCTTCGCCGCGATGGTGCAGGTGCTTCCCGACCGGGTGACAGCCGCACCAGCTGGCACTAGCGGCAATTTTGCGCTTGGTGGTCATAATGCCGAACGTGGACAGGATTTTGTGATGTATCAGCTGTCTGGCGGCGGCTATGGCGGCAGCGCCGATGGGGACGGGCTCAGCAATGGCTGTTCGACAATCGGCATTTCAAAGGCGCCGCCAGTGGAAATCATGGAGCAGGCCTTTCCCGTTCTCTATCACCATTACGCGCTGCATGAAGGATCCGCCGGGCCAGGGCGCACGCGTGGCGGCTTTGGTCTGGATTACGAGCTGGAGCTGCGCAATGGCGAGGCGCGCGCCAGCTTTGTGATGGACCATGGCAGGTTCGGGCCTCAAGGCGTTCTGGGCGGTGGTGACGGCGATGTGAATAAAGTCGTTGTGCTGCGCGACGGCGAGACATATGTGCCGCTTCACTTGTCAAAGGAACAGGACATCCCGCTCTCACCCGGCGACCGGGTGTGGGTGCGCACGCCGGGCGGCGGCGGATATGGTGATCCGCTGGAACGCGACGTAATCGCGGTTTTCGAGGATGTGCGCCTTGGTCGCTATACAGCGGATCAGGCCGCAACGCTCTACGGCGTGATTATTGTAAAAGATGACGCGGGAGAGATGTCTTTCGACAGTCAGGCGACCGCCGCG
>MDTC01032151.1_pt1 | contig 17089 bp, 14 predicted proteins | sample 811181 | NCBI WGS metagenome assembly MDTC01 (sample SAMN05326644, study PRJNA326480) | marine metagenome | isolation source: seawater | place: Pacific Ocean: North | collected 2011 | reverse complement strand
TTATAGAGAACTGTGAAAATCTCGAAAACCTATTTCTTGAATTTTTTCAACCCTACTTTTAACCAATTATAATATGTTTCTTTATCAGTAAATTGAATAGGTGAATTTAAAACAAATCCATCAGGGCTGATTAGAACATAGTATGGCTGAGAATTAGTTGCGAAGTTTATATTTTGGAAGGTTGACCATTTTTCTCCAATTGTCTCTATTTTTTTAATTTTTCCAGCTTTATATTCAAAATTAAATTGCTCATTTATTGGTAATTTTTTTCTATCATCAACATATAAAGAAACAAGCACTACTTCGTTGGATAAAAGATTATATACTCTACTCTCAGACCAGACATTTTCTTCAACTCTTCTACAATTAACACAAGCCCAGCCAGTAAAATCAATAAGCATAGGCTTTTTTTGTTGTTTAGCAACTTTTAATCCTGATTCATAATCTTTATAGCAGTTTAAATTCAAAGGACAATTATTTGATTCCGTTTTTAACGTATAAAACTCTGGAGGCAATAACCCGCTTAATAATTTTAATTTATTCTCTTTACTAATTAAACCATACGATAACCAAATTGAAATTATCATAAAAAATAAACCAAATATATTTTGTAATCTTCCAGGTTTATTTTTATCCTCGTGAGGAAATTTATATAATCCTAACAAATAAAATGAAGTTAATAAAGAAATTAGTATCCAAAGTGATATAAAAATCTCCCTAGGAAGAATCCCCCAATGTGAAACTAAATCTGCATTTGACAAAAATTTAAGGGCTAATGCTATTTCAAAAAATCCAAGTATAACTTTAATGTTTTTCATCCAAATACCTGTTTTGGGTATTCTTGAAAGAACATTTGGAAACAAAGCAAAAAAAGCAAAAGGCAAAGCTAAAGCCACACCAAAACCAGTCATTCCAGCAGTTAATTGAACTGCCCCACCACTTGAGGTTATAGAACCAACTAATAAAGAACCTAAAATTGGTCCTGTACAAGAAAAAGTTACTATGGCAAGTGTTAATGCCATAAAAAATATACCTAAAAAATTATTTAATGAAGAAGATGAATCTGCTTTATTACCCCATGAGGATGGGAGAGATAAATCAAAATAACCAAAAAATGAAAAAGCAAAAATAGTAAAAACAAAAAACAAAACTAAATTAAGAATTACATCAGTTGATAATTTATTTAAAATGTCAGGACTTATAGTTTCAAAAAAATAAAAAGGCAAACTAAATGACATATAAATTACTATTATAAAAAATCCATAAATAAATGCATTAAAAATGCCTCTTGATGTAGATGAGGATTGATTTATAAAAAATGACACTGTAAGAGGTATCATAGGAAAAACACAAGGAGTTAATAAAGCAATGAATCCCCCTAATAATCCTAATAAAAACAAATTCCAAAATGAATTTAATTTAATTTTATTATTAAAAGAATAATCCAATAACTCTTTATTTTTAAGGTCTAAATAAAGCTTACTTGTTAACCTTCTATCATTATCATTTATAATTAGTTGTTTTGAATTTTTAATTTTTGATTCATCCACTATTAATTCAAAATAATGAGTTCTAAATACGCAAACCTTATCATCACAAGATTGATATTGAATTTCACCATTAATTTTACCTATACTCAAATCTTTAATAATTATTTTTTGACTAAAAACTGCTGAGTTTTCAAAAAAACTAAGCTCCATGTCAAAATATGGGTCATATTCTGTTTTAGGTTTAGTTTGAAAAACAGAACCATCAAGAACTACTTGGTCATCTGAAAAATCATATATAAAAGAAGTAGGTTCTGGCCCATCTTCAGGCATATTAGCAGCATACAAATGCCATTTTTCTTGAATTTTAGCCTTAAAAGTTATTTTATAATTATTATTAGAAATTTCCTCTATTGAGGAACTCCAATTAATTGGATCTTGAGAATAAATAAAGGAGAAAATAAAAAAAAATATAAAAGAAAGCTTTAGTTTTAAAAACATTTAATTATTATTTTATTTTTTGATATTTTTTTTGAAACAAACCTTCTATCAGGTTTTTTGCCAATTATCCACATAATTTTTTTATTGCTACACAATAACCATTGTCTTTCTTTATCAAATAAATTAATTTTTTCATCTTTAAAAAACTTACTAAGTTTTTTTTTCCCATCTATACCTTCTGGATAAAATAAATCTCCATCCTTCCACTTTCTTATAGTTAATGGAAATTTTATTTTATCCCTATCGAAAGAAGCATAGTTAATATTTGATTTAATTTGATTGACTATTTTTAATTTAATTGGAAAATCAATTTTATTTTTTCCATCCCAAATATATTCATGTTTATTCTTTTTTCTCTTTAAATCTAAAATTAAATATTTTCTATCCTTTAACAACCTATGAGTCTTTGAATATAAACATTTTCCAGTTTCAGCAGTAATTATATTCTTTAAGTCTCTCAAGTTATAAAAGCCATATTTTTTAAAAATTTCGAAAATAAAAAACTCTAATGGAATGAATTTTTTTATTTTATTTATTGGTATCTTTATAACTTCTTTTTCTGGCAAAAAATTATCCATTTCCCATTTGAAAATATTATTTTTTAAAGCTTGCTGAGCTAGTGAAATATTTTTTATTGTCTTACCGAAATTATTAAGCAAATCAGGGTCTATTTTTTTCCATGAAGAAACAATATTATTTCTTATAGCATTTCTTAAATAATCTGATTTTGAATTAGTTGAGTCTTCTCTCCATCTTAATTTATTCTTCAAAGCATACTTGTTAATTTCTTTTCTATTAAAAATTAACATTGGACGTAAAACATTTCTATTTACATTTGGTATTCCAATCAATCCATCAATTCCAGTGCCTCTAGAAACGTTTATAAGAAATGTTTCAAGTTGATCATTTAAATTATGAGCAGTAACAATATATTTTAATTTATTTTTATTAGAGATTTCATCAAACCAATCATAACGGAGTTCTCTTGCAGCTAATTGAACTGATAAGTTATTTTCTTTAGCAAAATCTTCAGTATTGAAATCCTTTATAAATGTTTTTAAATTATTTTCAGTTCCTATAGATCTTACAAAAGAAGAGTCCAATTCACTTTCATCACCTCTTAATTTAAAATTGCAATGAGCAATAGAAAATTGATAATTTAATTCTAAAAACAAATTTAATAAGACAATACTATCTAATCCACCACTTACCGCTAAAAGAAATGGCTGATCTCTTAATTCTGGAAAATTTTCAAAAACATGGGATTTAAAATCACTAATCATATGACAAATTTAATATTTCAAAAGCAAACTATTAATACTTAAGTATATGAAAAAAAACAAAAATTATTTTGGTAATTAAATAAATTGTTTAAAATTTGCATCAGAATATGGATTTTTATATCAAACATATTAATGTTAAGTTCTCTACAAATTTAGAGTCTCTTATTTTATTTCGTCGCCCCTTGGGGTGAAATCTTCTTTTTCAGGATATGGTGCGTCCTATCCTAATCATAAATCTTAACAATTATATTTAATTAATACCTCATTAATAATGAAAATTAGTGTTGCTAGTTTAAAACACATACATTTAGCAAAAGAAATCAGTAACTGTATTGATGAATCTGCAAAAGATCGTGGAACTGGTATTGCCAGAAGGTCCCCTGAATACATTATTGAAAAAATGAAATCCAATAGAGCTGTTATTGCAATTGAAAATGATAAATTTGCAGGTTTTTGCTATATTGAAGTATGGGGTAAAGGTAAATATGCAGCTCACTCAGGATTAATTGTTGCTCCTGAATTTAGAGGAAAAGGTTTAGCTAAAACAATTAAAAAAAGAGTTTTTAATTTATCTAAAAAAATATTTCCAAATGCTAAAATTTTTGGAATTACAACTGGTCTTGCAGTAATGAAAATAAATTATAAATTAGGATACAAACCTGTACATTTTTCTCAACTAACTGACGATCCGGAATTTTGGAAAGGATGTCAAACTTGTAAAAATTATGATATTCTAACAAGAACTGAAAGAACAATGTGTTTATGTACAGGAATGTTATATGATCCAAAAGAAAAAAATATATGAAACAAAATATTATTAAATTATGAAAAAAGTTGTATTAGCTTATAGTGGCGGTCTAGACACTTCCTATTGCATTAAATTTCTATCTGAAAAAGGTTTTGAGGTAGAAGCACTTACTATTAATACCGGAGGGTTTTCAAAAAAAGAGATTTTAGAACTTAAAAATAAAGCAATTCATTTAGGTGCAAAAAAATTTAAATTAATAGATGCTGTAAATACATTTTATCTTAAAATAATTAAATTTTTGATTTTTGGGAATGTCTTAAAAAACAACACATATCCCCTTTCTGTTAGTGCTGAAAGAATAGTGCAAGCATTAGAAATAGTTAATTATGTAAAAACTGCCAAAGCTAATTATGTTGCTCATGGAAGTACAGGGGCTGGAAATGATCAAGTAAGGTTTGATTTAATATTTCAAATACTTGCCCCAAAAATAAATATTATTACTCCGATAAGAGACAATAAAATTTCAAGGAAAGATGAGGTTGAATTTTTAAAATCTAAAGGAATTAAAATAAATTGGGAAAAATCTCAATACTCAATAAATAAGGGGATTTGGGGAACTAGTATTGGGGGTAAAGAAACTTTAACCTCAAATCAAGCATTGCCTGAAAAGGCTTATCCAAGCAAATTAAAAGATGAAAGGTCAAAAAAAATTAATATTGAGTTTTATAAAGGAGAATTGATTTCAATAAATGGAAAAAAAGATTCCCCAATAAACATAATTAAATCACTTCAAAAAATATCTGAAAGATTTGCTATTGGAAGAGATATTCACGTAGGTGATACTATTGTTGGAATAAAAGGAAGAGTTGCTTTTGAAGCAGCTGCGCCAATAATAATTATTAAAGCGCATCAATTATTAGAAAAGCATACATTAACTAAATGGCAGCAATTTCAAAAAGTTCAATTGTCTGATTTTTACGGTATGTTATTACATGAAGGTCAATATCTAGATCCTGTTATGAGAAATATTGAATCATATCTTAAAAACAGTCAGAAAAATGTTAGCGGCAAAGTTTTTATTACTTTAAATCCATACAGATTTGAATTGGAAGGTGTAGAGTCAAAAAACGATCTCATGTATAATTCCCATGGAACATACGGAGAAACTAATAAAGGATGGAGTGCTGATGATGCAAAAGGGTTTATAAAAATTACATCTAACCCAATTAAAATTTATAATCAGAAAATAGAAAAAAAATGAAAAAAGTCGGAATTATAGGTGGATCAGGATATACTGCTGGAGAATTAATTAGATTGTTATTAAATCACCCAAACCTTAAAATTGATTTTGTTTATAGTTTATCAAAACCTAATACTTTTGTTTATGAAACACATAAAGATCTTATAGGATCATCGAAATTGAAATTTACAAGTAAAATAAACCCTAAAATTGATGTTCTTTTTTTATGTCTCGGTCATGGAAATTCTTCCAAATTCTTAGATAAGTTTGTTTTCTCAAATGAAACAAAAATTATTGACTTAAGCAGTGATTTTAGACTTTTTAAGAATCATAGCTATAAAAATTTAAATTTTATATATGGATTACCAGAATATCAAAAAAATAAAATAAAAAAAGCAAAATACATAGCAAATCCAGGTTGTTTTGCTACTGCAATTCAGATTGCATTATTGCCTTTAAATAAAAATAAACTTCTAAATCATACAATTCACGTTGATGCTACAACAGGAAGTACTGGCGCAGGAGCTAATTTATCCCCTAAGACTCATTATTCCTGGCGTAATAATAATATTTCTTGGTATAAAGCATTTAATCATCAGCATTTAAGTGAAGTAAATGAAACTTTATTTTCTAATTTAGAAAAACACCCAGAAATATTATTTATTCCTAAAAGAGGAAATTTTACCAGAGGAATTTTTTCAACAACTTATACAAAATTCCTAGGTACTTTGAATGAAGCTAAAAATATATATAAAAAATACTATAAAACTCATCCCTTTACCCATATTTCAGATGATGAAATATCTCTAAAGGATGTTATTAATACAAATAACTGTTTTATTCACCTTTATAAACATAATGACTTATTATTAATTACATCCATATTAGATAATTTAATTAAAGGGGCATCGGGACAAGCTATTCAAAATGTTAATTTAGCAATGGGATGGAATGAAAACATTGGACTTAAGTTAAAAGCATAAAATTAAAAACAAAAAAATGAAAATAGGTATAATCGGAACTGGAAACCTTGGGCTTAGTATAGCTAAAGGATTGATAATTAATAACACAATTACTTCACTTTATTTAACAAAAAGAAAGATTGATTCAATCATTGAATGGAATGATAATAGAAAGATTACGGTTACTCAAAATAATATAGAAGCAGTAAAGAACTCTGATATTATAATTTTTTCAGTTCAACCACAACAATTCGAATCAGTTTTAAATGAAGTTAAAGGATTTTTTAATGAAAAACATGTAATAATTTCAACAATAACTGGATTTCATATAAGTAAAATTGAATCCATAATTGGAAAAAAAATTCCTATAATTAGAAGTATGCCAAATACGGCAATTTCTGTAGGAAAATCAATGACTTGTTTATGTTGTAACATTTCCGGAAATAAAAAAATAGATCTCGCGAAAGCTATTTTTAATGGACTTGGAACTTCAATACAAATTAGTGAAAAAGACATGCAAGCAGCCACAGTAATTTGTGCTAGTGGAATTGCCTTTTGGATGAGAATAATTAGAGCAATGACTCAAGCGGGAGTTCAACTTGGATTTGAAGCAAATGAATCAATAAAAATGTCAGTTCACACTGCAATTGGCGCTTCTTCACTCTTAATTAATAATAATTCTCATCCTGAAGAAGAAATTGATAAAGTTACTACTCCTAATGGATGTACAATTATAGGTTTAAATGAAATGGAACATACTGGATTAAGTTCTTCAATAATTCAAGGAATAGTTGCCTCATTTGAAAAAATTAATGAAATTTCAAATAAATAAACATGGACCTTTTTGACGTATATCCAATTTATAATATAACTCCAATTAAAGCTAAAGGCGTGTACGTCTATGACAGTTTTAACAATAAATATTTGGATTTATATGGTGGGCATGCTGTTATTTCAATTGGACATAATAATAATAGATATATAAAGTCAATCACAAATCAAATAAATAAAATAGGATTTTACTCTAATGCTATCAATAATCCACTACAAAAAAAATTAGCAAATTTACTTGGCAAAATCTCCAATTGTGATAATTATCAACTTTTTTTATGTAATTCAGGTGCTGAAGCTGTTGAAAATGCATTAAAAGTTGCTTCATTTCATACAAACAAAGCTAAAGTGATAGCTTTTAAAAACTCTTTTCATGGAAGAACAAGTGCAGCTTTATCAGTAACTGATAACAAAAAAATAATATCTAAATTAAATTTACAACATAAAGTTGTTTTCTTAGAATATAATGATATTAAATCATTAGAAAAAGAATTTTTAAAAAATGATGTTTGCGCTATAATCTTCGAATCAATTCAAGGTGTCGGTGGTTTAAATGAACCTAGCAATAATTTTGTAATAAAAATGAATGAACTATGTAAAAAATATAAAGTTTGTTTAATTGCAGATGAAGTTCAATCAGGATTTAGTAGAACTGGAGATTTCTTTGCATTTCAAAAACATTTAATTACACCTGACATTATTACAATGGGAAAAGGAATGGGTAATGGATTCCCCGTATCTGGGATTCTAATTAATAAAGTAATAAAATCAAAACATGGAATGCTAGGCTCAACTTTTGGCGGAAATCACCTGGCCTGTGCAGCCTCAATTGCAGTACTAAATGAAATAAAGAATAAAGATTTACAAAAAAAATCAAAAATACTTGGAAACTATTTTATCAATGAGGCAAAAAAAATAAAAGAAATCAAAAAAATTAAAGGAAGAGGATTAATGCTAGGAATAGAATTTGAATTCGAAGTAAATTCATTAAGAAAAAACCTAATATATAATTATAAAATTTTTACTGGCGGAAGTAGTAATAAATTTCTGTTAAGACTTTTACCTCCTTTAACTGTTAAAAAAACACACTTAGATTACTTTTTTAAATCCTTAAAAAAAGCAATCAACGATATAAAAAAATAAAATGAAAAACTTTCTAACAATTAATGACCTGCCAAATTTTAAATCTTGTCTAAATCAAGCTGTTTCATATAAGAAAAACCCTATTTCTGATAATAAAATTGGAATTAATAAGACAATTGGAATGGTTTTTTTTAATCCAAGTTTAAGAACCCGTTTAAGTACACAATTAGCAGCTCACAATCTGGGATTTAAAACTATGATAATGAATTTTTCTAATGAATCCTGGGCTTTAGAATTTGAAGACGGAACCCAAATGAGAGGAATTAGATCTGAGCACGTTAAAGAAGCTGCTGCTGTAATATCGGAATATTGTGACATTATAGCAATTAGAGCTTTTGCATCATTAAATGATAAACTAAAAGATGAAAATGAAATTGTTTTAGAAAGCTTTAAAAAATATTCAAATGTTCCTATTGTTAATATGGAAAGTGCAACTGCCCATCCACTTCAAGCAATTGCTGATGCAATGACTATAGAAGAAAATAAACCCCCTCATAAACCAAAAATTGTTCTTACATGGGCACCTCATCCAAAAGCACTCCCACATGCTGTTGGAAATTCATTTACAAGAATGATGTCTAATATGAAAGCTGAATATATAATTGTTCAACCTAAAGGATATGAATTAGATAAAAGGATCACTAAGAATGCAATTATAAGTTATGATCAAAATAAGGCTCTGGAAGGAGCTGACTTTGTATATGCAAAAAACTGGGCTTCATATAAAAACTATGGTGAAATTTTAAAAACTGATGACGATTGGATGTTAACAGCTGAAAAAATGAAAAAAACAAACAATGCAAAGTTTTTACATTGTCTTCCAATAAGAAGAAACGTTGTCGTAGCAGATGAAATTCTTGACAATTCAAATTCATTAGTAATAAATCAAGCTAGAAATAGAACTTATGCAGCTCAGGCTGTCTTTAAAATTCTTTTGGAAAATGAAAGAACTTAATATTATTAAAATAGGTAGTGCTATAATTGATGATAAATTATTATTTAAAAAATTCTTATATCAATTTGAATCATTAAATGGAATGAAAATTCTAATACATGGTGGTGGTAAAAAAGCTACAAAATGGTCTAAAAAAATGAAAATCCCAATTAAAATAATTGATGGAAGAAGAATAACTAATTTAAAAACATTAGAATTGATTACTGGAGTCTATGCTGGGCAAATAAATAAAGATATTGTGTCAAAATTGCAATGTAGAAAAATAAATGCCATAGGGATTTCCGGTGTTGATGGAAATCTACTTGAATCAGTAAAAAGACCAGTAAAAAAAATTAATTATGGTTATGTTGGAGATATTAAAAAAGTTAATTCAAAATTTTTATTAAATCTTCTCAATATTGATTGTATACCAGTAATCTCTCCCTTAACTCATGACAATAATGGACAAATCCTTAATACTAATGCAGATACAATTGCTTGTGAAATAGCAATTTCATTGTCTAAAAAATTTAATGTAAATCTTTATTATTGTTTTGACATGAAAGGTATAATGAAATCCTTAAATGATCCCAAATCATTAATAGAAAATATTGATAAAAATCATTACAAATTTTTATTAAACAATAACATCTTATCTAAAGGAATGCTCCCAAAAACTAAAACTGCTTTTTATGCTCTTGAAAATGGAGTAAAAAAGGTTTTAATTGGTCAATCTGAAATGATTAATAACAAAATAAAACATACTAAAATTATATTATAAAATGGATAGTGCTTTATCTAATTTGGCAATTGAATTATTAAAAAAACTAATTTCTATTAAATCTTTTTCTGGGAATGAAGATTTAACTGCATTAGAAATTCAAAATTGGTTCTCTAAAATGAATGTTATTTCTAAAAAAGAAAATAATAATGTTTATGCAATAAATAAATATTACGATAAAAATAAACCTACTCTACTTTTAAACTCTCATCATGATACAGTAAGACCAAACAGCTCTTATACAAACGATCCTTTCTATCCTGAAATTAATAAAGGAAAATTATATGGATTAGGAAGTAACGATGCTGGCGGAGCTCTTGTTTCTTTAATTATGGTTTTTAAGCATTTTTACAATACAAAAAACCTCAAATACAATATAATAATTGCAGCAACAGCTGAAGAAGAAAGTTCTGGTAAATTAGGATTAAAAAGCCTTATGCCTTCATTACCCCAAATAGATCTTGCAATAGTAGGAGAGCCCACTTTAATGAAAATAGCAATTGCTGAGAAAGGATTGGTGGTTATTGACGGAATAATAAGTGGAACTGCAAGTCATGCAGCTCATAATAATAACAACAGTGCAATTGAAAAACTTCCTAAAGTATTAGATTGGTTTAAAAAATTTGTGTTTGAAAAAAAATCTAAACTTTTAGGTCCTGTTAAAATGACAGTAACTCAAATAAACGCAGGAAATCAACATAATGTTATACCTTCAAAAGTGAATATTGTTATTGATGTAAGAGTCAATGATTGTTACACAAATTCTGAAATTACTGAAATCTTAAAAAGCAATGCTCCTTGTGAACTCATACCTAGATCATTAGATTTAAATTCTTCTTCCATTTCATTTGATCATAAAATAGTTAGAGCTGGAACAAAGCTTAAAATGAAAACTTATGGCTCACCAACTCTTTCAGATCAATCAAAACTTAATTGTGATTCTATAAAGCTAGGCCCAGGAGATTCTAAAAGATCCCATACAGCGAATGAATATATTTTTATTGAAGAAATTGAAAAAGGTATTGAGCAATATATTAATTTATTAGAACAAATTTTATAAATAACTTTAAAATTAAAAAAATGAAACTTTGGAAAAATAAAGGAAAATCTAACATTAAAGTTGAAGATTTTACTGTAGGTAATGACAGGGATTATGATATAATTTTAGCAAAATATGACTGTATAGGATCAATAGCTCATGCCAAAATGTTAAAAAAAATTGGTTTATTGTCAGATTCAGAATCAAATAAAATAATTAAAGTATTAAATCAGATAAAGAATCAAGTTGAATCTAATCATCTAACTATAGATAAAACTTTTGAAGATATTCATTCAAAAATAGAATTTATTTTAATAAAAGAACTAGGAGATCTTGGAAAAAAAATTCATGCAGGAAGATCAAGGAATGACCAAGTTTTAGTTGCAATGCAACTCTATTTAAAAGATTCCTTAAAAGAAATCAAACAGCTTATTGTAAAACTATTTAATATCTTATTAGACTTAGCAAAAAACAACAAGAATCATTTATTGCCTGGATACACACATCTTCAAATAGCCATGCCTTCTTCTTTTGGTTTATGGTTTTCATCATATGCTGAAGCTTTAATTGATGATTTAATTTTCATCAATTCAGCATATAAAATAGCTGACCAAAACCCTTTAGGTAGTGCTGCCGGATATGGAAGTTCATTTCCTGTTGATAGAAATTTCACAACAAAAGAATTAAAATTTAATTTTCTTAAAATCAATTCAATATCTGCTCAAATGAGTAGAGGCAAATTAGAAAAAACTACTTCTATTGGACTAAGTTTAGTTGCTAGCACTTTATCTAAATTATCTATGGATATATGTCTTTATATGAGTGAAAATTTTAAATTTATTTCTTTTCCTGATAATCTTACTACTGGATCTAGTATTATGCCTCATAAAAAAAATCCTGATATCTTTGAAATTATAAGAGGAAAATGCAACCTCCTTCAGGGACTTCCTAATCAAATAACTTTACTAATAAATAATTTACCTAGTGGGTATCACAGAGAATTTCAACTTTCAAAAGCTCCATTAATAAATGGAATTAATGAATTAAAATCCTGTTTAGATATGATGATTTACAGTATTCCTAAAGTTAGGGTTTCAAAAAATATTTTGGAAAACGATAAATATGATCATATTTTTTCAGTTGAAAACCTTAATAAAAATGTAATTAACGGAAAACCTTTTAGAGAAGCTTATAATGAATTAACTGATCAAATAAATTCAAAAAAATATATTCCAAATAAAAATATAAAACATTCACACATAGGAAGTATTGGTAATTTATCGTTAGATTTAATTAAAGAAAAATTTAATCATTTTTTAAAAGCTTAACATAAAGAATGAAAAAAAAATTTAAATATCTCATACTCTTCCTTTCATCCGTAGTTATATTATTTTTAATATTTATATCTGTTATGGTTTATAAAGTTAAATATGGATTCCCTATTTATGAAAAAACACCTCCAGAGCTTAAAATTGATAGTTTGAACTTTAATATTTTAGTATTCTCTAAAACAAATGGATTTGCTCATAATGATGCAATAGATAAAGCTAATAGTTTTTTTAGAATCTTAGAAAGAAATAATAATTGGAAATTTACTTTTTCAAATAATGGTGCAGTTTTCAATAAAAAACAACTGAATAATTTCAATCTCGTTATTTGGAATAATGTTTCTGGAAGGACACTTAATACTGCGCAAAGAAATGCTTTTAAAGAATATATGGAAAAAAAAGGAAATTTTTTAGGAATACATGCTGCTGGTGATGATTCTCATCATTGGGATTGGTACTATGAAAAACTTATTGGTGCTATTTTTTCTCATCACTCTTTAGACCCTCATATTCAAAAAGCTACAATTATAAATAAATCCTTTGATAGTATATATAATAAAAATATTATTCCTTATAGATGGGAGCACTATGATGAGTGGTATGTTTTTTTTAATAATCCAAAAGAAAAAAATGCAAAAATCCTTTACTCTATTGATGGTAACACTATTATCTCTAATGGAAATATAAGTTTTATTGTTAAGGATAAAGATTTTGGAATGGGTAAAGATCACCCAGTAATATGGTATAAGTGTTTTGAAAATGGTAACACTTCTGTTTATTCAAGTCTTGGACATAACAAAGAATCTTTTCAAAACACAAATTATCAAAATGTATTAGAAAATATTATTCTATCAATAGAACAAAAAAAAGGACTTTGCAATTAATTATCTACATATGCAGTGAACGATTTTCAGTTGCTGCTAATGCTGCCTCTTTAATTGCTTCTGCATAAGTAGGATGAGAATGACTAATTCTAGCTATATCCTCAGCAGAAGCTCTAAATTCCATAGCAGTAACTGCTTCTGCAATTAAATCAGCAACTCTAGCGCCAATCATGTGAACTCCTAAAACTTCATCTGTTGATGAATCAGCAATTATCTTAACAAATCCATCAGTATCCATACTAGCCCTGGCCCTGCCCAATGCTCTCATAGGGAATTGCCCAGTTTTAAATTTAACACCCTTGCTTTTAAGTTCCTCTTCGGTTTTTCCAACAGAAGCAACTTCTGGCCAGGTATAAATAACATTAGGAATTAAATTATAATTGATATGTGGTTTTTGTCCTGAAATAATCTCAGCAACTAAAACACCTTCTTCCTCAGCTTTATGTGCTAACATAGGGCCTCTTATAACATCTCCAATTGCATAAATATTAGGAATAGAAGTTTGAAAAGTGTCATTTACTTCAATTTGGCCATTTGGCAAGGTAATTATTCCTAATTCTGACAAGTTTAAACCATTAGTGTATGGTTTTCTACCAACAGAAACCAGGCAATAATCAGCATTAAATTTTACTATAGAATCATTTTTGTCTAAAGCACTAATTGTTACAAGATCTCCTTTTCTCTGAACCTTGTTTACAGTATGAGAAAAATAAAAATCAACACCTTGCTTTTTCATTATTTTGGTTAGCTCTCTAGATAATGATTTGTCCATTCCAGGAGTAATTCTGTCAGCAAATTCCACAACAGATACTTTAGAGCCTAGTCTACTATAAACTTGTCCTAATTCTAACCCTATAACGCCTCCTCCGATAACAACTAATTTTTTTGGAACTTCTTTAAGTTCCAGCGCTTCAGTGGAAGTTATTATCCTTTCTTTATCCAATTTTATAAATGGTAGAATTGAAGGTTTGGAACCAGTTGCTATAATTATATTTTTTGCTTTAATTGTATTGACTTTATTAGCAGACTGAACTTTTATCTCATTAGAATTAATTAAACTTCCCAATCCGTTGTATACAGAGATTTTATTTTTTTTCATTAAATAATCAATTCCCTTTACGGTTTGATCAACTACAGATTGTTTTCTTAAAATCATTTTTTTAAGATTAATTTTAACTTTTCCATCGATTTCAATACCATGGTGATCAAAATTATCAATCAATTGTTCATAATGATGAGACGAATCCAACAAAGATTTTGATGGAATACAGCCCACATTCAAGCATGTTCCTCCTAAGCTTTTATATTTTTCAACTAAAGCGGTATTAAATCCTAATTGAGAACATCTAATAGCAGCAACATAACCACCAGGTCCTGAACCTATAATAACTACATCGTATTGACTCATATTTTAAATTTTATTAATTACAAAAATACAAATGTTTGCGTCAATAAAAATAATATAAAAGTAAAGTAACTGAAAAATTTATTTTAGTTGGTAATAAATTTTGCAATGTAATTTAGATTATTGTATAATTACACAAAATCTTAATTATTTTATTATGAACAAAAATGAGAAAATGATTCCATTATTTACTGCCATTTTACCAATAATAATTTTAGTTATTCTTCTAGCTATAAATGTTTCTGTTTATGAAGATGATTCTCTTAATGGATCAAATCAATTTATTCTCTTAATTGGTGGAGCAATTGCCTCTTTAATTGGTTTTAAAAATAAAGTTCCATATAAGAAAATGATTAACAAAATTTCAGAAAATTTAAAAGCTACAACAGGAGCAATTTTAATATTATTATTTGTAGGTGCTTTGGGTGGAACATGGTTAATTAGTGGAATTATTCCAGCAATGATTTATTATGGTTTACAAATAATTAATCCAACTTTTTTTCTCCCTTCTTGTATATTAATTTCTGCATTTGTTGCTCTTGCTACAGGAAGTAGTTGGTCTACTTCAGCTACTATTGGAATAGCTTTAATTGGGATTGGAAAAGCTCTTGGATTCCCAGTAGGAATGGTTGCCGGAGCCGTAATCTCAGGCGCATATTTTGGAGACAAATTATCTCCGTTAAGTGATACCACAAACTTGGCTTCAGCAATGGCAAAATCAGATATTTTCTCTCACATTAGATACATGTTATATACTACCATCCCATCAATATCAATAACAATAATAACATTTTTTATTCTTGGATTTTTTGTGGAAATTTCTTCAATTAATAATTCATCAGATCTGATAATTAGTATAAAAGAGAAATTTAATTTAAATCCTATTTTATTTTTTGTGCCTGGAATTGTTGTCTTTTTAATTATAAAAAAAACTACCCCTTTAATAGCCCTTATGATTGGAACTATTCTAGGAGGAGTTTTCGCATTAATTTTTCAACCAACTCTTGTATATCAATTAACTAACTACGATAATTTAAATCTTACTAGTGGATATATCGGAATAATGAATTCTATTATTGGTTTTATAGAAATTTCCACCGATAATGAAATATTAAATGATTTATTTAAATCTGGGGGAATGAATGGAATGTTAGGGACTATTTGGCTGGTTATTTGTGCTATGGTTTTTGGAGGTATAATGGATTCTATTGGGGCTTTAAATACAATTAGTTATTCTCTATTAAAAATCGCTAAATCTACTTTTGGATTAGTCTCAAGCACAGCTGTTTCTTGTCTTACAGTAAATCTTACCGCTTCAGATCAATACCTTTCTATTGTTATCCCTGGTAAAATGTTTACTAAATCTTATGAAGAAAAAAAGCTAGCTCCAGAAAACTTGAGTAGAACTTTAGAAGATTCAGGAACAGTTACATCTGTTTTAATTCCTTGGAATACATGTGGAGCTTATCAATCAGGAGTTCTTGGTGTAAGTGTTTTTGATTACTTTATTTATGCTATTTTCAATTGGTTAAGCCCAATAATGACTTTATTTTATGCTTATTTTAAAATAAAGATTAATAAAATTTAATTTAAATACTAAAATATATATCCTATTTGTAATTAGATTCAATAATCCAATCATAATTTGTATTTTTACATTTATAGAATTTCTTGAATGTTGAATAAAAAAACACTGACTGAAGACCATAAAGGGTTAAAAAAAACTTCATCTAAAAAAAAACGATCTAGAGAAATTATTCTTGGTGGTTTTTTAATTTTAATTTCAAGTTTATTATTCATTAGTTTTATTTCTTTTTTTTACAACTGGAAAACTGATTTCACTACTATTGAAATGATTCTTGACAGAACTATAGAGAGTACTAACATATTAAAAAAAATTGGTGCATGGGTTAGCCATTTTTTTATTTATAAATTTTTTGGAGCTTCATCATTTATTATTCCTTTTTTGTTGTTTATAACTGGATTTGTTTTATTTTTTAATCTAAATAAAACAAACATTTTAATAAATTGGATTTGGGGGCTTTATTATACTTTATGGTCTTCAGTTTTATTTGGAATGTTAGATGAAATTTATCCTATTTTAGGAGGTTTAGTTGGATTTGAGATCTCCCAATTTATTGTTGATTATATTGGAAAAATTGGTCTAATTACTTTATTGACTTTTGGAGCTCTATTATTTATAGTTTTACATTGGAAGATAACTCCTGAATTAATATATAATCACCTAATCAAAATCAAAAAAACTAATACTGAGATAATTGATGACACTAGTAATGAAGTAGTTACGGTAGAATTTGAAAATCAAAAAGAGACCCTTGAAAATAAAGATGAAATAAATAAAAAATCAGATATAAAAAGTGAATCAGATCAATTAGATCTTGAAATAAATAAAATTTCAGAAGAACAAACAACAAATAAACTTTCTCAAGATCTTGTTGATAAACATGGAGAATTTGACCCAAAATTAGGATTAAGTAAGTTTAAATTACCTTCATTTGATTT
>MDTC01190746.1_pt1 | contig 17091 bp, 15 predicted proteins | sample 811181 | NCBI WGS metagenome assembly MDTC01 (sample SAMN05326644, study PRJNA326480) | marine metagenome | isolation source: seawater | place: Pacific Ocean: North | collected 2011 | reverse complement strand
TTTGCCGTCGCCCGCACCGTTGGCTGGGTGGCGCAATGGAACGAGATGATCACCGATCCAATGCAGCGTATCGGCCGTCCGCGCCAGCTCTATACAGGGCCGACACAGCGAGGTTACGTTCAAATCAGAAAACGCTGATTGCGCCATGGCCTCTTTGAATGACAGATGGCACCTTCACATGGGCAACTGGCTTACTTCAACCATCCTACCATCGCTGCCGCCACATTATCCTCAAAGCTTGCTGCGTTACCGCACAGAATGCGGCGCAAGTTAGCCGCATTGGCAAGCGCCGTCTTGCGTGCCTTTTGCCTTTCCACCCCCGCCGTCAGCAGGGGCCGGACTGCCTTGTAAAGCGATGCGGCCTGCACCTCTTCTTGAAACAGAAACGGATAGACTTCATTGTCTGACAACGCATTCGGCAGGATAACCCGGTCCAACCGCACGAGCCGCCTGCCAATAAATGCTGACAGAGCCGGAGCTTTATAACAAACGACGCCAGGAACCCCAAACAATGCGCTTTGCAGCGTCACAGTGCCGGATGTCGCCATAATGGCGTGGCTGTTAGCCAAAGCGGCAAACAACGCCCCCTCATCCGAACGAACTGTTATGATGCCGCTCAGACCTGAAGCCTTAATGCTGGCACTGATCCGGTCATCCAGATGCGGCAATGTTGGCAAATGCACCTTCAAATCTATTATATCATCACGCAGCATGGATATCGCGGCCAGCATCGGATCCAACAAATGGTCTATTTCACTACGCCGACTGCCTGGCAGCAATGTCAGTTGAGGTGACGCTTTGGGATCCGGCATACCCACCGCATGCCCGACAATATTGTAGGTCGGATTGAATGCCTCAGGATGGCTGATAAAGCGCGCATCCAGCCCTAGTGGTAAAAGATAGTCAGGCTCAAACGGAAACAAGCATAGCATTCCGTCAAACGCGTGCGCAAAACGATTGCCACGCCAATTTCCCCATGCCCATATCGTCGGAGCAACAGTATGAATTATCGGTGGCTTAGCCTCTGTTCCGGCAAGGTCACGGCGAAGCCGTTCGGCAAGACGCACCGCAAACCCCTTGGCATCAACCGTCATTATGATTTCAGGCTTTTCGGCGACAATTAGTTTGACAAGCATATCCAAACGCTGTGACAGGCGGGGATAGGCCCTGACGGCTGCGCCAAAACCGAAGACGGTCAGTTCCTCCATCGGGAAATGAGACCTCAGACCCTGTGCCCGCATAGCCGGACCACCTGTCCCAATCCACTTCTTTTTGCCGTAGTGGGCAGTAATCGCTCGCATCAGGCTTGCACCCAGCCTGTCACCCGACGGCTCGCCTGCCAGAATGAAGACTGGTGCCACCATGATTTAGACCCCGATCACAGAAAGCCCCAGACGATCCGCCTCCTGCCACAGGATATCCGAGCTTTCAGACAGCAATACACCGCCCGCCTCACAAGCAATGACGCGAACACCTGCCGCCGCAGCGCGCTGCAAGGTATCTGCACCAATAACCGGAAGGTCCAGCCGACGGTCCTGAGCCAGCTTGGCACATTTTAGTAAAATGGCGGGCGGGGCTGTCATATCAATCAGTTCTCGGCACCGTGTCAGCATTTCGTCGGTGCCCTCAGCAGCTTCAATGGCCAGAATACGCTGGTTCTGAACAACGATCGCCTGACCGATATCACTGTCACCAAGCCGATCCAACACTGCCTGACCACAGTCAATATCCGCCTTTGCAGTTTCGTCAATTTTACCAGCAAATATACCTTCTGGCATCACATGTTCCGGCATCAATCGGTCCACGGGCACGATACTGATTCCGTCTTCTTCAAAAAAGGATGCAATGACACGCAACAAAGCGTCGTCACCCTTGCCAACAGAGCGCGCTAGCAATTTGACGGCATGCGCGTCGGGTCTTAATTGGGCCAATGATGGACGACGGACCTTGCCGACCATGACAACCTCGGCGCAGGCTACAGCCTTAATCTGCTCGCGCGTCTCGCCAATGGTGCCAAGCACTATATCGATCACATTGAATTCTGAAAAATCAGCATCTGCCTGACCAGCAATGGTAAATATTGTGACCTCGCGACCCTGACTGCGTATCGTTCGCGCCAAACGCAAAGGCAAGTCACCCTGTCCTGCGATAACTGCCAAACGCGGTGCCGAAACCCCTACCATATTCTAGCCCGTCTGCGCCTGACAAATGCCGTTGCGCCCAGCACCATCGATAAAGGATAAGACAGCCTCAATCATATCATCCCCGCCATAGTCGACACGCGCCCGCGCCAGCCTGTCGGCAAAGACACCCTTTCCGCGGAACAGGGCTCTGTAGAGTGTTCTGGCGGCAGCAATACGGTCAGCCGTGAAACCTCGCCGTTCAAGGCCGATGACATTAATGCCTGTCAATCTGGCCCGATTTCCAACGGCTATGGCGAAAGGGATCACGTCGCTGTCAACCGCCGTCTGCGACCCGATCATCGCATGGTCGCCCACACGGCACCATTGCTGAACCGTTGCAAACCCGCCCAACATGACATAATGACCAACCTTCACATGTCCTCCTACGGAAGCGTTATTGGCAAAAATCACGTTGTCACCAACCACGCAGTCATGCGCAACATGCGACGCCGCCAGAAACAGGCCATTATTGCCAACAGTTGTCCGCATCGCATCAATCGCCGTTCCCGGATGCATGGTGACATGCTCCCGGATAACGCAGTCTGTGCCAATCTCAAGCACCGATTCTTCGCCTGCAAAACGCGTGTGCTGAGGCGGGCATCCCAAAACAGCAAAGGGAAAGACTTCACAACGCGCACCCAAGCTGGTGTGACCATCAGCAACCACATGCGCATGCAACACAGTGTTGTCATCAATCTGTACATGTGGACCAACTACGCAAAATGGCCCCACCTTGACGTTGGTGCCAAGACGGGCAGCTTTGTCAATTATGGCGGTCGGGTGGATATCTACGCTCATAAATCTGCCTTCTCTAGCGGGCTATCCGCAGCGCCTCTGACCTCTGCATTCCTGATGCTGCGTCAGCGTTGCGGGTCCACGATCATCGCACCAAATTCAGCAACTGACGTAGTTGCTCCATTAACGCTGGCGGTCCCGGTAAATTTCCACAAGGGGCCCTTTGAACTGACTTTCTTTACATGAAGCCACAATTCATCTCCGGGCCGAACCGGCTTGCGGAATTTCACCTTGTCGATCGTGGTAAAAAAGACCAACTTGCCTTCTGCCGCGTCGCCAAGGGTAACGCTGGCCAGACACCCTGCCGTTTGTGCCATCGCCTCGATAATCAAGACGCCCGGCATAATCGGATAATCCGGAAAATGACCCGCAAACACCGGATCGCTAACACTGACCATTTTAATACCGACGGCGCTGATGTCCGGCACTAACGCTTCAATCCTGTCAATCAATAGCATCGGTGGTCGGTGAGGAATCCGATTCTGGATATCATCAATCGTCAGCTCTATTGCGCTGTCATTCATGTTTCAATCTTCCTTCCGTCCAGATTGCGCCAAAAGCCGGCGAAGAAGCGCGCGTTCCTGCCACATCTTACGAGCGTCCGATGCCGGAAAACCGGCTACAGTCACTTCATCCTCTACATCTTTCGTTACGCCGCTCTGGGCCATAACGATCGCCCCCTTACCAACACGCGTTGCCGGCCCGACACCAGCCTGACCGCCGAGCATGGCGCCCTCGCCAATAATGGCGCCTCCAGCCAGTCCAACCTGCGCTGTCAGGATAGCGTGTGACCCGATCACGCAGTTATGCGCAATGTGAACCAGATTATCCAGCATGGCCCGGTCCCCGATAAGCGTTGGGCCCAATGTTCCTCGGTCAATACAACTTCCGGCACCAATCAGCACGCCATCACCAATCACGACACTGCCAACATGAGGCAACGCTACCGGGCCCTCTGTTGTGATTTCAAAGCCAAATCCTGCACTGCCTATCACCGCATTTGGCTGAATAACGACATCATCCCCCACAATCGCATTTGAAAGAACTACATTTGCGCCAATCTGGCAATTTCTTCCGATGCTGACCCCCCTATGTATCACGGCGCCCGCTTCGATCCGGCTGCCTGCCCCGATTTTCACCCCCACACCGCACATCACGCCCGGTCCAACAGACACATCTGCGAAATCGCACAGCCTGTCCGCTGCGGGCGCAACTATGCCAGGGGATGTGTCCGGCACAAGAAGGGCTATGGCCTTGGCAAATCTAAGACGTGGGACGTCCACGATAAGGTAGGTCCCATTTTCGGGCATATTGTCCGCGACTGCCGCGGTGGTGATGATGATCGCATCGGCATCTGGATAGCCACCAGCCTGCACTCCATCCCCGCCAATATTGTCATTCAGAAAAGTCAGTTCGCCGCTGTTTGCTTCAGCAACTGGTGCCGCACCAGTAACGGCCACTTGCGCGTTTCCTCGAACAGACGCGCCGATGGCGTCCGCAAGTGCCTGCGTCGTGTGGGGCACAATACCAAAAAAACGCCTATCAAGGCTCATTGCCCAGCATCCACATCTCTCTTGCCACCGTCATCAATCTCAATCTCGATACGTGCATCCTTTGTCCGTTCATCAAGGCGCCGCAGTACAAGTTCGGAAATATTCAGGCCAGGACGAAAAGCTATCGCCGAATCCTCTTTCAGCACTAGGTCCAGTTGTTGTTCCCGTGCAATCTCAGTCACTATTTCGATCGCAATCTGACGCAATTTGGCCTGAGCATCTTGAAAAGCAAGATCAAGTGCCTCGCGCCGATACTGAATTTCGCGTTGAATTCGTGCAACTTCATCCTCGAAATCAGTCAGGCGTTGTGTGAACTCATCCTCACTAAGCGTTTTGCGGTCTGCCTGTAACTGGCGTTCTGTCTTTTGTAGTGCCGCCTCTCGTTCTGCAAATTCAGCCTGAAATAACAGCCTTTGCTCATCAAGTAATTCACGCACCCGCAGCGTACCATTTGCAGCGCGCAAAACATTCTCAAGGTCGATCAGCGCTATTCTCTGTGCTGAAAATTGTGCGGAAGGTGCTAACAGATCATCCGCCTTGCCTCCATCGGACGTCTGCGCCATTGCCGGCAAGGACGCACCGACAAGCGCGAGAAACGACAGCGCAGCGAGCCAGGTACGAATTGTCACGGCCTGCTCCTAGAATCTTGTGCCAATGGCAAACTGGAAGGAATTCGTCTCGTCATAGGACTTTTTGCTTGTCGCATTTGCCCAATAGAAAGACATGGGGCCAATGAAGGTGTCCCATAACAGCCCGAAACCAACAGAGGTGCGCAGGCTACTGTCAGTCGCACCGGTGACACCGGTTGGGTAATCTGTGTCCCATAACGAGCCGGCATCTGCGAACAAAGTCCAGCGCAGGCCCAGATCCCTGCTGACACCAAGATTGGAAATTACTTCAAGATTGGCTGTCATCAGGTTGTTGCCGCCAACAGCGGCATTTGAACCCTCATCACGCGGCCCAATACCGGCGCTGTCAAAACCGCGAACATCGTTACCACCAAGGAAAAAACGGTTGGACTGCGTAACCTTCTCACCACTCAGCCCAGTAACCATGCCGTAACGCGCCTTTGCACCAAAGACAAATCTATTGAAGTTAAAGGGCCGATAATAGGCGACATCAGCCGTTAGCTTGTAGAACTTTGCGTCACCCCCCAGTTCGGCAAGCTTCTGTAAAACCGAAAAATATCTACCATCCGTCGGGTCAAATCGGCTGTCTCTCTTATCCTGACCAAAGCGGTAACGCAACGCCGAAGTCAGGATATTTCTACCATTTTCGCCGGTATCCGAGGTGGCGTTTATTGCCGAAGTGGTTGTCTTGGACTGTGACAGCTCATACCCAACCCTGTGGAAATAATCATTTGCTGCCGAAAAGCCCATCCCAAAATCAAAGCCTGAGCGGGTTGTCGTGGTCTTGTTCAGTTTAGTCTTGTCGTTGAAGATGCTGGCATTACCCGTCAGGTTGCGCCCGAACAAATAAGGTTCGGTCAGGCCGACCGTTATATTAGTCCGGGTTTTGGCAAGATCAAATGACAGGTCAACACCGCGGCCAGTTCCAAGGAAATTGCGTTCATTAATACCGAGCAAAATGCTGGAACTATCGAGTGACGAATAGCCTACACCAATGGATAACTCACCCGTCGACTGCTCCTCGACGGAAATTTCGGTAATCGTCTGGTCCGTGTTGCTACCGGCGAGATTTCGCACTGACACATCCGAGAAAAACCCAAGGTTACGAATATTCCGGATCGACCGGTCCAGCTTCAGTTGGTTAAAGGAGTCTCCCTCAACTAGCTCAAATTCGCGCCGGATGACACTATCGAGCGTCCGCGCGTTATTCACAATTTCTATACGTTCAACAAAGTTTTTTTGTGCTTTGCCAATCCGTAGTTGCAGCACTAACGTCTCAGTTTCCGGATCGGTGTCAACTTCAACATCAATATTTACGAAGGCATATCCGAGGGCACCAAGCCGGTTGGTGACATCCAGCAGCCCTTCTTCGAGAGCGCGCCTATCATACCAACCGTTATCGCCAAAGGAAAAGGACGACTTAAAGCTTTCAATATCGATATTTTCGATCTCGCTGGTGACATTGATATCGGCAACACGATAGCGCTTGCCCTCCTCAAGAAGGAATGTGACGGCAAATCCTGTGCGATCTGGCAGCAGTCCACCGCGTACACGGCTGACATCGATATCCGCATAACCGCGGGCTTGATAAAACTGGCGCAGCAAACGCACATCGTAATCAAGACGACTTTCATCATATTTGTCGGTTGATGAGAAAATCGCCCACCATTTGGCCTCGCTGCTGGACACGGCCCTTTTAAGAACCCGGTCCGAGAATGTTTTATTACCAACGAATGAGATTGAACTGATTTTGATAAGCGGCCCCTCAGTGATCACAAACGCCAGATCGACGCGATTATCACTCAATTTAATAATCTGAGGCTCGACGGTGGCAGCGTACCGTCCGCTTGCCTGATAAATATCCAGCAAACGCTGACTGCCTGCCAATGCCAGCTCGCGCGTGTAGACGCGGCGTGGCGCAATATCCAGCACTTCGAGCAAACGTTCGTCCTCTAAAACGTCGTTCCCTTCGATATTCACCCGGTTGATGATCGGATTCTCCATCACCGTAACCTGCAGCGAGCCACCATTAAGTGTGATATCGATATCCTTGAAAAGATCGGTCTCAAACAACCTTTGCAGTGCAATGCTCAGCGCACCCTGCGTGACACGATCGCCAATCTGCACGGGCAAGTACGAACGGATTGTCGATTCTGCAACCCGGCGATTGCCTTCAATCACTATGTCTTCGACCTGAACCATTGCGTCGCTTGACTGAGCCGCAGCTGGCAAGATTGTCCCCGCTAACGAAAAGGCAAGTACAGCGAATATCAACGCCAGTCTTTGCATTGTGAACATCCCTGGTTACGTACTTGAAAACTATACCCTTTGGGCCAGGTTTATCAAAGAAGACATTTTAGTAACTTCCGTCAACTTGCAAACTTCCGCCAACAATCAATGTCATCCAGACACGTCAACCGATCAAGCGATTCACGTCAAACAACATGACAACCACCATAAGTGTCAGCAGCAAACTCATGCCAATACGCATCAGCATCGTCTGAGCAGCCAGCGGTATGGGCCGGCCAGCAATCGCCTCATAGAAGAAAAAGGCCAAGTGTCCACCATCAAGCGCCGGGATTGGCAGTAGGTTAATCAAACCCAGATTGATGGAAATCAAAGCTGTCAGCAGGATGAAGGGAACAATACCCTGCGCCATCGCTGACCCCGAAATCTTGGCAATCCCGATGGGGCCTTGCACCTCGGCAGCCTGCATCTGCCCTTTACCAAGGCGCGCCAAGCCGCGCAAAATCATGATGGCATTATAAAACGCATCCGATGTACCAGCTACCAACGCGCTGCCCGGAAGCAGTCTTTTATGCGAGATGTTATTTGTCGATCTCACTCCCAAAAACCCAATATTCAGCTGTAGTTCTTCAATGTAACGTGACGCGGGCGTCACGACCATGTTCAGGATTCGGCCATCCCGGTCCACAACAAAATCCAAAGGGCGCCCCGGGCTTTCGGCGACCAACCCGCGCATATCCCCAAAATTGCGAATAGTCACCCCTTCGATTTCAGTCACGACATCGCCAACCTTCAGACCTGCAAAAGCCGCCGGCGTTTCCGGCATCACCTCGCCAATTTCAGACGGGATTTCAACTTTGCCAAAAATCATATAGACCCCAGCAAATAACAGGATCCCAAGAATGAAATTGGCTACTGGGCCCGCCGCAACGATCAGAATACGATTGGCCAGCGATGCACCGGCAAAGCTGCCTTTTATCCGGCCAGCGCTCTGATCTGGCGCGCTTGCCACATTCTCGTCTCCCCGCATGCGGACATATCCGCCAAGCGGAATTGCAGCAAAACGCCAGCGGGTACCCGTCGATTTGGACGTCCATCCAAATAGTTCAGGACCAAAGCCGATAGAAAATACCTCTACAATCACGCCAGCCCTGCGCGCAGCCCAGTAATGGCCAAGCTCGTGAAAAAAAACCACGGGTGTCAGCAGAAGAAGAAAACCGATGATCATCTGCAAGGCGCTGAGGTCAGGCATGTTTTGTGGCGCTCCGGTCTAACTGTTAAGATGTTGCCGATTTATATCGAGGCGCTTAGACGGACAATCAAGCAAATGGACAAACTGGCAAACGTACAAACTATCGGCTGGCAGCCACAGCGCACGCAAGTTCTGCTGTTTGGCGTGCCATGCAATCCAACCGCATCACAGCCTCAATTGAATCTATGTGTATTTCTTTAGTCTTTTCTAAGCTATGGGCAACAATATCCGCAATATCCATAAAATCTATCCGAGTCTTTAAAAACGCATCAACCGCCACTTCATTTGCAGCGTTCAGGATGGTCGGCATGCCACCGCCACTTTCCAGTGCTTGGCGAGCCAGCGCAAAACAAGGATAGCGGGTACTATCAACTTCTTGGAAGGTCAATGTGCCTAGTGCTGATAAGTCAAGGGGCTCGGGTCTCCAATCAAGCCGCCCTGGCCACGCTAACGCATAGGATATCGGCGTTTTCATATCGGCAGTGCCCAGCTGAGCAATCACAGACCCGTCATTAAAATAGACCATCCCGTGGATCGCCACTTGCGGATGCACAAGAACGTCTATTGATGAAGACGGCAGATCAAACAGCCACGCCGCTTCAATGACCTCCAGCCCTTTATTCATCATCGTCGCGCTGTCGATTGAAATCTTGGGACCCATTGACCAATTCGGGTGTTTAACGGCAGCAACCGGCGTAATCCGATCGAAATCTTCAAGTGGCGTATCCCTGAAAGGACCACCCGATGCGGTCAAGCAAATATGCCGGATTGACGACGGATCAATTGCATCACAAATCGCGCTGTTACGTTTCGAAATTTGGGACCCGATATGCGCCCAGCCCATCCAGCACTGGAAAATAGCACTATGTTCACTGTCCACGGGTATCAAGCGCGCACCATTGTGTTGTGCAAGAGATGTTACAAGCCCGCCAGCGGAAACAAGGGATTCCTTATTGGCAAGCGCAACTGTCTGACCCGCCTCAACTGCTGCCAAGACCGCCGGCAATCCAGCTAGTCCGACAATCCCGGCAACAACCACATCAACCGGTATGGCAGCAATTGCAGCGCATGGCCCTTCACCCGCCACAATCTCAATGCTGCTACCGGCTAGGGCCGCACGCAAAGAATCCAGGCTGTTTTCATCTGCAATACCTACGATAGAAGGACGGTATGCAAGCGCCTGTTCTGACAATATTTTCCAGTTGCTGCCTGCGACAAGTGCCGTAACGGAAAATTCATCTGGACAGGCATCAACTATGGCGAGTGTGCTTCTGCCGATTGAACCAGTAGACCCCAAAATTGTCAGCTGTTTTACCACGCCGAACCGCACCATTCCCTACCATGTTGATGCCGACCCGGGTCGGCTGCATTTCAAAAGGCCAAGCAACAAATATAGAGCGCAGGCAACGTAAGAAGATAGCCGTCAAAACGATCAAGAAAACCGCCATGGCCCGGAATAAGCTGTCCGCTATCTTTTACACCCCTGCGCCGCTTGATGAGGGATTCAAACAGATCTCCGGCCTGTGCCAAAACCGCAATCACAATCCCAACAAGGACAGCATAGGCCAACTCGGCACGAATCCAATGAACGACGTCTACAACATGCAGGAGAATAATGCTGCCAATGACAGCGGCAAGAATACCGCCCGCCGCACCAGAAAGGGTCTTGTTCGGGCTTATTGAAGGGGCCAGTCGCGGCCCACCTACCCGTCGTCCCACAAAATAGGCGGCGATGTCGCAGACTGCGACGATAAACCCAAGGCCAAGCAAAAGATGATGTCCGCCATCCAGTCCCAACAAGTTACGGCCGGACAGGATACAAAGGATCAAGAGACCGACAAAAACCGTAGCTGCAAGATCACGGATTATAGCACCAACAAACAGTGTAACCATACCACCAAGTACCAGCATGGCAGGAAGAAGTGGATTGCCTGCCAGTATTTCCAACTGCATGAACATTGACGCTGGCAATGCAAAGAGGGTGAAATCCAGAAGCAGCTTGGCTTGGAGCGCCTTTGAGAGTTGCAGCATGGCACAAAATTCCCATGCCATGACCAGCGCACCGGCAAGAAACAACCATTGCGCCACATCTCTTGAAAAAATGAATGCCGCTATGACGGGTAAAAACATGACCCCGCCCTTCACGCGTTTTGCCGTACTCGGTTGGAGAAGGATGCCCATCAAACAGACTTACCGAGGTTGCGCCTTGAAAGGGGTGACATTTAACCCAACTTCGACACTTCGCTGTTCGTCTAGCGCCGAGTCACCGCCAAATCTGCGATCACGCTGGGTAAAACTCTGCAAGGCGGAGTCAAAATTTTCAGATGAGAATTCTGGCCACAATGCTTGACAGAAAAACAGCTCGGCATAGGAAATGTCCCATAGCATGAAATTAGAAATGCGCTGTTCGCCGCCTGTACGGATCAGAAGATCTATGTCGGGCAGAGCAGAAGATCCCATTCGCGATTTTAGCAGGTCCTCATTTATGTCACTCGACCGGATGATGCCGCGTGCAACTTCAGCCGCAAGCAAACGCGCCGCATTGGTAAGTTCTTGACGCCCGCCATAGTCTATAGCAATGCAAAGATTGAGCCCAGTATTTCCAGCTGTTTCCTCTTCGGCCCATTCAATCAACCTTACAAGACGCGGGGACAACCGGTCACGAGTGCCAATGACCCGAAACCTTACATTCTCCTCATGAAGTTCGTTCACATCATTCTCGAGAAAGCGCCGCATCAGCAGCATCAGCCCATCAACTTCCGGTTTTGGTCGGGTCCAATTCTCAAAGGAAAAGGCAAAGGCTGTCAGCCAGCGGATGCCGCGATCATGTGCCCGGCGGGCAATCATTTTCAGTGTTCCGGCGCCTTTTTCATGCCCGAACAGGATTTCATGACCGCGGTCACGCGCCCAGCGGCGATTCCCATCCATGATAATGGCGACATGATGCGGAATGTTGTTCATATGACCACTCGTTTCTTGACATTTCAAGGACCCGGTCCTGACCCACGACAGTGCCGATGGCGGGATTAGACCTGGGTGATCTCCGTTTCCTTGTTGGAAAGAGCGTCATCAATCTGCTTCACGTGATCATCTGTTAATTTCTGGATATCATTCTCAAGATCGTGGCGTTCATCCATAGAAATCTCACTGTCTTTTTCAAGCTTGCGCGCCGCTTCGATACCGTCCCGGCGCACATTGCGCACCGCAACACGCGCGGCCTCGGCATAGCGACCTGCCACCTTGACCATATCCTTGCGCCGTTCTTCGGACAGATCAGGAATCGGAACACGTATCAATGTTCCCTCTGCCATTGGGTTGAGGCCCAAGTCTGATTCCCGAATGGCTTTTTCGACAGAAGAAGTCAATCCGGCATCCCAGACAGTGACGGTCAGCAAACGCGGTTCTGGCACAGAAATATTAGCCACCTGGTTAATCGGCATTTTCGAACCGTATGCCTCTACCATGATCGGCTCCAACATAGCTGTCGACGCACGGCCGGCACGCAATCCCATGAATTCGGTTTTCAAGCCGTTGAGACTGCCCTCCATCCGCCTCTTGATGTCGTCAAGGTCCAATGCGGACATCTGCAATTCTCCTTCAGTTCAGCAGCCCATATCATGTGCTGTTTGGCAACGGATGTGAAGACCTGCCAAAAGGCAAAATATCGCTGGTAACATTAGCTGACGAGTGTGAATTTTCCCTGATGGCGAAGCACGCGTTCAAACCCACCAGAATCCTCAATTGAAAATACAAGAATCGGAATGTTATTCTCCCTCGCCAGCGAGATAGCTGATGCGTCCATGACCCGCAGATCCTTGGAGAGAACATCAAGATAACTCAACCGCTCGTAGCGCTGCGCTTCTGGGTTTTTTTCAGGATCAGCAGAATAGACACCATCAACGCGCGTGCCCTTCAATAGCGCTCGACATCCCATTTCCGAGGCGCGAAGTGCTGCTGCTGTATCGGTTGTGAAGAATGGGTTGCCTGTACCTGCCGCGAAAATAACCACCCGGCCCTTTTCCAGATGGCGAACAGCGCGACGACGGATATAGGGCTCGCAAACGGCACTGATTGGCAATGCCGACATAACACGCGTTGCGACGTCCAGGGCCTCAAGTGCATTCTGCATGGCAAGGGCATTCATGACGGTCGCCAGCATGCCCATATAGTCGCCAGTGGCGCGTTCCATGCCAGCTGCGGCACCAGATACCCCGCGAAAAATATTACCTCCACCAATGACAAGACAGGTTTCAACCCCGGAGGCGACGACGTCACTCACTTCACGGGCTACCGTGGCCACCATTTCCGGATCTATGCCGTAGGATTGATTTCCCATCAGCGATTCACCAGAAATTTTTAGCAGCACCCGCGGGTATTCGTAGCGCGCATCGTGCGTGTCGTCATCTTCCATCTATTTGCTCCCGACGGCAATCAGGACAGCTGTGCGGCCACCTCGGCAGCAAAGTCTGTTTCTTCTTTCTCGATACCTTCGCCCAGATTGAACCTTGCAAATGCTGTCAATTCAATCGAGGTGCCGGCTTCCTTCGACGCATTCGCAACAACATCGGCAATCGTTGTTTCGCCATCGATCACTGAAGTCTGTTCAAGAAGTACGACTTCCTGGTAGTACTTCTTCATCCGGCCTTCGACCATCTTCTCGGCAATTTCCTGCGGCTTTCCTGATGCTTTGGCCTGTTCGATCAGCACATCGCGTTCGCGCTGTACAGCCTCGGCATCCAGATCCTCAACAGACAGGCTGGCGGGCGATGTCGCGGCAATATGCATGGCGATCTGCTTGCCAAGTCCTTCGAGAGCACCGGCATCAGCTGTGGATTCCAGTGCCACAAGGACACCGATGCGGCCAAGGCCCGATGCCGTAGCATTATGCATATAGGACACGACGGCGCCAGATCCGACGCTGACCGCCTCCATGCGACGCAGCGACATATTTTCACCGATGGTGGCAATCTTGTGGGTCAGTTCCTCAGACACATTGCGGCCCGTACTCGGATAATCCAACGTCCCAAGGGCGTCGATATCCCCGGCAGTTAACGCCAGTAACGCCAGAGTCGAGGCAAATTCCTGAAAGTCCGTGTTGCGTGCAACAAAATCTGTTTCAGCATTTAACTCGATCAGCGCACCAGAGGTCCCATCCACAGCAAAAGCCACCAAACCTTCACTTGCAACTCTACCAGATTTCTTGGCAGCAGTTGCCAAACCTTTGGTCCTTAGCCAGTCAATCGCGGCTTCCATATCGCCATCGGTTTCAGACAAAGCTTTTTTGCAGTCCATCATCCCGGCGCCGGACTTTTCACGGAGTTCTTTTACCAGTGCAGCAGTCACGCTCATCGTTTTGTTCCTGTCTTCAGCTATCTAGGTTTTCCTGGATTTGATACGTCAAACCGCCCCGTTTCCGGGACGGTAGAATTTGAAAGCAGCTCGCGTTCAGAGCCGCGCGACCCGCCAGCCAGCTCAGCTTGTTACCGCTATCTCCGCACCGTCTCCTTCGGCTGATACCTCGGCAGCAGCGGCCTCCGCTGTTACCTCAGCAGGCGCAGCAGCGTCTCCGTCTGCCGGCGCCTCTTCTGCAGCCGCCTCTTCGCTTACGAGGGCTGTTTCTGGTGGCGCTTCGACAGCGTCCCCGGCGTCACCACCTGACACCATCATTTCCGTCTGCAGTCCGTCAAGAACCGCAGCCTGTGCCAGTTCGCAGTAGAAAGAAATTGCGCGCATGGCGTCGTCATTGCCCGGAATGATGTAATCGACACCTTCGGGACGGGCATTTGAGTCAACAATCGCGATGACCGGAATGCTAAGCCGATTGGCCTCTTCAACGGCGATTGCTTCTTTGTTCGTATCGATCACGAACAGCATATCCGGTAACCCGCCCATTTCCTTGATACCTCCAAGGGTCATTTCCAGCTTGTCCCGCTCACGTGTCAGCTGCAGGACTTCTTTTTTGGTCAGCTGGTTGACCTCTTCACCCTCCATGCGGGTTTCCAGCTCGCGCAGGCGGCGGATTGACTGGGACACAGTGGCCCAGTTGGTCATCATGCCGCCGAGCCAGCGATGGTTAACGTAATATTGGCCACAATCGCGCGCTGTTTCGGCAATCTTGTCTGCTGCAGCCCGCTTGGTGCCGACAAATAGCACCCGACCACCACGCGAGGTCACATCGCTCAGCGCTTTCAGAGCAGCGTGCAGCATCGGCACCGTTTGTTGCAGGTCAAGGATGTGGATTTTATTACGCTCGCCGAAGATAAACGGCTTCATGCGTGGATTCCAGCGACGTGTGCTGTGACCGAAATGTACGCCAGCTTCAAGCATCTGACGCATGGTAAATGTAGGCAGAGACATCAAAAACTCCTGTTCTCCGGTTACGCCTCCATGCGGGAAATGAAAGGTTTAGAACCTTCACCGGAAGGATGCCAGTTCTGACTGCAGCCAGACGGTTCCAACCCGCATGTGTGAATTGCCGCGAGAGATACCCAAAGCCGGGCACTATTGCAAGTTAAAAGGGCCCCATGCCCGTCTTTGGACTGCGCATCGCAGCCACAGCGCGGCCCAATCTGTGTCAGAGGTCCTGAACCGACACAATCCCTGGCAATTTCCGCAACGCGTGGCGGGTCTCGCTGCTGAGTTTATATGCACCAGGAATGGACAGGCTGACCTCATACGCATCCACGATCAGCTTCAGCTTGACTAATGCGCGCCCGGGACCGTCTTCCTTCAATAGTGCCTTCAGAGGCTCAAGGGGCCGTTCATCCTCTACCCAGACGCCAACACCGCCATTCCAAGCTGCGATGGCGGAATCCAGTGTCTCAACCTTGGCTGCGGTAAGCCGGGGACCGTTTTCCTCCAACCGCAGATTAGCGGCCACCAAAACAGGCATGTCACTATCCAGCAAAGCCTGCGTCTCTGTGAGAATATCAGAAAAGAAGGTGACTTCAAAAACGCCTGTCTGATCGGTGAACTGGACAAAGGCAAATTTATTACCGCGCTGCGACACGCGCACCTGTTTTGCGGTAACGGAACCGGCAAGGTACACCCGCGGTCGAATATTGCGACTTTCAATCATCGCAGCCAAGTCCTTAGATGTAATGACCTTCAGACGGTCCATTCTGCCGACATAATCATCCAGAGGGTGAGCCGAGAGGTATAGTCCAAGGGCCTCAAACTCCTCGCGCAAACGGTCCATGCCGCTCCAGTCATCCACAGGATTCAGGCGCACCGTGGTATCCAGCGCGTCACTACCACCAAAAAGACTTTCCTGACTTGATTGCGCGTCACGCTGCATGGTTTCCGCATAAGCCAGCAGCGTGTCGATATTCTCCAGAAGCTCACGGCGATTGCTGTGCAAGCTGTCCAGCGCACCGGCCCGAATCAGATTTTCCAGCTGGCGGCGGTTGCACGCTTCCTTCGGGACCCGAAGCAACAGGTCTGGCAGGTCCAGAAATACGCCGTTGGCTTCGCGCTCTGCAACCAGCATTGCCATTGCCTCGCTGCCCACATTTTTCAATGCGCCCAAGGCATAGCGAATACCGCCTTCCGACCCGTTCCTAGCCGGTTCTACAAAGAAATTTGATGCCGAAAAGTTAATGTTTGGCGGCAATATAGCAATGCTGTCGCGCTGACATTGCTGGCGGAAAATTGCCAACTTATCGGTGCTGCTGGAATCGAGGGCCATGGATGCCGCAATGAATTCCGCAGGGTAGTTTGCCTTCAGATAGGCCGTTTGATACGACACGAGCGCATATGCCGCCGCATGGGATTTGTTGAAACCATACCCGGCAAATGCGCTAATCTGGTCAAACACATCTGATGCCAGCTGTTCGGACAAACCATTTTCTACAGCACCTTTGACAAAGGTCTGTCGCTGTTTGTCCATTTCTTCCTTGATCTTCTTACCCATGGCACGACGCAACAGATCAGCACCGCCTAATGTATAGCCAGCAAGAATCCTGGCCGCCTGTTGCACCTGTTCCTGATAGATCATGATACCAAATGTCTCGGCAAGCACCGGCTCAAGCTTTGGATGCATATAGGTAATCTGCGAAGGGTCGTGCTTGCGCGCCACATAATCCTTGATATTCTCCATCGGCCCCGGGCGATAAAGCGCGACAACGGCGATAATGTCCTCAAACCTGTCAGGCTTCAGCCCCTTCAGCACGTCGCGCATGCCAGCAGATTCAAGCTGGAAAACGCCGACGGTATCCCCGACCGACAGCATCGCGAAAGTCTTTGCATCATCGAGGGGAATGGATTCAAGTTCGATATCAATGCCGCGCGCCGCCAAGAACTGCACAGCACGCTCAAGCACGGTCAGTGTTTTCAGTCCAAGAAAGTCAAATTTGACGAGACCAGCGCTTTCCACCCATTTCATGTTGAACTGTGTTACCGGCATTGGCGACCGTGGATCGCGGTAAAGCGGC